>Ga0214473_10008878_pt1 | contig 11887 bp, 6 predicted proteins | sample RVTome_7_FD_203509 | JGI IMG/M metagenome (GOLD analysis project Ga0214473, IMG submission 203509) | Soil microbial communities from uranium-contaminated site in the Upper Colorado River Basin, Wyoming, United States - RVT98D197 | ecosystem: Environmental > Terrestrial > Soil > Contaminated >...
CTACTCATTTCGCCAGCCAAGCCAGGGAACAATATGGGTGATGAAAGCGGACGGCAGCGGCCCCCGCACGGTCCTCACGGGGCAACAGATTGCCCGGGAGACGCCGTGCTCGGGTGGGTTCCCGGGCGGCTGGTTCCCTGACGGGAAGCGCATCCTGTACCGCGGCTCGCAGGGATCCGCCAAAGCCCTCCAGATATGCGCCGTCAATGAAGACGGATCAGGCGTTCAAGATGGATCCGGCATTGAGGTGATCCTCAGCGAGGATAAAGTGTTGAGCTACTTTCCGGCCCTGTCTCCGGACGGCAGTAAGATAGCGTTCACCAGCAACAGAGACGGCAACCCTGACGTCTACGTGATGAACACCGGCGGAGGAGGAATCCAGCGTATAACTGACGACGGTGGCATAGACGAGTACCCCACCTGGTCTCCGGACGGTCAGTGGCTGGCCTTCCATTCCAACCGCGATGGCGACTACGATATCTATATAGCGCGACCCGACGGCAGTGACACGCGCCGACTCACCAACAACAAAGTCGATGACACGCAACCCTCCTGGTCCAAGTAAGCTGTTGCGCTGGCATCCAGCGTCAATCGCGGCCTCCGCGGCGGGCGCTCTCGGTCTTGCCGCGCTGCTGCTGGCCGTCCTGCTGGGGACCGCCTGCGGCGGCGGCAGCGATAAGTCGGCGCCGGTGAAGGGCAACGTGTTCGGGAATCCCGGGTTTGAGGACGGTAGCGATCCCTGGTATTCCCTGAAGCCGCCCGACTTCCTGGTGAGCGACAGCGTCTCCCACTCCGGCGGGCACAGCGCCTTCCTCCCCTTCCGCGCCGGCCTCGACGAGACCGGCAACAAGATCTACTACCTGGTACAGGAGATAACGCCGAAGGAGTTCCCGGAGGCGATCTCCGGCTACTACAAGGTGGAGAACTGGAAGAAGGGAACGGAGAAGCAGTATCTCCAGTTCGTGGTGATCGTGTTCGGTGCGGAAAACCGGCCCCCGGAGTTCAACAACCACCAGATCCGCTATATCCTGACCGGCCTGGACGCGCCCCCCTTCGCCATCGCCAACGCCAAATTCCACTTCATCACCAAGGACCTGGAGCCCGTCCAGGGGCAGTGGGTGCGGTTCGAGCAGCCCGTAGCCGAAGACTTCAAGCGACTATGGGGGGACGTGCCCAAGAACTTCGACAAGATCCGCCTGCTCTTCGAGGTGCGCTACGACGACAAGCAGTCCGGTGAAGGCCCGGTGACCGCGGACGTCTACTACGATGATCTCTACTTCGGGCCGGCGCCGCCTCCCTGATCGTAGCGGACTCAGGACGCTCCTCGCCGGGACCACCGCCCTCCTGCTGACCCTCGCCTTCGCCTGTGGGGGCGGACAGCCCGAGGCCGGCCAGGACGGCTCGCCGGCAGCTGCCGCCACGGCCACACCGTCCCCCGCGGCGACGCCTCGGCCCGCCGTCTGCTCCGAGGACGCCGGCCAGGTCGCCGGCATGGTGATCTACGGCGCCGACGCGGGTGACTACCTGGCGGATCGCTTCTCTCTGGCCAGCGGCGATTTCAACGGCGACGGACTAACCGACGTGCTCGTCGGCGCGCCCCTGGCCGACGGCCCCGGCAACAGCCGCGATGGCGCGGGGGAGGCCTACGTCATCTTCGGCCGGCGCTCGCCCGCGGCGGCGCTCGACCTGGCGAAGCAGCCCGCCGACGTCACGCTGCTGGGCGGCGCTGAGGGCGACAACTTCGGTTTCACCGTGGCCGCCGGCGACGTGAACGGCGACGGCGTGGACGACGTGCTTGCAGGCGCCCGCTTCGCCTCAATGCGAGGACGCACCAGCGCCGGGGCCGCCTACGCCATTTACGGTGGCCCGGAGCTGGCTGGAACGATCGACGTGGCGGCCGGGGACCAGGACCTCACCATCATCGGGGAGCGGGCCGGCGCCTACTGGGGCATCGCCCTGGCCAGCGGCGACGTCAACGGCGACTCGATTGCAGACATCATCCTCGGCGCTTCATCGGCGGACGGCCCGGACAGCCGCAGGACAAACGCCGGCGCCGCGGCCGTGCTCCTCGGCTCACGCGATCTGCCGGCTATTATCGATCTCGCCGCGGACCGGGCAGACCTGGTGATCCACGGCGCCCGCGCGGGAAACCACCTGCCCAACCGCATCGCCGCCGCGGACCTCAACGGCGACGGCCGCGACGAGATCATCCTGGGCGCCCCCCAGGCGGGACCCGGCAACCCGGCCAGGGAGAGGGCGGGCGAAGCCTACGTGGTGGACGCCGCCCGCGCCGGCGATGCCGTGGACCTGGCGTCCGCGCCCGCCGCCCGGCTGCTGGGAGCCAGCCGCGCCGATGGCTTCGGCTTCGTCGTTGCCGGGGGCGACCTGGACGGCGACGGCCTGGAAGACGCCGTTGTGGCCGCCCGGGACGCCGACGGTCCCGGCGATGGGCGGAACAACGCCGGCGACGTGTACGTGTTCAGAGGCGGCGCCAGCGCCGCTTCCACTACTATTACTATAGACCTGGCCGCTAAGCCCGCCGCCGCCGTCATCTACGGCGCCGACCTCAACGACAGCCTCGGCTTCTCCCTGGCCACGGGCGACTTCAGCGGCGACGGCGGCCAGGACCTGCTGGTGGGAGCGCCCCTGGCCGACAGCTGTGAGGACGCGCGGCCAGACGGAGGGGAGGTCTACGTCATAGCGGGTGGTCGCGTTCAGGGGAGCGCCGTCGACCTGGCCGAGGGCGGCTACGACTTCCAGGTGCTGGGTGCGGAAGCGGGCGACGAGCTGGGCTTCTCCCTCGCCGCGGGCGACTTCAACGGCGACGGGAAGGATGACATCCTGGCCGGAGCCATCCTCGCCGACGGACCGGATAACTCCCGTAAGGACGCCGGCGAGGTGTACGTGGTCCTGAGCCGGTAGCCGCCCCTACGGCATCTCCACCAGGTACAGCCTCCCAGGCTCGCTGCCGGCGCCGAAGCGCCCCGGCGCCAGCGCCAACAGCTCCAGCTTGCCATCGTCATCCATGTCGATCCACAGCAGCCCCATCCCGAACTGGTCCCCGTTTTGAGCCCCGTAAACGAAGAACTTCCCTCCAACGTCCACCCTGAGATCGACTTCGCCCCGCGGCGCATCAAGAAAGACGTACGCCTCCCCGGCGCGCGGCCGCGAGTCCCGGGGGCCGTCTCCGGTACCCGCACCCGCCGCCAGGTCGTCCCGGCCGTCGCCGTCAACGTCCGCGACCGCCAGCGCGGAGGGCAGCGAGTCGTCCTCGTCCCGCGCGTAGACAACAGCACCGGGCGGACCCTCCGCCAGGTCGATCACGCTCTTAAGGTCGCGTGAGCCGTAGACGACGTACATCTCCCCGGCCGTCGGCCTGAGGTTCTTTGGCCCGGCGGCCAGCCGCGCGGAAAGGACGATGTCGGCCAGACCGTCGCCGTTCAGGTCGCCGGCCACCGCCGCGTCGCCCAGAGCATCTCCTTCATCAGCGGCGTAGATGGTCACGTCGGCGCTGGCGCTGTCCACCCGCCCGGAGAGGCTCTTCGAACCGAAGAACACGTAGGCCTCGCCGGCCCCCGGCCGCGTGTCGCCGGGCCCATCGGCCTGCTTGGCGGTAGTGATTATGTCACCCACGCCATCACCGTTGACGTCGCCCACCGCTACCGCCTGCCCGAAGTTGTCCAGCTCTTTCGCCCCCTTCAGCCTGATGTCCACCGGGTCGTGGGCCATGTCCCTGTCGCCGAGCAGGCCGGGTCCGCCGAACAGGACGTACACTTCACCCTCGGTGGTCCGGCGGGTCCCCGCCGGCGTCCCCTCCACGCGGCCGCCGAACGGGCCGCCGGCCACGAGGTCGTCAACGCCATCGTCGTTGACATCTCCGATGGCGAAGGAAGTGCCCACCCGGGTGAAGCCTTCGGCCGGCCTGAAAGTGAAGTCCTGCTCCACCTTGTCGAGATCGACCGCACGGGCGAGAGAGCGCGAGCCGTATATGATGTACGCCTCGCCCAGGTCGGTGCGGATGTTGGCCAGGCCGTTGGAGCCGGGAGCCCCCACGACGATATCGTCGGTGCCATCGCCGTTAAGGTCGCCGGTGGCCACGGAGAACCCCAGGTTATCGCCGGCAAGGGCACCGTAGATGATCATGTCCACTGAGCCCGCATCCAGCCTGATCTCGCCCTTCCTCCGCGGGCCGAGTACCACGTACGCCTCCCCGGCATCCTTCCTGGAACCATCCGGGCCATCCGCGAAGGGAGCGCCGACGAGCAGGTCATCGGCGCCATCGGAATTGAAGTCTCCCCGGGCCAGTGAGACGCCGCCGCTCTGGAGGTCATCCGGGTGGACGCCCACCAGGGTCAGCGCCGGCGGCCGGCTGCGTAGATCGATGGCGTCGGAGGGGTCGATGGCGTCAACGTCCCGTTGCGGCGGGGACGCCGGGCTGGCCCGAACGACGGTGGGAGAGGAGACCGCGGTGGAGGTGGCGGTTGCCCCCGGTTCGCCACCGGCGGTACAGCCAGCGAAGGCGAGCGCCGCCACGAGGAGCATGCCCGGCAGGGCGCCCCGGCGCATTAGCCGCGGCGCCGTTCCAGGGCTGGGCGCAGGGGGCGTCCGCAGGCGGCCAACCGTCCCTTCAACATGGTTGTTTCCGATAATCCCCAGACGGTAGGCCTATGTCAAGCGGGCCGGCCTCGCCTCCCCTTGACAGCAAAGCTGGCGCCCGATATAAAGAGACATAACATACCAGTTCGGCATGGGGTGCGCGGGTAGAGTACTCGAATATGTTTGTCTTGCGGAATAGGGTGGTGACCGGCGCGGTAGCGCTGGTCGTCTTTTTCTCTGCGGCGGCCCTCGGCGTCTTCTACTGGGGGCTCACCGCCCAGTCTGCCCAGGGCGCCGTGGCTCTCGTCGCCGTCGACGTCAACACCGCCGGCAACGACGACTCCACCATCGGCACGATCGACAGCTGCATCTCCATTAGCAACGGCGCTACCATCGACTTCGACCTCGTCGTCAAGGGCGTCGACCCCGCCGACAGAATCGCCGGCTACCAGTTCGACATCGACATCGACTCCACCATCATCAGCGTCCTTAACGTCGTCGACGTCGACACCCGCGGCTCCAACTCCCCCAACGACGTCACCATGATCAGCCGGATCAACAGCAGCGGCGGCGCCGGCTTCCTCTCGCTGAGCGACCCCTTCACCAACCCCGACTCAATCACCGTCTCCGCCGCCGACGGCACCGCCGACGCCTACTTCAACGTCGCCGGCGTCCAGGGTCCGCCCCTGATGCACGAGCCCGACTCCGCCACCGACGGCATCGACGGCGACGGTGACACCGTCGTCGACAACCCCGGTGAGGCGTCCCAGGACGGCGTGCTGGCCCGCGTCACCATCCAGGCGATCGCCAACGGCACCAGCCCCCTCACCATCCCCAGCACCGCGGGCGGCGCCGACACCTTCCCCGACCAGACGATAGTGGCCGGCACCGGCCCCCTCCAGGGCACAGGCATCCCCATCAACTCCCTCCAGAGCGCCGAGATCAGGGTCGGCAGCGCCTGTGCGGCGGGCACACCCACACCCACACCTACGCCTACGCCAACGTCCACGGCAACATCTACCCCCACACCGACAGCCACAGCCACACCAAGTCCCACGCCTACTGCCACGCCCACGCCCACATCGACGCCTTCCGGCACCGCCACGCCCACGCCCACGCCCACACCAACGCCTTCCGGCACCGCCACGCCGACGCCCACCGCCACGCCTTCCGGCACCGCCACGCCCACGCCGACACCCACGCCGACGGCCACGCCAACGCCCACCGCCACGCCTTCCGGCACCGCCACGCCCACGCCGACGGCCACGCCGACGCCCACCGCCACGCCGACGCCCACCGCCACGCCTTCCGGCACCGCCACGCCCACGCCGACACCCACACCCACACCGACGGCTACGCCCACGCCCACCGCCACTCCTTCCGGCACCGCCACGCCCACACCCACACCGACGGCTACGCCGACGCCCACGGCTACGCCAACGGCTACGCCAACCCCCACACCGACGCCTACCCCTACCCCCACGCCGACGCCCGGCCTCACCTGCAACGGTTTCCCCGCCACCATCGTCGGCACTGAAGGCTTTGACTTGCTCATAGGCACGCAGGGCCCGGACGTCATTGTCGCTCTGGGCGGGAATGACATCATCATCGGTCGTGGCGGTGACGACATCGTCTGTGCAGGTTCAGGAAACGACCTGGTCGTGGCAGGAAGCGGTGACGACCTGGTCTTCGGCGAAGAGGGGGTAGACATACTCCTCGGGGGCCCAGGTGATGACACCCTGGACGGCGGCCCGGGTTTCGACCTGTGCGTTGGCGCGCAAGGCGCGGACGGCGCAGCTCACTGCGAGCACACGGCTTAGCAACGCGGACCGCCAGAGGTGGCGGCTGCCAATCTAATTGGCTGGGCGGCGCCAGGCCCAGTTCGTCCGGCCAGCGTCGCGACTCTTGACCTCGCGAAGGCCCAGCTCGCGTTCTGGAACGCCGGCTATGTAACGGGGCGTTCGCCGACCACGTCATGTGATGGGGAATCCTCAATCGAGCGAACCCCGCCCGCCCGCTTGACAGCAAAGCTGGCGCCCGATATAAAGAGACCAACGCCGAGGACCGTACACTGGAGCTTGCCATGCTGGGTTCGCGGACCACATGGGCAGTCGGCGCGGCAGTAGTCCTACTGCTTACCGCAGCTGCCAGCATAAGCCTCATCACCGGAGGCTCGCCCGCCCAGTCCGCCCAGGGCTCCGTGACTCTCGTCGCCGTCGACGTCAACACCGCCGGTAACGACGACTCCACCGTCGGCACGATCGACAACTGCATCTCGATCACCAACGGCGCCACGATTGACTTCGACCTCGTCGTCAAGGGCGTGGACCCCGGCGACAAGATCGCTGGCTACCAGTTCGACATCGACTACAACCCCAGCGTCATCACACTTGACCCATTGTTTACGGGCGCTGTCGACGCTGACACCCGCGGCTCCAACTCCCCTAACGACGTCACCATGGTCAGCCGCATCAACAGCACCGGCGGCGCCGGCTTCCTCCATCTCAGCGACCTGGCTACCAACCCCAACTCCATGACCGTCGCCGCCGCCGACGGCACCAGCGACGCCTACAACAATGTGGTCGGCGTCCAGGCCCCGCCCCTGATGCACGAGCCCGACTCCGCCACCGACGGCATCGACGGCGACTTCGACACCGTCGTCGACAACGCCGGGGAGGCGTCCCAGGACGGCGTCCTCGCCCGCGTCACCATCCAGGCGATCGCCAACGGCACCAGCCCCCTCACCATCCCCAGCGCCGCGGGCGGCGCCGACGGCTTCTCCGACCAGATCATCACCGCCGGCACCGGCCCCCTTCAAGGCGCCCCCATCCCCGTCACCACCCTCCAGAGCGCCGAGATCAGGGTCGGTAGCGCCTGCGCGGCACCCACCGCCACACCTACGCCAACGCCCACGCCTACCCCCACGGCAACACCCACCGCCACCCCAACACCTACGCCCACAGGTACGCCAACGCCTACACCGACGGCCACGCCTTCCGGCACCGCGACGCCCACGCCAACACCCACGCCCACAGGTACGCCGACGCCCACGCCGACACCCACGCCGACGGCTACGCCTTCCGGCACCGCTACGCCTACGCCCACACCCACGCCCACAGGTACGCCGACGCCCACACCTACGCCGACGCCCACCGCCACGCCGTCAGGCACCGCCACAGCCACGGCTACCCCAACGCCAACGCCAACGGCCACCGCTTCCGCCACCGCCACGCCCACACCCACACCCACACCCACACCCACCATCACCCCCATTCCGGGCAGCGGATCGCAGGGCCCGTCCACCCTGCCGGGGACCGGTGGCGAGCCGGGCCAAGGCGAGCCCGGCGGCCTGCCCTGGCTGACCTTCCTGGCCGGCGCCTCGGCATTGGCCGGTCTGGCCGCCGCCTGGCTGGCGCTGCGCCGCGCGCGCAGCCGCTAGCCTCACCCCGGCGGCGACGAGGGCGATACCATCGATATACGAAATCGCCATTATTGATAAAGAACTGTAGCGTTTTGCCCGCCACCAGGCCCGAAAAGTGCTTGACAGGCCTGCCATGAAGCCGGTATAAACAAGAGACATAACACGCGAATCGGCCTTGATGGGGTGTGGTAGGGTTACTGGAATATGTCACTCTTGCGGAATAGGGTGGTGACCGGCGCGCTAGCGCTGGTCGTCTTTTTCTCTGCGGCGGCCCTCGGCTTCTTCTACTGGGGGCTCCCCGCCCAGTCTGCCCAGGGTGCCATAGCTCTCGTCGCCGTCGACGTCAACACCGCCGGTAACGACGACTCCACTGTCGGCACCATCGACAACTGCATCTCCATCAACATCAATGACACCATCGACTTCGACCTCGTCGTCAAGGGCGTCGACCCCGGCGACAGGATCGCCGGCTACCAGTTCGACATCGACTACAACTCCAGCGTCATCGCACTTGACCCATTCTTCGTGGGCGCTGTCGACGCCGACCTAGCGGGCTCCGTCGCCCCCAACGACGTCACCATGATCACCCGCATCGGCAGCTCCGGCGGCGCCGGCCTCATCCACGTCTCCGACCTGACTGCGCCTGACTCCATGACCCTCGCTGCCGCCGACGGCACTGGCGACGCCTTCTTGCGGATCGGAGGCGTCCAGGCCTCGCCGCGGATGCACGAGCCCGGCTCTATCAATGATGGCGGCGTCGTGGACGTTAATGAAGACAACAACAACACAGTCACCGACGACGCATTGAACGTGCTGCTCAACCTCGCCGCAGGCGGCACCGACCAGGTCGACGTCGTCGACGGCGCCGTCGACGTCAACGAACTCGGCGGGGCCGGGGCGGCCGACGACGACCTCGCCAACGTTCTCCTCGACCTGGCTGCCGGCGGCACCGACCAGGTTGACATCATCGACGGCTTCGTCGACGTGAATGAGGACGGCGTTGTCAACGGCAGCGACCTGCTCGCGAACGCCGTGCTCAACCCCGGGACCAATCAGGTGGACATCGTCGGCATTGACGACGACGCCGACAACGTGATCAACAACGCCGGGGAGGCCTCACAGGACGGCGTCCTGGCCCGCGTCACCATCCAGGCGATAGCCGATGGCACCAGCCCCCTCACCATCCCCAGCACCCTGGGTGGCTTCGACGGCTTCTCCGACCAGATCATCACCGCCGGCACCGGCCCCCTCACGGGCAGCGGGATCCCCATCACCACCCTCCAGAGCGCCGAGATAAGGGTCGGCAGCGCCTGCCCCGCGGGCACGCCCACGGCCACGCCGACACCCACGCCGACACCCACGCCGACACCCACGCCGACACCCACGGCCACGGCCACCGCCACGGCCACCGCCACTGCCACACCTACGCCAACCGCCACACCCACGCCCACACCGACGCCAACACCCACGGCCACGCCAACCGCAACGCCCACGGCAACACCAACGGCAACGCCTACGGCAACGCCTACGGCAACGCCTACGGCAACACCTACGGCCACGCCCACGGCAACACCTACGGCCACGCCCACGGCAACACCGACGGCAACACCGACCGCCACGCCAACGGCGACGCCGACGGCAACGCCCACCGCCACGCCCACGCCGACACCCACGGCTACCCCGTCGGGTACCGCGACAGCCACGCCAACACCGACACCCACACCCACCGTCACGCCGACAGCAACGCCAACGGCAACGCCGACAGCAACGCCGACAGCAACGCCAACGGCAACGCCCACCGCCACGCCGACGGCCACGCCGACGGCCACGCCGACCGCCACGCCGACAGCAACGCCCACCGCCACGCCCACCGCAACGCCAACGGCAACACCGACCGCCACGCCAACGGCGACGCCAACGGCGACGCCGACGGCCACGCCCACGCCGACACCCACGGCTACCCCGTCAGGTACCACGACGGCGACGCCGACGGCAACGCCAACACCGACACCCACACCCACCGTCACGCCGACAGCAACGCCAACGGCAACGCCGACAGCAACGCCGACAGCAACGCCAACGGCAACGCCCACCGCCACGCCTACCGCCACGCCCACGGCGACGCCTACGCCCACACCCACGGCTACCCCGTCGGGTACCGCGACGGCAACGGCAACGGCAACACCAACGGCAACGCCCACCGCCACGCCGACAGCAACGCCAACGGCAACACCCACCGCTACGCCAACAGCCACGCCTACGGCCACGCCCACCGCCACGCCGACAGCGACGCCCACGCCCACACCCACGGCTACCCCGGCGGGTACCGCGACAGCCACGCCGACGCCGACACCCACACCGACAGCAACGCCAACGGCAACGCCCACCGCCACGCCGACGGCAACGCCCACCGCCACGCCGACAGCGACGCCAACGGCAACACCCACGCCTACGGCCACGGCCACGGCCACGCCGACGGCGACCCCTACACCCACGCCGACGCCTACGCCGACGGCCACGCCGACACCAACGCCAACGGCCACGCCACCCGCGGGGCTCACCTGCAACGGCAAGCGGGCCACAATCGTGGGCACTGAGGGCTCGGACCTGATCTTCGGGACCAACCAGAAGGATGTCATCGTCGGCCTGGGCGGCAATGACGTGATCGCCGGCCTGAACGCCGACGACCTCGTCTGCGCGGGCGACGGCGATGACCTCGTCTTCGGCGGTCGCGGCGCTGACAGGATCTTCGGCGAGGACGGTAATGACGCCTTGTTGGGCGAGCAGGGCGACGACCGCCTCAACGGTGGCGACGGCTTCGACTTCTGCAACGGTGGCCAGGGCAGCGACAAGAGTGCCAGCTGCGAAGTCCGATTCCTAATACCCTAGCCCTCGCCGCCACCTCGTGACTCCCGTGCTGTCCTCCTGAAGGAGAGACCTGACCCTTCGATCAACCACTCGGCTTGCGGCCCTGCCGGCCCTCGTGCTCCTGCTCTGGCTGTCAGGCTGTCGCAGCGACGGCGCCCCCCCGCCCACCACAACGCCATCCGCCGCCATCGCCTCGCCCTCACCCGCCAGCCCCAGGCCCCTCGGCAGCCCCATCGACGCCGACCGCGTTATCGACCTCGCCACCTCGAAGCCGGCTACGGTCGTTGTGGGGGCGGACGCCGGCGACCTGCGCTCCGATCTCCCGGCCCTGGTCACCGGCGACTTCAACGGCGACGGCACCGCAGACATCCTCCTGGGCGCGCGCTTCGGCGACGGCCCGGACAACCGGCGGCTGGACGCCGGCGAGGCTTATGTCATCTTCGGCTCCAAGGGCATGCCCGCCACACTTGACCTCCGCGCAGGCGATCAGGACATCACGTTCTGGGGGCGCGCTCCCGGCGACAGCCTGGGCTTCTCCGCCGCCACCGGCGACCTCAACGCCGATGGCGTCGATGACATCGTCCTGGGGGCGCCGTTCGCCTCCGCCACCGGCGACCGCGGCTCCGCCGGCGGCGTCGTCTACGTCTTCTTCGGCGGGACCGGCCTACCGGCGCAGGCCGACCTGTCCAGCTCATCGCCGGACGTTCTCCTGGAGAGCCCCGGCCCGTCGAGCTTCTTCGGCGACTCTGTGGCCACAGCGGACGTGAACGGCGACGGCGTCGCCGATCTCATCGTCGGCTCCACCTTCGCCGCTCCCCCCAGCGGCGCCGCTCCGGCGTCCCAGGCAGGCGCTGTCTACGTCGTCTTCGGCGGCAGCAAGTGGCCGGCCGCCCTCCACATGGCGAAGGGCGAGTACGACCTCGCCGTCTACGGAGCGGAAAACCTGGACGAGCTGGGCGATACGGTGGCCAGCGGCGACGTCAACGGCGACGGCATCGACGA
>Ga0214473_10008879_pt1 | contig 11887 bp, 11 predicted proteins | sample RVTome_7_FD_203509 | JGI IMG/M metagenome (GOLD analysis project Ga0214473, IMG submission 203509) | Soil microbial communities from uranium-contaminated site in the Upper Colorado River Basin, Wyoming, United States - RVT98D197 | ecosystem: Environmental > Terrestrial > Soil > Contaminated >...
GCGTCCGCCAAAAGCGATCGCGCCTGCGGATGCTCCAACAATGACATCCCCGTCTGTTCGATGGTAGCCATACCTATTCCATCGGCATTCCACCCTCCCCAACCGCAGAAAATCGGTTACAGTAGAATTAGTACCCAGCACGTGATTAGGAACAACGGCCATATCGTTATGTCCCTCCGCCATCTTGCCAGGGCGAGGGATCTTCCCCTCCTTCCCCAGGGGGACGCTAAGAGACTGGGCGTGACTCAAGCCGATCCATGATGCACAAGCCCCGATATCCACACAAGGCCCGAACTGCGCCCGCCGCATACGTTCGCACCAAACACCACGCGTATTTAGTTTGCCTCATGTCACCGCATCCTCCGCAACAAGCGAAATATCAACTCACCTGAATGGACTACACTTCGTTTCCATCCCAGTGCCTGGTATTCCACCGGACCCGGCGCCGTAACATCCCACCCGCCCAGACCATTCTTGAAATGATAGACTCCCGGATTGACTACCGGGTCAATCCCCCCGAGATCGTACCATTTGAGTCCTCTCTCACGTGCGGTGCAGATCGCCTGCCACTGAAGCAGATAAGACGCCTTGGATCGTAACCCCTCGTCGCTCGATGCCCCCAGCAAATAGACGCAGGTGTCGCCCAGAAGGCTGGCAACATGCCCGGCAACAACAGTACCCCCAGCCTCCGCAAGGCTGATATGAAAGCGATCCGCCTCGGGCAATTGCTCGTGAACCTCAACATAAAATGATGGCGTCAAATCCACTTTGAACCGCTTCCGCTCGACGAATCGGGAGAACAGATCACAGAATTTGCGAAACAGGTCCGGATTTGTGCCACTCCGCACGACCAGATCACGTTTCTCCGATTGATTCAGGCAGTTTCGCCACTTCTGTGCCAGTGCGCGCCGAATCTCCTCAGGCTCCCTCCTGATGTCCACAAGAAGGGTGCGGTAGGGCTTGCTAGCGTTTGACGGCAAGAAGCCTGCTTGAGAGAAGATCGCGGTTCGTTGACAGTCTCTGTCTTCACATCCAACCGGTGCTAGGATGCGAAGGACAAATCCACGTCTATTTGCGTATTCCTCTTTCAACGCCTCCAGGCACAGCGACAGTCTACGGCTGTCTTGGTCATCATCCCGGCGCACGAGCGGCCCGCCATTGATGTATGCGATCCCCGCACGAAGGACAGGTATCTGCTTGACCCGAACATCCGCCAATCCCAGGACCTCCCCCTCCTGCACAACCGCTACATGTTCGCTCCGGGCACCCATCCGATTTGCGCAGGCACAACCAAACTCCCAGAGCTGCCGGTAGCTGTAGTCCCGGAAGTCTCTCGCCCACTGCCTCCAGCGTGCCGTGTCCAAGTGGTCTATTGATATACTCATGATCCGGCCTTCTTTGATCCTTGTAGGGCAGATAGGAAAGCACGTCCGCAGGCTACCAATCGCCGCCATGAGAGAAGCCAGGAATACGCCCCTGCACATGTGAGATAGAATTCGATCGGCCACACACCCGGGGACATCGAGAACCGTCCCACCCGCAATCCATCTTTCTTGGATGAATAGAGCCGTGGTTCCAGCGTACAAGCCAGCATATAGCCCACGAACTCAGCGGCATCGAGAATAGCCTTGTTACAGGCACCGTACGGAAACGCCACCGCCGTGACAGGGGCTCGGAGCGTATTCTCAAGAAGGATCTTGGACTCCAAAAGCTCTCTCCTAAGATCCGGCATCTCCAGGGCCGTCAGATTTGCGTGCGTGAGTGTGTGTGAGCCGACCTGAATCCCCCGGTGTTTCACCAGCCCCTCGATCTGAACCTGATCCATCAATCGTTCCTTGGCCTCCGAATGCCCCGGGGGCATATTCCACCGCGGTTTGGTGCCCATGTTGGCTGGCACAATGAATACCATAGCGGGCACACCCAGTTGCTCTAAGACTGGCACTGCGTTCTCAAGGAGGTTCTCGAACCCATCATCAAAGGTGACGCACACTCTGGGCATCGCACCAAATCGGCGCGATGGGGCACGGCGCAGCTCCTCGGGAGAGGTGGTCCGGTGAGCAATGTGCGACATCTGCCAAGCAAAGGCATTGCGATATCCTTGTGATATGCCATGATAGCAGAGTACTACCACGCTGCCCCGTCCAAACCTCCCAGCTCCCGAGAGTATGTACGTCAGAAGGGCCAAGGTAAGGTAAGTCACTCTGACGAGAAAGCCGTTTCGGGCATAGGGACCCATAGATACCTTCTGTGACTTACGAAAGAGCCGATGGGGTCGATGAACCTCGACAGGAGTTGCACAGAATCCATTGGCGGCTGGCGATCTCAATCCGAAACGCGGTGCCGAGCTGAACGAAACCGGCTTTCAGAATTCCCCTGATGGATGGACGGTTCCACGACCTGCAGTCGATGTACACTGCCTTCACATTATCCTGCGTCATGAGTACCGTATTGATGATCCGCAGCATGGCAGGATAGATGCCTCTTCCGCGAAAGTCGGGAAAGACGAAGCAGCTTAGAATATTCGCATCATCCTGAGTAAGCGTCACGAAGTAGTCATTTCGACGAATGCCTTTTCTGGACCAGCAGATCCCTGTAACCTCGTTCCCGATCCAGCCCAGCCAAAGCTCGCAGCCAAGCGAAAACAGTCTTTCAAACTCCCTGACCATCCCGCTCCCGCCCTTCTCCTCGAGTTCCTTCATCACCTCGGCACCCAAAGACGTTCGGTCAGGATGGCGGACAACAGCGAGTCCGGACATCTTGTCCTCCCCACGCTCGTCTGTACATTTCCGAAATACAACAGACTTATAGACAGGGGTTCTCTGCCTGAGGAGATGAACCAACAAACCAAGCAGCCCTCGTTCCCGCATGGTACGTCTGAATCGACTTGCCGCATGGCCCAGCACTACACGAATTCCTTCTCCATGACCAACCTCGCATTCTTCAATACCCAAAGGCCATGGTAACAGCCTGCCTGATCTTCTGTCGACTATGCCGTCGAGCTGCGCCCGACCCAATCATCCCCCGGAACATCCAATAGACAAGTCTCAGCAATCCAGATATCGCGAGAATGGCTCTTGCCAAAATACCGGCTACCCGGCCCTGCCTCTTTTCAATGAACCGCAAGAGGCTTTTCCTATGTGCAATGCGCATCGCCGCGGCGTTCTGTGAACTCGCCGCTCCGCCGTAGTGAACAACTCTCGCACCAGGATAGTATAGCACCGTCCATCCGTTATGATGGAATCGCCAGCACCAATCCATCTCCTCCCCATACATGAAGTACGTCTCATCCATTGCGCCAACCAGATTCACCGCAGTGCGCCGGACCAGCATATAGCAGCCTGCCACGCAGTCGACATTCCGAGTACTCCCATAGTCCCACCACGTCAGTCTCTCGCGTCCCCAAAAATGGCTGCCAGGGAAAGCCTCATGGAGCCCTATAGCACTAACCAGTAGGTTGAAGACGCTCGCAAAGCAGAAGCAGTTTCGCTGAAGGCTGCCGTCCACGAATTCATTCCGGATGCCGACAACGGCACACGAGGCGTTCTCATCCGCAAATGCTACGCTCTTCTGGACAGCTCCATCACGCACCAGTGTATCCGGATTCAGCAGCAGGAGGTACCGACCTTGGGCCACCTTCATCCCTTGATTATTCGCAGCCGCAAACCCGCGATTCTCTCCGTTTTTAATCAGGACTACCTGGGGGAACTCCGTCCTCACCATGTTTGCGGACCCATCATGTGACGCATTATCCACGATGATAACTTCAAACAGGACACCGTCCGTCTCATCATAGATGGACGTCAGACAGTTGTGCAGGTACTCACGCGTGTTCCAACTGACTATAATTACCGATACGTCAATCGCGGCCATGGCAGCGGTCAGTAAGAGACGGAGGGTTGAGCTGCAGCAGCTTCATCGGGTCCTCTGGTCCGGGCGACGTTGACGCGTACTTTCGCCGGCTCGCCCAACACGTCGGGCAGGAGCCCGGCAAAAGCCAGCAGCATGAAGAACACGGTCGTGGGAGGGCCAAAAAGCGAGACGCTCATCATGGCAGCCCACAATCCAAACAGCGATCCCGACACGCACCAGACCAGCCATCGGTCCGTGGTCAAGGCGCTCGCACGGTACGCCCTGCGAAGCCACTTGACGGCGACAACGTTCAAGGCCAGGAAAGGGATCAGACCCACCAACCCAAACCGGTGAAGCTCCAGTATGTACTGGTTGACCGTATCTGTGTATGAACGTCCATCCAGTCTCGGACCCCACCCCGGGTCCACGTTGTAGCCAAAGCCGGTCAGCCAGTGGTCGGACATGCCGCCCTCAAACAGGGCCACATCGATCAAGCGGCTGCGATACCACGCCGTCTGTGAAGAAAAGGTGAAGTCGCCCAGCACATCATAGAAGTGACGATTGCTGATGATCTCCACCGACGCACACATGATGACGATGATAGTTACTGTCACCTTCCAGTGCCGACGCCATGGGAAGAAGGCAATGAACCCCAGAGCCAGCCCAGCCGCGAGGACCGAGCCACTGGACACAGAGGCGAAGACCCCCAGCCCCATGAGTGCCAAGCCAATCCAGCACAGGACCTTTTCCCGAGTGTTTTGCAGCAGCCCTGCGCACACCGGTCCCAGCATGGCAAGAAACAGACCATACATGATGGAGTGCGAGAACCCGACGCTCGCGCGGATGAGACCGAACCTCTCCGGCGATGTATAATAGACCAGCCCTGCCTCGGGGGTCTCGTAGACGCGTAGAAACGCCATGGGATTCCACCCCGTGAGGCACTCGGCGAGGCCGACAATACCTAATGGTGCGGCAACCAACACAACGCCCTTGAGTAGTTGCAGGTACTGTTGCCGGGTCTGGATGGCCAGACGCACGGCAAAGTAGGGTAGAACCATGTCGAAGACGGCGCCAAACCGATTCTCGAGCAAAGCCATCAAGGAACTCGACACGAACGCTCCTGATAGCATTTCGGCCACAAAATAAGCCACGACCAGTTTATCCAGCAGGATGAGTCGAAATGGGCGAGCCCTGGTTTTCAGAAGGAGTCTGGCAAGCAGGGCCAGGATCACGATTCGGCGCACAGTGAAGTCAATCGTTCCCACAGACACCATAAGATGGGACGGATACCATGCAATCGCCGCCACGTAGAGGATGAGCCCATACACCGGCCGGACGAAGAATACCGCCATGCCCACAACACAGCCGACAAGTAACGTAAGTTCTGCCATAGAACGCCCCGATCTGTCTGCCTAGGCTTTGAAGCCCGCGATGCGATTTCCCGGTTCCATGCCGCGGATGATCCGCGAGGGATTGCCTGCTGAAACCGACAGGGGAGGCACGTCGCGCGTCACAACGCTATTGGCTCCCACGATCGAATCGTGACCAATGACTACCCCCTTGAGTATCACCGCATTCTGGCCTATCCAGCAGTTGTCTTCCACGACCACTGGACTTGTCACCAGCTTGCCGTTCCGAGTCACAGGCAGCCCTCCGGGCTCGACGACATGATCCGAGTCGGTGATCAACACGTTGGATGCGATGAGCACGTTCCTGCCTATCCTGACCGACTCGGCCGCGTTACACTGGAATCGATACATGATCATGCAGCCATCCCCTATAGCGATCTTCGGAAGTCGGCCTTCTCCAATCTTCAGATCGGCGAGGATGAACTGAGACGATAAGAACACAGAACTGCCGATCGATACGGAGCCTGGATTGTTGCAGTACAGCGGGCTCGAAAGGATCGTTCGGCTACCGAGAGCATAGAGCCGGTGTTTCCACAGTGCAACCGTCCGAACAATGCCCCAAGCTCGTTTAATCTGTGCGAATGTCATCTCGGCAATCCTGCTGCAAAACCGCAACGCGTGCCCGTCGTCGGTGCCTCGTGCTCCTGTTCCGAAAGCGACGGGGACATCGTCCACGAGGCGTTAGAAGCGCGTTCCCATCAGAAGACGACGAGCCTTTCGCTTCGCGCGTCTCACCTTGCCACGCCACCCAACGTATGACTCGGCCTGCCACGGATCGCACAAGATGCCGCGGACGATCTCCTCATGCCATGCCTCCGCCTCCTCCAAGCTTCGCAGTTCCATCCTCTTAGCGGTGGCACTCTGTTGAAGCCACTCGTCAAACCGGTCCTTGAACGGGAAGTACTTGGACCAGGGATCATCCATGTGGTCGGCGTAAATGAGAGGATAATAGAACCCGTTCACATATCCCTTGAGGGCCACCCTTATCCAGTAGCGACTCTCTCCCTCGCTGTCCACCACCACCCCGGTCTCCCGCAAGGCTTTGATCTTGGCCAAACCGCAGCCATTGGTCCAGGGATGGCGCAATATGGAGTGGTTGCCAAAATGCTGTATTTTCCAGTGAGCACGTTCATAGTCAAAAGCCTCCGGAATGAGATGCCAGCAGGCAATCCTCCCGAACTCAGGCACGTCTTCGTGCGCTTTGGAAAGCGCCCGTACCCATCCGGGCGTGACAAGCAGATCATCGGCGACAAACCCAAACAAATCGGCTCCCGACTCGGCCACACATCGATTCCATACTTGACACGGGGGAATGTTCTCCGGTGAGTATACCTTCCTCACGATCCGCCGGTCGTCTATGGACTCAAGAAACTCCCGCGTGCCGTCGGAAGAGCCATTGTCCCAGATGGTGAGGGAGAACTCCTCCTCGCGATCGGCCAGTAGTGTCGGCAATGAGTGCCTGGCGTATGGGAGTCTGTTCCGCGTAAGATACAACAAGTCTACTCTCATCTCTCCAGTCCTTTCGTGTATGACCGATGATTCTCAACGCACAGGCGGACCAGGCATCCGTCAAGAGGAGTACGGAACGAGTCTCCGCATCCAACCGAGGACTCTGACCCGTTCTTCAGTTTTCATGACGAACATATACATCCCTGCGGCTACCCCTGCAATGCTCAACGTTGAGACCGCTATCAGAGAATACCAGTCCTGTATGCGCGCGGGCACCCGCAAGGCGTAACCAAGGCAAACGATCGCTCCCACAAAAAGCCAAGGCAGAAGAAAGGAACGATAGAGATGCTTCGCCGGATGGATATGAAGAAGCCTGCAAACATACAGGGTCGATACTACGCCTCGCGCCAGAGTCACCGAGATCGTGTACCCCCACGCTACTCCCGTCATGCCGTCTCGCCACCCCAACCACAGACTCAGTCCCAGCCCCAGAGCCCCCTCCGCCAGAGCGAACAACGCCTGAGCGTGCTGCCTTCCCGTCCCCCCAAGAAACGAGCAGTTCATGTAGAAAGAACTCTCCACGAGCACTCCGATACAAAGAATGATGAGTACGCGCTCGGCTGTCTCGAAGCCGTCTCCCACCCACAGTCGGATGAACGGAGGACCGAAGAGCATTACCAGGAGAACCAGAAACGAGGACAATTGGCAGCAGTAGCGGGTCCCCCTCTCGAAGAGCCGGCTCAGCTCGCCATGGTTCTGCTCGCCATGCAGAAGCGCAAATCGCGGCCAGGAGACCTGAAACGGCGCCCACACGGCCTGCCGGAGCCGGTCCACGAGTATTGCCGCAACAGTATACACAGCCACCGCCTCGAAGGAGACCAGTTTTCCGATGATCAACCTGTGTCCTTGAAATACAAGACCATATACCAGTGTTGTCACGGTGGTCAGCGCGCCAAACGAAAGCATCTCCGGCAGACGGCACCAAGAGAACATGGAGAACCCAAGCCGGATGCTCGTACTGACTTTCAGGAACACGCCCGTGGCCAGTGCCAGCGTCACAAGCGTCACGACGGTGGTGGCGTACCCCATTCCAATTAACCTGTAGCCCAGCCACGCGCACGCGACGATCGCCCCAGCGCGCAAGATCGCGGTAGTGACCGCGATCAGGTTGGCGGAACGCCACCTCTCCTCGGCCCGCAGAGCAGCATCCACCACTCGATAAGGGCACTCCAAGGCCCCCACCACTCCCATCAGAAGAACCAATAGACCCAACTGACGTCCGCCGCCGTAGAATCGAGAGATCGGTCCAGCAGCCACCATACTGAGCAGCAGGATTGCCACGCCGACGAAGCTGAACATGCCCAGAGCCGTGTTGACGACCTCCGTGGCTGCCCGCTGGTCGTGTTTCCCGGCATAGAACGGCAGGAACCGCATGATGCTTGTATCGACGCCCATCCTCAGCAGACCATAGTACCCCACGAGCGAGTTGACCAGCACCCAGACCCCATAATCCCTCTCCCCCAGTTGCGAGAGGAGAAACGGTGTCAACAGCAGCCCGATGGCTGTGTTGACCACCAGCGGAAGCCAGTTGCTCATCGCACTGCCCGGCAATGAGGGACGCCCTGCTTCTACTCCGATGTCATCTTCTGTCTTCTGTGAGTCGATATGACTACTCCTGCGTCTCCCGCCCCCCGCCGCGAACCACCGAGCCATGTGCTTCAAGACTGAAAGCGGTAAAGCGGGCCCAAATTGGAGATTCCCACCTATCATTCAGATGGTCTTCTCGCCCTCATTGTTGCTTGGAATTCGGCGAGTGAATAAGCAAGATTGTGCTTCTTCAAGCTGCCGGACTCTGGACAGAAGATCTTGGCACACTACCGCTGGATTCATGCCGAATCGTTGGCGCAGGCTTTTGACCACATCCGTTGGAACAATAGGCCGGCCATTCGCATCGGTCATACGTTCGACCACAACGAATCCCTGGGACGTAAGAACGAGCACTTCGCCCGATATCCGACGCTCGACAACCTGGCCCGGAACGCCCAAATACGAGCACTGACTTGCTTCGGCGCGCGCGCTCCATATCACAACTGGCTTTCCCTCGAAGAAAGTATAGGCCCCGGCAAATGGCGTGGACGAGGCCCGAACCAGACGGCATATCGCATCCGCAGGCAATGACCAGTCAATCAGGCCGTCCTCTGGCCTTCGTGGATAGCAGCGAAGTGTCAAACTCGGATCGGCAGGCTGCGGTTTCGGTATGATGTCGCCGGTTTCGAGACCCCGGAGTGCTTCACAAAACATCTGTGGGGCCAGGCGTCCACAATCGTTTATGAGGTCTCCCACGTATGTCGACTCCGTTATTGGCACCTGTCTGCGCACAATGATCGCGCCTGAGTCCAGAACTCCCGGCTCCATCTTGTGAATGCAGAGGCCCATGTAGGGTTCGTTCTGAAGAATCGCATAGGCATAGGGAGCGTTGCCCCGATATCGGGGCAGATCACCCGCATGACAGTTGAGCACACCATGCGGAAACAGACTACACACTCTCTCTTTGACTACGGTCAGCCAGTTGACACTGACTGCGACCTCGGCGCGGGCGCGGGCAAGCTTGTCTACGATGTCATCCGAATTGATTGCTGCGCAATCGAAGAAATCCGTCCCAAATTCGGCGGCCAGCCGCGCAAAATCAGCCTCCTTGATCTCGGATTCAGGCGAAGCTCGACAGGTTCCCACCACTCGTGGAACGTGACCCGCTGACACCAACGCCTTTATGCTGTCGTAGAGAATCCGGGTTCGACCAAAAGCCGCAAAACGCACCGAGCTACCCCTCACTGCCGTTCTCTTGTTGTACAGTCTGCGCGAATGGACAGCCCTGACGCACAGCCGCCAGTGCCTTCACAGGATCCGCCACGGATTTTCGGATACGTGCAGCTACCTCTCCGACTTTGAGCCCTGCCGTGTGCAGATCTATCACCGGTCGCGGGCCCAGCGCAGCCAAAGTCCGGGCCATGCGGTGTGGAGGCACGGGATCTCCTGGATAGACAATTATGCCATTCGCCTGCAATCCGGCCACGTCGATCAGGCCCGCGAACTGAACGACACTGACCGCCGGTGCTGCGGCTGCAAGGTCGCGAGGGGTAATGTCACCATAGGACCCTATGATACAGTCCTCGCGTGTGTAGTCGCAAATGAGGATCGCATCAACGGCTGCCAGATCGTCACGGGCAATATCGCTCAAACTCCGCACCAGCAGAACATCAGCGCCCGCCTGCGCAAGCATCTTTTCAATCGCCACTCCGAATTTGTCCCGGCTGACCATCAGGATTCTATTCTTGTGGACTTCAATGCCCGCCTCAAGAAACAGCTTCAAGGCAAGCCAGCCGCTGTACGAAAAGACATTCACCGCTGGATGGTGTTCATCTGTGCCGAGTACCAGGATGCCCTTTCTACTGCATGCATTCAGATCAACATCGCCAGGCCGAAACTCCCATGCCTCATACATCAAAGGCACAACCGCCGTTGGTTGCATCGCGTCCACCGCCTTAGCGTCAATCGGCCGGAGGAAGCCTAGGTTCGTGATTACATCCGCCCTGGCAAAAAGATCGGGCGAACGCTGCGTGTGAATCTCCACGGCCCCTACCGATCCGAACATGAACGCCAACCTTTCGGTTTCCGCAATTACCGCATCCACAGAGGCATAACGCGATTCCCCTGTCAAGGCGATCACGCGATGCGCTCCGGCAAGTGCGGCAATGATGGGCGTGACAACGTACGCATCGCTGGCTGCCTCTGTCAGTACGGTCAGCCCTGACAAATCCAGGCCAAATGCAGCAATGGTCTCTGGAATCAACTTCACGATGCGCGCATCATTCACCGGCCCTGTCCTCCATGAAGTTTTGGCATGATCCGGCATAGTAGATACGCCCTGTTGTCGCGGGTCGCGAAGACTCATGAATACTCTCGTTTGATCTCAAGTCGCAGGCCCGCCTGTGTGTGGGATGGAGTGGTCAGCCTAATACCACAGCGCGACTTGCTCATAGATCATCTGGCATACAAGACTTGAGTTTGCGAATATCGATTCCAAGTGTTTTGAGTCTTCGCAGAGCGGTTTTCCAGTGGGAGAGGCGTGCCTGTCGATTTCGCTGCTGATAATACAGGATGTGTTCGACCGCCTGCTCGTACACGACGGTCCGGGCGCCGGGCGGATACGCTTGGGCTTGCACCCAGGCACACGCCGCCAGGCGAACCTGTTCGACCGTCAGGTACAGGCTCTGGGGCGCGTTTTTTCTCTCGGAGCTGCTGATGCAGGCGGGCGCAGAACAACTGGCTGACCTGGGTGAGGTACAAGTGCCGGTGGATCCCCCGCCAACTGCGCATCTCGAAATGGTCCATCCCCAACTCGCTCTTGGCGATCTCGAAACACCGTTCGATCGGCCACCGCGAGAACGCCACCCACAGCAGCCATTCGAGCGTGACGGTCTGGCCGTCGATCACCCGGTTGGACAGGAAGTACTTGATCTCCTGGGGATTGAGCACGTTGCGGGCGACGATCAACGTATGGGCCGGACCCGGCAGGCCGTCGGGACCATGACGCCGGTAAAACGTCGCATGCTTGACCTCCCGGACGATCGGCCCTTTCTCCCCATCTTTGATCCGACACTTCTGCCATTTCTGCCGGCGAAAGACCGGCGAATAGGTGACCAGATTGCGCACCTCACAGGCCGGAAGGGCCTTGCGCACCAAGCGGGGATAGCGGCGTTTACGGCCGCCTGTGTGCTTTTCCCGGGGGCAGGGATGCCGCAGGACCCGAGGCTCCTGAAGCCAGCCGGTGAAGTCACACGGGACCTCGCCGACGAAGTTCTGGCCCAACTGGCTCAAGCCGTCCAGGAACTCCCGACCTCGGCCATAGAGTTCATCGAACGTCCACGCACGCACCCGAATCCCATGACGGATCGCACGCGAGATCTGCGCCAAAGCGATCTCGGGCTTGGTCCGCAAGACCACGTCCTGCGGAATCCCGACCTCCCGGCGGCGAACCGGGTCATCCGCCCATTCTTTCGGGAGGAACAGATCGCTGTCCAGAAGACACTGGAAATCGCCCGCCACATAGCCCAAATGAACTCCCACCACGCAGTTGTCCGTCTTGCCCGTGTTGCCGCACCATTGCCGTTGGACCCCGG
>Ga0214473_10008880_pt1 | contig 11887 bp, 7 predicted proteins | sample RVTome_7_FD_203509 | JGI IMG/M metagenome (GOLD analysis project Ga0214473, IMG submission 203509) | Soil microbial communities from uranium-contaminated site in the Upper Colorado River Basin, Wyoming, United States - RVT98D197 | ecosystem: Environmental > Terrestrial > Soil > Contaminated >...
TACAACGTCAACGACTATGCGGCGAGCGTGAAAGTGTATGCGGTGAAGCCGGGCTAAAATGCGGCTGCGGAGCGAAACCGTAAGCGTCGAGATGAAGCGAAGACGCAAGCGGTGAGAGGTGAGACGCGCTAAGCCGCGAGCGGCCTACAGTTGGGCCACCGGCTGGTTCTGGGCGACTTGGATTGCCAGGTCGAGTGTGGTGTCGCCGGAGGCGGTGTTGGGCGTCGTCGTGGCATTGTCGGTGCCGCGGAAGCCGACCTGGTGCAGGTTGCCGGCGGCGGGCGGCTGATCGGCGGCTGCGAATTGCGGGCCGGTTGGCTCGCTGTCGACGTTCGGCGCCTGCGTCGCGCGTCGCGCGTCGACGTCGGGGGTTACGCCGACGCTCGCAATCGGGTGGCCCATGGGCGAGAAGAACTTGGCCGTGGTGATGCGGGCGCCCGCACCGGCGTAGCCGAGCGGGAAGATGCCCTGCACCGAACCTTTGCCGTAGGACCGCGTGCCGACCACGACGCCGCGGTGGCTATCCTTGATGGCGGCGGCGAAGATTTCGCTGGCGCTGGCACTATCGCCGTCGATCAGCACCACGAGCGGAACTCGCCAGGTGCCGGGGCGATGGGCGCGGTAGTTGAAATTTTCTTGTTCGCTGCGGCCGCGGGTGGAGACGATCGGGCCGTCGGCGATGAACTTGTCGGCGATTTCGACGCTCGCGGTCAAGAGGCCACCGGGGTTGCCGCGGAGGTCGAGCACGAGGCTCCGCATGCCTTTGGCGTGCAGGTCCCAGAGGGCGGTTTCGAGGTCGCGGGCGGTGGTCTTTTGGAAGGCGGGGATGCGGACGTAGGCCACGCCATGTTCGGCGTCGACGATCTTGATGCCTTCGAGGCTGGGCACTTCGACGTTGGCGCGACGGACGGACAGCTCGCGGGCCGGTTGGCCGGGCGAGACGACCGACACCTGGCAGATGCTGTTTTCGGGCCCGGTTAAGAGCGACGCGGCTTCGTCGGTCGACATCTTGGCGGTCGACTGGCCGGCCACGGCGACAATGCGGTCGCCGTCGCGGATTCCGGCGGCCTGAGCCGGGCTATTCGGGATCACGTGGACGATCAACAGGGCCCCGTTGTCGGCCTTGAGCTCGACGCCCAAACCGACAAAGTTGCCTTCGATTTGCGAGTAAATGTCGCGGAGTTGGTCGGCGGTGAGGAACGCCGAATAGTGGTCCAGCGCGCTGGCGGCGGCGGCGGTGAACTCGAGCAGGGTGGCCGATTCGGCGAGGCCGACTTGCTGGCGCGCAAATTTCGCGGCCTGCGAGGCGACGTTCATCGCGTCGTTCCGCGAGCCGACCGAGTAGCGCGCGGTGAGCTGCCGCAGATTCGCGCGGAGCTGTTCGATCTGGTTGGCGCCCGCGCGAACGTTGTTCGCGGCGAGAAACTTCGGATCGCCCAGCGCGATGTCGAGGCTCTGCGCGCCGCGAGCGAGGAGGTCGCGCCACGGCGGTTCAGTGTAGTAGTGAGTGCCGATTTTGCTCAGCAGGTCGCCATACAGGTCGAGCGCTTCGCGCGAACTGAGCGTGTTCACCGAGTCGCGGAAGCTGCGGTCATCGTAACGTTGTTCAAGGCTGTAATGCAGCCGGGCCAGGTCGAAGCGGCCGGTGAGGCTGGCGTCGTCCGGATGCTCGCGGAGGGCCTCTTCGTAGTGCGAAAGGGCTTCGGCCCAGCGGCCGGAAAGCTCGAGCGAGCGGCCTTTATCGATCAGTGAGGAGACCGCTTGGTTCAGCGACGCGGCGGCTCCAGAAATCTGTGAGGCCGCCGAGGGGGCGCTGAGTGATTGGGCGGTGGCCGGAGCGACAAACGGCGCCAAGGCAAAGAGCAGGGCGAGAATCCAGAGGGGACGAGAGACCCGGGCAATCATCGCAGCGTTCCGTCGGAGTAAAGGTCTACGGTCTGCGGCTCGTCCCTGGCCTTGCCGAGCGGAACCTCGCCCAGCAGCATCACTTTGCGGCAACCCGCAAACCGGGTCGTCACCGTGAATATAAGTCGCGAAATGGCCCCCGTCAAAGAAGTCGGGGCGTGATTTCGCGACAAAAACGTGACGGGCTTGCCGGGCGTGACGCCGGCGATGCACCGCGCGGAATGGGGCGCGAACACGGCGGAAAGGGTCTGCGACAATCCTGCCGAACGAAGGTATGCCGGACATGCTGATTGTGGCTGAGGCGGCCGGTTTGCGGCGTTCTCGTCGGCAAGACCGGCACAATCGCGCGCTGTGGGTGCGGCGCAGGTGCTGAGGGCCGACCGAGAGAAACCGCTGGAGTGGCCCACCGAGGTGCCACGCTCCCTAGGCGTGAGGGAACAGCGTCGTGCCGTCAAGAAGCCGGCGAATCCTGCCACCGGCGAACGATGAAAATCCGTTTCGTAGGTCAGGCTTTCGAGCCTGACGCCATTCGTTTCGATGTCAGGCTGGAAAGCCTAACGTACGACGAGACGCGGCGGGTGGAGGTTCGCGTGTTGCGTGCCGTGTGCGTCTTGCGCCCATTGGTACGCAGGGAGTCGGTGCGGGGTTCTTGCGAGCCCCGCGTGCTGAAGCGCGCTCGCCTATCGGGAAAAAAAGATCGCCGTCCCTTTGCGCTGGTGACCGCGGGCGGAGGGGGGGACGGTGGCCCGGGGTCGCGCGTTGAAAGGGACGGCGAGAGGTGCTATCGTGGCGCGCCGGCTCGGCGGGAGGGGAAGCTTCTGCCGGCGGGTGCCATCGGTGTCTGTTTCCTGGTACGTCGACACTAGGTGGTTGGTTCGCCGGCCGAGAAATCTTGCAGGGTCCTACGGGCAAAAATATGACGTCGCCCCAGATTGAACGCGCGATTCTCAGCGTCAGCGACAAGACGGGGCTGGCGGAGTTTGCGCGCGAGTTGGCGGCGGCGGGCGTCGAATTGTACGCCAGCGGAGGCACGCGGCGGCACCTGGAAGAGGCGGGAATCCCGGTCCGCGAGGTGGCTGCCTACACCGGCTTTCCCGAGATGATGGACGGCCGCCTGAAGACGCTCCACCCCAAGATTCACGGCGGCATCCTCGCCCGCCGCGACCGGCCCGACGACATGGCGTCGCTCGCCGAACAGGGCATCGTGCCGTTCGAGCTCGTGGTGGTGAATCTGTATCCGTTCGCCGAGACAATCTCGCGTGCGGGGGTCACCGTCGAGGAAGCGATCGAGCAGATCGACGTCGGCGGGCCGACGCTAGTGCGCGGGGCGGCGAAGAACCATGCGTTTGTGACGATCGCCTGCGAACCGGCGCAGTATGGACGCATTCTCGAGCAGTTTCGCGCGACGCGGGCGACGACGCCTGAGCTACGGCGCGAGTTGGCGGGGGCGGCTTATGCGCATACGGGGACGTATGACACGGCGATTGGGGCGTACTTTGCGCGGCTACGCGCTAAGCCGCAAGTCGAAGACCGGCCGTGGCGGGCGGCGGGTGAGGCATTTCCCGAGGAATTGAGCGTGACGTTGCGGCGGGAGGCGGCGCTGCGGTATGGCGAGAATCCGCATCAGGCGGCGGCCGTGTATGCGTCGCCCGACGCCACGCCCGGGTCGCTCGTCCGCGCCAAGCAACTGCATGGCAAGGAGCTGTCGTACAACAACCTTTTGGATCTCGATAGCGCGCTGGCGATCGTGCGGTCGCTGAGAGTGCCCGGTGTAGCGGTGCTCAAGCACAACAATCCGTGCGGTGCGGCGACGGCGGCCTCGCTCGGCGCAGCAACCGAGCGGGCTTGGGACGGCGATCCGGTGAGCGCGTTCGGCTCGGTGCTGGGTTTCAACGCGCCGGTCGACGCGGCGAGTGCCGAGTTCCTCGCCGAGCCGGGGCGATTTGTCGAGGCGATCGTCGCTCCGTCGTTCACGCCAGAGGCGTTTGAGATTCTCACCACGAAACCGAAGTGGAAGGCGAACGTGCGGCTGCTGACGGTCGGCGCGATCGAGCCCGGCCGGGGTGAGCGCGAGCTGCGGCAGATATCGGGCGGCATGCTCTGCCAGACGGCCGACGATTTGCCGGATGATGAATCGACCTGGCAAGTGGTTACCGCCGCGCAGCCGACGGACGCGCAGCTTGCCGATCTGCGATTCGCCTGGGCCGTTTGCCGGCACGTGAAATCGAACGCGATCACGCTGGCCAAGGAGCAGACGCTGTTGGGCGTGGGCGCCGGGCAAATGAGCCGCGTTGACTCGGTCGAGATCGCAATCTCGAAGGCGGGCGCGCGGGTAGGCGGTTCGGTGCTCGCGTCGGATGCCTTTTTCCCGTTTGAGGATTCGATTCACCGTGCCGCAGCGGCCGGCATCGCGGCCATCATCCAGCCCGGCGGCTCGCGCCGCGATGCGGAGGTCATCGCCGCCTGCAATCAACATGGTTTGGCGATGATTTTTACGGGTTCGCGCCACTTCCGGCATTAGGAAGAGGACTCGCGAGTCGGGATTCCGCTGCGTTGCTGCATGGAAATTGGACCGTTTTGAGCGCATAATAGTACCTAGGGACGGTTGCAGGGACAGATCGCAACGTTGAACACGCACGGTGTCGCGTGTCTCTCATGACTGATTGCACGGCGCGAACTGCTCGAAGCGAACGAATGCGAGCAGACACGCAGCTTCTGGTGTCAACCATACGATGATGGACGTGACGTTGCGAGTGTTGGACGGGGCCGACCGCGGGCGAGTCTATGAACGGCTCCCCACGCCGATCACGATCGGCCGCGAAGAGGGCAACGCCGTCCAGCTCAACGACGAGCGGATCAGCCGCTTCCACATCAAGATTCAAGAAGACCAGGGGAAGCTGGTGCTCACGGACCTCGAGAGCACGAACGGCACGCGGGTCAACGGCGAAGACTCGCAATTGCGGATCCTTCGCTTCGGTGACGTGATCGCGCTGGGCCGCAGCGTGTTGCTGTATGGCACGCGCGAACAGATCGCCGGCAGACTCGACTCCTTGCGCGACGATGGCCTCCATATCACGGGCGAGCTCGATCCCAGCAAGTTAATTGAGGAAGCCGATTCGTCGCTGGACTTTGAAGTCCGCTGGGGCGAGTCGGAAAACTTGCACAGCACGCTCCACCTGCCGGCCCCGCCAGAGCTACCCTTCGGCCTCAGCCCGGGACAGGCGGCGCAGCTTTCGGAGATGCTCGAGTATCTCCATCTGCAAAGCCGCACTCTGGTGCAGTCGATCACGTTGCCCGAGGGCAGCAAGACGGTGACGCTCGACATCAAGCAGTGGCAGGAGCTGCTCGATCTACAAGCTCAGCTGGCCGAGTATCTCCGCAAGATTGGTGAGCCGGAGGCGGAGTGAATCCGGCCGCTTTCTATCCACTCCACGAAGCGGTAGAATGACCGCTATCTTGATTACAGTAGTGGATTAACCACAGAGGACACAGAGTGCACTGAGCGTTTTCTCCGTGATCTCTGTGTCCTCTGTGGTTAAATCCCTTGCCGTAACTCGTCGCACCGGAGGGAGCCGTGACCACGCCGCCGTTTGTTCATCTGCATTGCCACAGTCACTACAGCCTCTTGGATGGGGCGAGCCCGATCGATGGCATGGTCGAACGGGCCAAAGAGCTGGGGATGAACGCGCTGGCGATCACCGATCATGGCAATCTCTACGGGGCGCTCGAATTCTACGAGGCTTGCCGCGGGGCGGGCATCAACCCGATCGTCGGATACGAGGCGTACGTCGCTCCCGGCAGCCGGTTCGAGAAGAGCGGCGAATCGAGCCGTGACGCGGCCTACCATCTGACGCTACTGGCGCAGAATCGCGCGGGATTCGACAACCTCGTGAAGCTTTCCAGCCGGGCGTTTTTGGAGGGCTTTTATCACAAGCCGCGGATTGACCGCGAGCTCTTGGCGGTCCATAGCGAGGGCATTATCTGCCTTAGCGGTTGCGTCAGCGGCGAGTTCGCGCGGACGCTTTTGGCGGGCAACTCGGCCGAGGATGCGATTGCCAAGGGGCAGGAAATCGCCGCCTGGTTTTCGCGGGTATTCGGCGACCGTTATTTCATCGAAGTTCAGAACAACGGCCTCGAAGTGCAGCGGCAGGCGCTGGAGCTTGCGGTCGAAGTGGCGAAGCGGATGGGACTGCCGACCGTGGCCACGTGCGACGCTCATTATGTGCGGCAAGAGGACGCCGTGGCCCAAGACGTCCTCCTCTGCATTAACACGGGCAAATTTCGCACCGACACGAATCGCATGCGGATGGAGGGCGACCAGTTCTACATTCGCAGCCCGCAGGAAATGTATGCAACGTTCACGGGCCTCGAAGACGCGGTCGCCCGCTCGCAGCAAATCGCCGACACGGTCGACATCCAACTGGAGCTCGGCAAGCGTCATTTTCCCGCTTTCCAATTGCCTCCGGAGAAATCGTCGGCCGACTATTTGCGGGAACTGTGCAATATCGGACTCCGCGAGCATTACGCGAGTAAGCCGCACCGCTGGAAGAATGCCGACAAGCAATCGGGCGAACTCTCCGAAGAAGTCCGCCAGCGGCTCGAACGCGAGCTGCACGTGATCAACACGCTCGGCTTCGCCGACTACTTTCTCATCGTCTGGGACTTTGTCCGCTACGCGACAGAAAGAGGCATCCCCTGCACAGCTCGCGGCTCCGGCGTTAGCTCGCTCGTGTGCTACGCCTTGAAGATCAGCCACGTCTGCCCGCTGGAGTACGGCCTGTTGTTCGAGCGGTTCCTGGACGAGAGCCGCCGCGAGGCGCCCGACATCGACGTCGACTTCTGCAAGGACCGCCGCGGCGAGGTGATCCAATACGTCAAAGACAAGTACGGCGAGGCGAATGTCGCCCAGATCGGCACCTTCGGCACGCTGGCGGCCCGGGCCGCGATCCGCGACGTCGGCCGCACGCTCGGCATGCCGATCTTCCGCGTCGACCAGATCGTCGCCATGGTGCCCGACCAGCTCAACATCACACTCGATGATGCGCTCGTGCAAAGCAGCGACTTGCGGCAGGCCTACGATTCGAACGGCGAGGTCCGCGAACTGATCGACCTGGCCCGCAAGATCGAAGGCCTCGCGCGGAACGTCGGCACACACGCGGCGGCCGTGGTCATCGCCGAGCGGCCGGTCGGCGACTACGTGCCGCTACAGCACGTGAAGGGTAAGACTGAAGTCATCACGCAATGGGCGATGGGCGACGTCGAGCGGGCCGGTTTGCTTAAGATGGACTTCCTCGGCCTGCGAAACCTCACGATCCTCGCCAAGAGCATCGAGCTGGTCCAGCAGTCGCGCGGCGAACGGATCGACCCGCACAAGTTTCCGCTCGACGACGCCGAGACGTTTGCACTCCTGTGCCGCGGCGAAACCAAGGGCGTTTTCCAGCTCGAAAGCGGCGGCATCCGCGATCTATTGCAGCGGATGAAACCGGACCACTTCCGCGACATCGTCGCCACCACCGCCCTTTATCGCCCCGGGCCGCTCGAAGGCGGCATGGTGGACGAGTACATCGAAGTGAAGCACGGCCGCCGCTCGGCCAGCTACCCGCATCCCGTGATGCGCGAGGTGCTCGAAGAGACGCACGGCGTGATGGTCTACCAAGAGCAGGTGATGCAGATTCTCAATCTGTTAGGCGGCATCCCGCTGGCCGACGCCTACACCTGCATCAAGGCGATCTCGAAGAAGAAGCTGCCGACCATCGCCAAATACCGCGAGGAATTCATCGACGGTGCCCGCGACAAAGGCCTTGAAAAGAAGAAGGCCGAAGACCTGTTCAGCATGATCGAAAAATTCGCGGGCTACGGCTTCAATAAGCCTCACAGTACCGCCTATGCGCTCATCGCTTATCAGACCGCGTACTTGAAGGCGCACTATCCGGTCGAGTTCATGGCGGCGCTCCTCTCGGGCGACATCCCGGGCCGCAACTTCAAGAGCAAAGATTCGCTCGTCGAGCATTTGGAAGATTGCCGGCGGATGGGCGTCGAGGTGGTACCGCCGGATGTGAATTCGTCGGACGCGGATTTCGCCGTGGTTGCGGGGCGGATCCCGTTCGGTTTGAGTGCGGTCAAAGCCTGCGGCAGTGGGGCGGCCGACGCGATTGTGGCGGCTCGCAAATTAGGCGGGCCGTTTCGCAGCTTGTTCGAGTTCTGCGAGCGGGTCGATCCGCAGCCTTGCAACCGAGCGACGATCGAAGCGCTCGTCAAGGCCGGGGCGTTCGATTCGCTCGGCGCGAAGCGGGCTCAGTTGATTACCGTGATCGATCGGGCCATGCAGAGCGGCGCCGCGGCTGCCGCCGATCGTCGTAGCGGCCAGCGGGGCTTATTCGGTGGCGACGAAGAAGAAACGACGTCGGCCGCGGCGACTGCGTTGCCCAACCTGCCGGAGTTCCCAGAGAAGGAACGGCTGGCGATGGAGAAGGAAGTGCTCGGTTTCTACCTCACCAGCCATCCGCTCGCCGAGCACGAAGCAATGCTGCGTACCTACTGCTCACATACCACGGCGCAATTGGCGAAGCTCGACCACCGCACGGAAGTGCTCGTCGGCGGGATGCTCTCCGCGATCAAATTCTCGAATACGAAGAATCCGCGGCCTGGCAGCACGAACACCAAGTACGCGATGTGGGACCTGGAAGACCTGGACGGCATCATGCGGTGCATCCTCTGGCCGGAGCAGTTTGCGGAGTTCGGTCAATTGGTCGAGACCGACGCGATTCTGGCGATGAAGGGGATGGTCGACCGCCGGCCGGGCGCCGAGGAAGTGAACCTCATCGTGAACGAACTGATCCCGCTCGCCGAATTGCCGGCCCGTTTCACCAGCGGCATCTCGATCCGCGTGCGCGAAGAGGAGCACGGCCTCGCCGCCCTCGAAAAGCTTCGCGAAATCGTCCGCGGCTATCCCGGCACGAAGCCGCTCAAGATTCACTTGGCGCTGGCTGACGGCGGCAACGTGACGATCGACTGCCCGAATTACGGCGTGGCGATCGATCCGGAACTGCGGCGCCGGATCGAGGACCTGCTCGGGGTGGCCAATTTCAAGTTCATCCCCGGCGGCCAGCGCACCGCACCGCCACCGCCCACCAACGGCCGGCGACCGGCGATGGCGCGGGGGTAAGCGATCACTCCGCTCTGAAAATGCGATGAGTTTCAAGAACACCCTCCACATCGCGGCACACGACTCGCCATTCAGATTGGTTGTGGAGCCATGGGCAGACGAGTTTACGATCTCAGGTGGTGAAGAATTCACGTTGGTTGCCATTCATCCGACCGTGGTCCCGACGTTTACAGTGACAGTGTGTCGCGCCAGTGACTTGATGGTTTATGTTAACGAAAGTGGCGCTACTTACGAATTTTGGCGCGGTGAAACTCGCGAGTTCCACATAACGGTGCCTATCCCAGACTTTCCGCTAAATACGGGTGACTCCAATTTTTGGGAAAGTCCCGAAGACAACGAGGACTGGAACAATGCCTGAGTTTGACGCAAGCAGTAACAACCTTGCACCTAACTCCGTGCAAAGAACGCAAGATCCCGAACTGCATCTCGGGCTTCTGCGCGCGGAGATTCAGCGAGGGATCGACCAGCTCGATTGCGGCGAGTACATCGAGCTAAGGAACGAAGCAGAAATTGATAACTTCTTTGCGGATGTCATGGACCGAAGAAGGCGACGAATTCTCGGCTGACGTAACATGGCATTGCCTCTGGTACACTGGGGATCTATGGCATCCCCATCCAGCGAACTTGAACGTCGAATCGAATCCCGCACTGCCTTGGTCGGCGTTGTCGGTTTGGGTTACGTCGGTTTGCCGCTGGTGCGGGTGTTTGTCGACGCGGGGTTTCGGGTGCTGGGGTTCGATTCGGACGCGGCGAAGGTAGCGAAGCTGCGTGGCGGCGAGAGTTACATTGGGCATCTAGCGAGCGAGTGGATCGCGCGCTCGGTTGCCGACGAGCGGTTCGAGGCGACGGCCGACATGGCGCGGTTGGCGGAGCCGGATGCAATTCTCATTTGCGTGCCGACGCCACTTGCCGAGGGAAACAAGCCGGACCTGCAATACATCGAAGCGACCACGCGGCAGATCGCGCTCGGGCTGCGGCCCGGGCAGCTCGTCGTGCTCGAAAGCACGACCTATCCGGGCACGACACGCAAGGTGGTGCTGCCGATCCTCGAATCGAGTGGCCTGCAGCACGGCCGCGACTTCTTTCTCGCCTACAGTCCCGAGCGTGAAGATCCTGGCAATGCGAAGTATTCGACCGGGACGATCCCAAAGCTCGTGGGCGGAATCGACGACGCGAGTCTGCAATTGGCGACAGCGCTGTATGGGGCTGCCGTGTCGCAGGTCGTGCCGGTTGCATCCTGCGAGATCGCCGAGGCGGCGAAGCTGCTCGAAAACACCTATCGCGCAGTGAACATCGCGCTGGTGAATGAGCTAAAGAAAGTGTTCGCGGCGATGGGGCTGGACGTGTGGCAGGTGATTGACGCCGCACGCACCAAGCCGTTTGGATTCCAGGCGTTCGAGCCGGGGCCGGGGCTGGGCGGGCACTGCATTCCGATCGATCCGTACTATTTGAGCTGGCTGGCGCGGCAGCACGGGCTCGAAAGCGAGTTCATCGAGCTCGCGGGCGAAGTGAACACGAAGATGCCGGAGTACGTCGTCGAGCGGCTCGTCGAAGCACTCGCGGCACGAGGCAAGCAAGTGGCGGGCAGCAAGGTTGGCATTCTGGGCGTCGCCTATAAGCGCAATGTCGACGATCCGCGCGAGAGTCCCTCCTTCCGATTGATCGAGCTGCTCACCGAGCGCGGGGCATCGATTTCGTACAACGACCCGCACATCCCGACGCTTCCCAAGATGCGCAACTATAAAGTGCCGCCGCTCGCCAGCCAGCCCCTCACGGCAGAGTTTCTCGCCGCCCAGGACTGCATTCTCATCGCCACGGACCACTCAGCCTACGACTACGATTTCGTTGTCCGCCACGCCCAACTGGTCGTCGACACGCGAAACGCCACGCGAAATGTGACCGATGGCCGAGAGAAGATTTGTAAGGCATAATTGCCTTGGGAGTTAGCCGGCAGGCTCGTCCTGCCGGGTCCGGCGGAACAAGTCCGCCGGCTAACCGTTCCATGGACCAACAAAACGCAGGCTCAGCATGCCGCAAGTGAAACGCATTTTGGTGACCGGTGGGGCCGGGTTCCTGGGTTCGCATCTGTGCGAACGGCTCGTGGAGCAGGGTCACGACGTGATCTGTCTCGATAACTTCTTCACGAGCCAGAAGACGAACGTCGCCCACCTCTTGGAGTTGCCGAACTTCGAGCTGGTGCGGCACGACATCACCCATCCGATCACGCTGGAGGTCGACGAGATCTACAACCTCGCCTGCCCGGCCGCGCCGGGCCACTATCAATTCAACCCGATCAAGACGATGAAGACCTCGGTCCTCGGCGCGATCAACATGCTGGGCATGGCCAAGCGCTGTCGGGCGAAGATCCTGCAGGCGTCGACGAGCGAAATCTATGGCGACCCGGAGGTGCATCCGCAGAGAGAAGACTACCGCGGCGCGGTGAACCCGATCGGCCCGCGGGCCTGCTACGACGAGGGCAAGCGGGCGGCGGAGACGTTGTTCATGGATTATCACCGGATGCACAACCTCAATATTCGCATCGTGCGGATTTTCAACACCTTCGGCCCGCGGATGCATCCGTACGACGGCCGCGTCGTGTCGAACTTCATCCGCCAGGCGCTGCTCGGCGAAGACGTCACGATCTTCGGCGACGGCAGTCAGACCCGGTCGTTCTGCTACCGCGACGACCTAGTCGAAGGCATCCTGCGCATGATGAACGGCTCCGACGAATTCATCGGCCCGGTAAACCTCGGCAACCAGGGCGAATTCACGATCTTGGAGTTGGCGAAGTTGGTGATCGACGAGACGGGCAGTAAA
>Ga0214473_10008881_pt1 | contig 11887 bp, 8 predicted proteins | sample RVTome_7_FD_203509 | JGI IMG/M metagenome (GOLD analysis project Ga0214473, IMG submission 203509) | Soil microbial communities from uranium-contaminated site in the Upper Colorado River Basin, Wyoming, United States - RVT98D197 | ecosystem: Environmental > Terrestrial > Soil > Contaminated >...
TATTTTCCTGTGCTCCCCGGATTACCGAGGAAACCTATCTGGTTGTTAAAGTGATTGACGGAGACACGGTAGAATTGGCCAGCGGAGAAAGACTGCGCTACATCGGAATTGACACTCCTGAAAAGGAAGACCACTTTTACCAGGAGGCCAAGGATTTCAACCGCCAGTTGGTGGAGGGGAAGAAAATCAAGCTCGAATTCGATGTTCAAAAAAAGGACAAGTACGGCCGGCTGTTGGGATATGTTTACGCCGGTGATGCCTTTGTCAATGCCGAGATGCTGAAAGCCGGCCTGGCAGTCTTATACACCTATCCACCTAATGTGAAGTACGTGGATTACTTCACTGAAATTCAAAAAGAGGCCCGTCACGAGAAACGGGGAATCTGGTCCCGGGTCAAGGAAGCGCTGGAATACTATGTGGCAGTAAAAGGCTCTAAGCGTTTTCACCGGCCGGAGTGCCGCTCAGTCCGGTCTGCTAAACCTGAGAAATTGCTGAAATTCAAGACCAGAGACCAGGCCCTGGATAAAGGCTATTCCGCCTGCCGCCGCTGCAAGCCTTAAAGTTCTATTCTTAATCACAGTCAAGACGTTTTTCTTCCAAAATAGAGCTGCTTTTTGCGAATAAGTTCCAGCGATAAAGCTGTGCAAAAATAATCCAGTTTTTATTCCCCTAAAATCTGCCCAAACCCTTCACGAGTCTGGGTTTCTGCCGATATGTGTAGGGATATTTTTTCAACCGATTTTTATGGCAGAAAGGGGTGAAGATGGAGTCCATACTGATTGTGGAAGACAATGATTCCATGCGGCAGATGCTGGCCAAGACCTTTCAAACCGAAGGGTTCGAAGTCGAGACCGCCAAGAATGGTTCTTCTGCCCTGCAAGCTATTTCCAGCCGCAAATTCGATCTGGTGATTAGTGACTTAAAACTGACTGACCTGGATGGAGTGGAAATTCTCTCCGCGGTCAAAGATTTAGACACCCAGACCCAGGTGATTGTGATGACCGCTTACGGTTCCATCGAAACTGCGGTGCAGGCCATGAAGCAGGGGGCCTTTGATTTTGTGACCAAGCCTTTTGATCCGGAGCATCTTTTAGTGCAGGTCAGAAAAGCCCTGCAGAGCCGGCGCCTGGTCACGGAGAATACTCTGCTCCGGGAAGTGTTGGCTTCTAATCACCAGTTTCAGGAGATCATCGGCTCCAGCCCCAAGATGAAAGAAGCGGTCAGCCTGATTCAGAAAGTGGCTGGTTCGGATACCACTGCTCTTCTCTTAGGAGAATCCGGAACCGGAAAAGAACTATTTGCCCGGGCCATTCATCATTTAAGCCCCAGGAAAGACAACCCCTACATTGCCATCAACTGCGCCGCCATTCCCAGAGAACTTTTGGAGAACGAGCTCTTCGGCTCGGAGAAAGGGGCCTTCACCGGCGCTTATACTAAGAAACTCGGTAAGTTTGAACTGGCTGAAGGGGGGACAATTTTCTTAGATGAAATCGGAGACCTGGACATCACTCTGCAAGCCAAAATTCTTCGGGTCCTGCAGGAAAGACAGATTGAAAGATTGGGCGGAACCAAGACCATCAACGTGGATGTCCGCATGATAGCCGCCTCCAACATCGACCTCAAAGAGGCCTGCGACGCCAGACAGTTTAGGGCTGATTTGTATTACCGCCTCTCGGTTTTCCCGATTCGCATTCCACCTCTAAGAGAAAGAAGAGAAGACATTGCTCCCTTAGCCGAACATTTCGTCAAGCGTTTCTGCGCCGAATTGAACAAACCCCTGCAGAGAATCAGCCCGGAAGCTCTGGCTCTGCTGGAAAAATACCACTGGCCCGGCAATGTCCGGGAGTTAGAGAATACCATCGAGCGGGCAGTCATTCTTTGTGAAGGGAAAAAGATTATGCCCGCCCATCTGTCAATCAGAATTCCCACCACGGCTGAGATTCGACTGAGGGAAGGGGCCGGCTTAAAAGAAGTCGGTCAGCACGCCCAGGCCGAAGCGGAACGCTCTTTGATAGTGCGGGTGTTAGAGCAGACCAGAGGAAACAAGCGCAAAACCTCTGAGATTTTGAAGATTGATTATACGACTCTGTTTGACAAGATGAAGAGGTATCAGATAGAGTATTAGGAAATAGCGGCTGAGATAAGATTTGACCCGGTTCTGAAAAGAGCCGGGTTTTTTGTTTACTACGAATGAGTATCATGTTTTCTTAAGACTTGACATCTTATCTCACAACGTTTAGTTTTGAGAGGGAACTAACATTGATTTTCAACAGAGTATCAAAATAGATATGCTCGAAATAATAGGACTTGCTCTGGCAGTAATCGTGCCTCTTGTAGGTTTTTCCTACCATAGAAGGCACAAACTGAAAGCTCAGTATGAGGTCATTTGGAGGAAATCGTCGTACTTAAAGCCAGCGCAGGTTTTGGGCATTCGTGGGCATGAAAAGCACGGCTTTCATCACTACTATCATCCCCGACAACACGACACTTTGATTATAAACAGAATACAAAAGGGTCAAAATGTCTTAGTCATTGGCAATCCACTAGCGGGAAAAACCAGGTCGGTTTATCAGGCCTTGTTGGGTTTGAATAAACCTCACGCGGTAATTGTCCCAAATCTGCGAGATGTGAATACTGAAGACTTCCGTATTCCATTGCGTTTTCGGTGGAGGAGAAAGAAAATTCTTCTCTTGGATGACATTGATAAGTTCTTCGACTATCAAAACTTTATGTATCTGCTGCAACAGTTTATAAGAAAGGGTGTAATCGTGGTGGCAACCTGTCGGTCTGGGCCTGAATATCAGAAAGTCTGTACTAAAATGGAGAGGGAGCTCTCAACAGTGTTTGGGAATCCTATCGAGGTTGCAGAGATATCTGAAAATGATGCTAAAGAGGTGACTAAACAGACAAGTAGAAAACTACCCGACACCTTTGATGGAAATATAGGGTCCATTTTTCTGCAGTTGGATACTATGAAGGAAAGATTTCGGGATTGCTCCGAAATTGAGAAGGTGATTCTTCGGTCGTTGAAACGCCTTTACTTTGCTGGAGTTTACGAACAAAGAGAAATCTTCTCTATTGAGCGGATAAAGTACCTCTGTCGGCAAAAGCACCAGATAGACATGAAGAATTATGAGTGGGATGAGCTCTTCAGGAAGTTGGGGGAAAAAGGATTCGTTGAGATAAAGAAGGAACAAGTTCAGGCGGAAGAGACTTACCTCCAGTTTGTGATAGAGGACAGATTTGATCCTCTCGGCAACATTCACGAACTGACTGGCCTCTTCGAAAATGACCCGGATGCTTTGGTGAGCATCGGCAACCAAGCCTATGAAATCGGAACTATCGACTTGCGCAAGGCATACTACATGCACGCCGGCATTGAGGCTTACCAGAAGGGTCTGCAATTATATACTTTTGATCGTTTCCCATCTGACTATGCCATGGTTCAAAACAACCTGGGGGCTGCCTACCAAACCCTGGCTGGAGTAGAAGATAAAGCTAATAACTGTGAGAAAGCCATCCAGGCCTACCAACAAGCTCTGAAAGTGAGAACCTTAGACCAATTCCCCATGGACTATGCCATGACTCAGAACAACCTGGGGAACGCCTACCAAACCGTGGCTGAAGTAGAAGACAAAGCCAACAACTCTAAGAAAGCCATCCAGACCTACCAGCAAGCCCTAAATGTCTATACCTTAGACCAATTCCCCATTCAATATGCCACAACTCAGAACAACCTGGGGACTGCCTACCGCACCCTGGCTGAAGTAGAAGACAAAGCTAACAACTGTGAGAAAGCCATCCAGGCCTACCAACAAGCTCTGAAAGTGGGAACCTTAGACCAATTCCCCATGGACTATGCCATGACTCAGAACAACCTGGGGAATGCCTACCGCACCCTGGCTGAAGTAGAAGACAAAGCTAAGAACTGTAAGAAAGCCATCAGTGCCTTCCAAGAAGCCCTAAATGTCTATACCTTAGACCAATTTCCCATTCAATGCGCCACAACTCAGAACAACCTGGGGAATGCCTACCGCACCCTGGCTGAAGTAGAAGACAAAGCTAAGAACTGTAAGAAAGCCATCCAGGCCTTCCAACTAGCCCTAAAAGTCAGAACCTTAGACCAATTCCCCATGGACTATGCCACGACTCAGAACAACCTGGGGAATGCCTACCAAACCGTGGCTGATGTGGAGGACAAGGCTAACAACTGCAAAAGAGCGGAAATTGCATACAAAGAAGCTCTGAAAATATTCACAAATGATAAACTCCCCGAACCTCAGGGTGTTGTTGAGAGGAACTTGAAAAGTCTTAGGGCTTTCTGTGCAGATATTCGCTGAGGCCTCTGGTATTCTATTCCTCGGATAACTTTTATATCTTAATCAATTTTGATTTAAACCTTCCGATAAAAGTAATGTCAGATTATATAAGCAAAAGGAGCACTCATGAGTAAAATAGCCAAATATTCTCTTTTGTTTTCATTCGCAGTAATCTTGCTCTCACTCACCAGCTGCGGCAAGCAAGTCACCAATTCCAATTTGCTGACCGGCAATCCGGCTGACCCGGCCTTCCTGGAAGCCAACCAGTCCATGCAGCAATCCAGCAATAATTCCCAGGACGCGGTCTTCGAAGGGATGGACGCCGCTTTTGATTATTTCTTCCCGCCCCCGTTGGCGGCCCAGGCCAATACCGACACCGTAATCTACACCTATGAAAATGGCTGGCATCACTTAATCGTCAATCATATCAATGATACCACCGGCTCCTCCTATTATCTGGATGACAGCGTGCAGTTCAAGGATACTTTAGGAGCGGTGCAGCAGTATCCGGACACCATGAACTTAGGCTCGGTGGAAGTGCATGTGAAGCGCTATCTGCACATAGCCCAGTACGACCCCTATGCAACTTTCCAGTTCAAAGGAGATGATACCGTAACTGCGGCTGCCCTGCTGGTGAAGAATGCCGACGACACCACTGCCACCTTTAATGGCGCTGCTCAAGAGGGAGCTCACGGCACCTTTTTACACCCTGATTCCGGAGTAGAATGCTCTTTAGATGCGGCGGTCAATCATGCCAGCTATGATTTAGTTTTTGTAATTAACGGAAACAACTGCCCGCTTTCAGGCCAACTGGCCGCATCCGGCTCAGTCAACATCGTCTGTCCCTTCTCCACTGACACTCTGACCATTTCCGGCAGCTGGACCAGGACGGTCAACATCGGGCCGAACAGCGTCACCATCATCGCGCATAACAACACCACCCGCTGGATTTTGGTGATTCCCAAGTCTCAATTCTGCGACAATAATCCGGTGGTGGCTTTAGACCGGTTGCCGGGCCGGTTCCAGCCTTAGTCTAACTTAACTCAGCTCAGGGCAGCTTCGGCTGCCCTTTTTTGTGCAGTTTCTACTTGACAGTATAACCCCCCGTACGCTATTATTGTACAAAGTTACTATCTATCAAGTTGCTATGCAAAACTAGTAAGAGGAGGTCTTATGAAGTTCAATATCAGGTATGTAGAGGGGATACTGCTGCTGGCTTTAACTTGTGCACTGGTCAGTTGTGGTAAAAAAGGGACTGAATCCAAGATTCAGCCGGGGAATTTAAGTGATCCCGCTTATCTGGAAGCGCTCAATACCACCATTGAGTCGGCTAAGCTGAGTGGGAATGCGGTCGCTACTGCAATAGACCGAGTGTCTAGTTATCTCAGTTTTTCTCCTCAGCTCTCGGCTAGTCCAGGTTGCCACGTGGAAACCTACGCTTACGAAAGTGGGTGGCACCAGGTAACCTACGATAATTATGGCTGCTATCCTGCCTATTACTGGACCTCGGTCGACAGCTTTCAGATAAAAAACAAGGCCGGAGAACCGCAACAAACAGTGGACACGACCGATTTGGGTTCAATTGAGGTCAGTATGAAGTTTCACTTAGTTTCAAATGATATTTATGCTGATTTCCTAGGGGAAGTAAACCTGACTGCCGATATTATCTTTACCTCCATAAACAATAGTACTGTAACAATTAACGGGACCATGCAGGAGGATGCTCAGGGTAGCTTCCTGCACCCCGATTCTGGCATCTGGTGCAGCCTGGACCGGATGGTGGATTATGACCTCAATAATATAAGCATTCCTATTACTAACAATCTCGCCAACAGCTGTCAGGGTTCAACCGGCCAACTGGTCGCTTCTGCTTCCCTGGACCTGGTCTGTCCGTTTGAGTCCGACACTTTTCACGTCAGTGGGGTTTGGACTACGGCGGTAACCAGTAACACCCAGAGTGTGACAGTTGTGACCCAACAAGGTCAGACTCAGTGGACGCAGTCCTTCTCTCAGACCATGCTCTGCGGGCAAGTACCTCTAACCGGTCTTAAATTTCACTCCAGCCTACGACCGAGATGATTCCTGATTTTACTAAAAAGGGCAGCTTCGGCTGCCCTTTTTTATTTTGTGGAGATTTAGAATCATAGGAATCTTCAAAATCAGTTTGAGTTGACAATTTTAGACCGAGTGTTATTTTGAGCCTGACCGGCGGCTTAGCCAAGTGGTAAGGCAGCGGTCTGCAAAACCGCGATTCTCCGGTTCGAATCCGGAAGCCGCCTCTTCATTATTCTCCTCTAAAATTTCCTTGACATCCGCAATCTCAATTGCTTAACTTAACTAGTGAAAACAATCACAATGTAAACTAGGAGGTGGGATGAAAAAAGCTAAAGTTCTGCTGCTGGCTCTCTCTGCATTCTGTTTTGCCAGTTTGGCCCGGGCCGAGGATAATTCGGTCAAAATCTTCGGCGATGTCGGTTTCCGCTATCAAGGCTACTATGATGTGGATTTTTCTTATCTTAACGATCTGGAGATGAAATTTCGCTTAGGGGCAAGCAAGAAGGTCAATGAGCGAATCATTGCCTATCTCCGCTTTGACACTGAACCTCAGAACACCCCCACCGGCAGCTGGATCACCATGGGAGATAGATTGACCAAAACCAGCTTTCTACTCAATCGAGCTTATCTGGATTATCGCACTGACTGGGGCTTAGATTTTATCGTGGGTAAATTTGACAATCCTTTTGTAGCTCCTATCTATGGCGTGGGTGCAAGCGAACTGGTTTTTGATGCTGATGTTCCCTTTACCGGTTTAGCCTTAGGCTGGAATCAGACTCAGGAAGGAGAGTGGAAAGAAGGGGCCAGAGTAATGGCCGATTACAATTCCTTGACCTTCCGCTATTCTTCCAACCCGGTCAGCACTTCAGCTTACTCGATAGGAGGACAGCTGGCCTATAAATTTCCCTTTGGCCTGACCGCCAGTCTATCTGACGTCTTCTTCAATGAAGAGGGTTACCCGGAGTTTGATTCTGTAATCAACGGTAATGCTACTAACTCTGACAGCCTTTTTGATTTTAATCTACTTAACCTGACCGTTAAGTATCAGACCCAAGCCGCTGGCAAGCCGATTTACCTTTTGGGAGACTGGGTAATAAACACTGAAGCCGATTCTTTAAAGCACGGAATCCAAGGCGAGCTGGGCTGGGGAAGTGTAATTGAAAAAATGGGCTGGCAGCTTGGCCTTCGCTTTACTTGGATTCAACAGGAAGCAGTGATTTCCAAACTCAACGAAGACCAGTCTGGAACTAACTTGGTCGGCTTCATGCCTTGGCTTAAATTTAAGCCTCTGGACAACACTTTGATATTTTTTACGCTGTATATGACCGACATCGCCGACGGCCCGGACCAGCCTATCCGCTGGAGACCCAGACTTTATTATATCGTTAACTTCTAATCTTTGGAGGTTGACATGTCGAGCAAGAAGATAAGTGTGGCGGCGGCGGCACTGACCGCCCTAGTGGTAATTAGTTTTTATTTTGGAGGAAAACATCTTTTGGCTCAGAAGAATGGCCCAGATGGTAACGTTTCAGCGGAGAGCCAGGGTTGCGTAAATTGCCATGGCAAGCAAAATTACGGCGTCGGGATAGTGAAGATGTGGCAGGAGAGCAAGCACTATCCGGCCGGCATCGGCTGTTATGAGTGCCATCAGGCCGAGCCCAAAGATGTGGACGCCTTTGACCATTATGGCAAGACCATTGCCACCATAGTTTCTCCCAAAGACTGCTCCCAGTGCCATGAAAAGGAAGCAGGTGAGTTCATGAATTCCCGGCATGCCAGAGGAACCGAATTCATCGGCTCTTTGGACAATGTCTTAGGCGAAATAGTGGAAGGAGCTGCTGCCGCCATATCCGGCTGCCGGCAGTGCCACGGCAGCATTGTGACCGTAACTGCTAAAGGGAAATTGGATCCTTCTACCTGGCCCAATTCCGGGATCGGCAGAGTCAATCCGGACGGTAGCAGAGGCTCCTGTTCTGCCTGTCACTCCCGTCATAGTTTCTCAGCTGCCCAGGCCCGCCAGCCTGAACCGTGCGGCAAATGCCACATGGGACCCGACCATCCCCAGATTGAAATTTATCAGGAGTCCAAACATGGAATAAAGTATGACAATTTCCAGCATTTGATGAACCTGGAGTCTGACTCCTGGGTAGTGGGGAAGGATTACTCGGCCGCCCCGACCTGCGCCACCTGTCACATGTCTGCCACTCCTAATCAAGGGGTGACTCATGACGTAGGTCAGAGAATCAGCTGGACTTTGAGGCCTGTTGTTTCCTTCAAACTTGAGAACTGGGAGAAAAAGAGAAGCAACATGCAAGATGTCTGTAATCAGTGCCATGCTAAAGAGAGCACTGGCAACTTTTACGTCCAGTTTGACGAGGCGGTGGAGCTCTGGAATGAGAAATTCGCCAAGCCGGCCAAGCAGATTATGGACTTTTTCTATGACACCGGCAAATTGACCCGCACCCCTTTTGACGAAAAAATCGAATGGATCTACTATGAGCTCTGGCACCACGAAGGTCGGAGAGCCCGGCACGGCGCCTCCATGCAGGGGCCGGATTTTACTCAATGGCACGGTTTCTACGAGGTGGCCAAAAACTTCTATACTGAATTCCTGCCCGAGTGCGAGGCAATTCAAAAGGGAATAACCAGTCAAATCCTGTCAACTGACTACCACAGCTGGATTAAGGGGATGACTGAGGAACAGAGAAAGAAAGTATTGGAATTCTATAAGAGCAGGTACGGCCAGTAGCTCTTAAAGAATCTCAATCCTTTTAGGAAACATTAAGGGCGAGGCTTTAAACCTCGCCCTTCTTTTTGCTGGTCTTATTCGGACTTAGCAGGCCGGCGGCCCCCCCTTGAAGATATAGTTCACCATTCTCAGAATGTCTCCTACAGTTATATTTGTATCACAATCAGTATCCCCGGCAGAAAGAGGCACCGGCTCAGGGGAGCCGGTTTTGAAGATGTAATTGACCAAAAAGATAACGTCTCCTAAAGTTATCCTTTCATCTCCATTCAAATCTCCGGGTACAAAAGAGTAGCGCAAAGCTTTCAGCATATCCGGCAGACCGTTGCCATAGATGTTGTCCGGAGAACTGACTCGGTTGCCCGAGCCCATCATCGCTTCTCTGACCTGCATGTTAGTCAGATTCGGCCGGGCTGACCAGAGTAGTGCGGCGCAGCCCGCCAGAAGCGGACAGGAATAAGAAGTTCCGTTGCCGCTACCGTAACTTAAAGTAGAGGCGACTGCTAAATAGGTGCTTACCCCTCTGGCCACTAATTCTGGTTTGGTTCTTCCATCCGAAGTCGGTCCCCGGGAAGAGAAACCGGCTATCACCCCGTTTACGTCCACCGCTCCGGCCGCAATGATGCTGTCCGCATCTGCCGGTGCGCTGAGCGTGCCGGAGCCTGGGCCGGAATTTCCCATAGAATTGACTACTATGATTCCATTAACGGCCGCCCTATCTGCCGCCTGAGTGGTTATGGCCACATCTCCATTCATATTACTGTATCCATAGCAGAAGCCATTATCAAAGCAGCTGTATCCCAAAGAGGAAGAGATGACGTCACCTCCTATGGAATCGACCCACTCGGCTGCCGCGGCCCAGTTGTCCTCTTCTGAAAGAGATTCAGCCGGCACCCATTCCGTTTTAGCTAACAGGAAGGAAGCTTTGTAAGCCGGACCGTAGATATTGCCTGAAGATTCCCCTCCGGATATCGACCAGGTGTTGGTCCCGTGGCTGTGCTGGTTAGAGGGGTCTTGCCCGGTTTCATTTTGAGTATTGGTGTCGTTGAAAATGAAGTCATACTCGGCCAGAACTCTATTTTCTGCGTAAGCCGTGGCAAAAGCGGGGTGATCTTTTCTGAAACCGGTGTCGAACATGCCGATGATGATGCCGCTCCCGTTGAAGCCTTTATCGTGCAAGGCCGGCACGTCCAGCTGGTTGAGCTGGTCAAAAGAAGGGCCGTAGTTCAGAGCATGCGCCTCGGCGGTTTGCGGTCGACTTTCCGGTAATTTGAGGCTGGCTTCCTCAATCGGCTCGGGAATGACTTTATACTTTTTTACTAAGTCTACAAACTTGACAAAGGGCAATCCGGCAATCGGCTCAATTTTATTCGGTTCAACGTAGAAACTGGCCGCATTCAGCCAGCGGGAGGGATGAACTAACTTTCCTCCTAAACTTTGCACTTGCTTTAAATAATTCTGGCTGACCGGCAGGTCATAAAAATCAATGGGAAATGGTTTTACTTTTTGCTTTCGGGCCAAAGCCCTCGGGGTAAATTCGGTCAGCCGTTTCTGAGTTGCTATTACATAGGCCGGCTGGTCAAATATCTCTTTATCCGTAAAATAGACCCAGATTTTGACCCGGCTTAAGTTTGAATTAGCCGTTAGATAATCTACCAAACTAATTGAAACAACTGGCTCATTCTTAGCTGCGACCAAGACCGGGCCGGAAGGCAGCTCACCCGAGAGGGGTAAACCGACCCAGACCGCCGCGACCAAAAGCACTGAAAACAGGCTTAACTTCCGCATTCATCCTCCTTCATGTTCATCGACTTTCTTTACTTCTAACACTACTTCCCCTGAGCAAGTTCCAGCCCTAATTTATGCTAATTCCTTAACCTGTCAATCTCCTTTTTTGAGACCGGGCTTTCTAAGAACTCAGGGCCAATTTACTTTTGGCTCTATCTTGGTCACCAGTGGGGAATCTCCCATACTCTGTCGGGCTTATTCCTTTCTTTACAAGAGATTAAGCCCGGATAATTCCCTGCTCAATTTTTGAGTCGCTTGGCTAATTCGGTAATCTGGCTTTTGTTACGGATAAGAAAGAGCCGTCGCCAAGATGACCCCTGGCTCAGGCACAGCAGTTGCAAATTCCCTCACCAGCAAGAAGGAAGATGCCATGACAAAAATCAGCAGAATCAAACTTAAGTTAGGCGGCCAGAAAGGCTTTACAATTCTGGAAGTCCTGGTGGCCATGATAGTTTTGGCCATCGGGCTTTTGGGTTTAGCCCCCATGTTCGTGATGTCCATGCAGGGCAATCAGTTCTCCCGGGAAGTCTCCGAAACAGCCTATCTGGCCCAGGACCGCATCGAGCAGCTCAAGAACCAGAGCATAATTTCTCCCATCCCTTTTAACGAGACTGCCGCCTCCGGGAGTTACACCCGGACCGTGAACGTCTCCGATCAGACCGTCGACGGGACTATCCCCCCGGGAGTCTATCGCATCAATGTCACGCTGAGCTGGACTGACAAGCAAGGGAGAAGCCACTCCACCAGTTATGTAACCTATAAAGTGAAGTAGAGGTATACCTATGAAAAGAATACTAAGACATCTGCAGAGCAGCCGGGGCATTACCCTGGTGGAGACTCTAATCGGCAGTTTGATGTCCTTGATAATAGCCGCCAGCTTGATGGAATTCTACATCGGCCAGCACAATCAGTGGCTGGCCCAGGAACAAATTTCCGACATGCAGCAGAACAGCCGGGCGGTCATGGAGGAGTTGACCAG
>Ga0214473_10008882_pt1 | contig 11886 bp, 10 predicted proteins | sample RVTome_7_FD_203509 | JGI IMG/M metagenome (GOLD analysis project Ga0214473, IMG submission 203509) | Soil microbial communities from uranium-contaminated site in the Upper Colorado River Basin, Wyoming, United States - RVT98D197 | ecosystem: Environmental > Terrestrial > Soil > Contaminated >...
TGCATAAAATGGTCCTCATGGGCGTGACTGAGCCAGACCATCTTCACTCCCTGATCCTGACGCAGCCGAAGAAGCCTTTCCCGGTCTGAAGCGGGATCGATGAGAATCCCCGCGCCTTCGATATACATGGAATGGCAAAAAGGATATTTCCCTTGATTCTCCCCGGGAATGAACCAGACCGGACCGAAATGTTGTTCCTCCATAATTCTTATCTCGGTGCTGACCTAAAGTCGAATGATGACCTCTTTTTACTTTTGATATTTAAGAAGGAACATGGCGGGCCTTAAGACACCGGTCTCCTTCCCTTAAGAGATATGAAGAATAGTGATGACTTCATATGAAATCCCTCCTCAAAAGAAGGGCATATCCCATTCCACCACCGGCACATAGGCTCGCTATCCCCAGGTTCACATTACCCCGTATCATCTCGTGAATCAGAGTGACAACCAAACGGCTTCCAGTTGCTCCAACGGGGTGGCCGAGCGAGATGCCGCTTCCATTCACGTTTACCTTTGATCGATCCAGCTTCAGTTCCTTTTCGCAGGCAAGGTAATAGGAGGCGAAGGCCTCATTTATCTCAATCAGGCCAATATCTGATAGTGTCAACCCCACCCTTTGTATGATCTCCTTGATAGCCGGAACGGGGGCCACACCTGTTATTTTAGGCTCAACAGCCTTAATGGACCATGGCCCAACCTTAGCCAATGGCTTTAGTCCATATTTCTTACACGCCTCGTCGGTTGCAATGACTATGGCTGCAGCTCCGTCATTGATGCTACTGGCATTCCCTGCTGTCACCGTTCCGTCCGGGGAAAAAGCGGGTTTCAATTTGGCTAATTTATCTAGGGTTGTATCCTGTCGGGGATGTTCATCTTTATTTACGACTGTAACCCTTTTTCCATCTTTTACCTCGATTGGTACGATCTCTTCAGCGAAATACCCTTTGGATTGCGCGGTAACGGCCCTCTGGTGTGACAAGGCAGCAAGTTCGTCCTGCTCTTCTCGAGAAATATGATATTCCTTGGCCAGAAGGTCTGCGGCCAATCCCATACCTCCCATAATCGGGTCCTCCTGCATACCCCACCATAGTTGATCAATGGCCTGAGCATGTCTGAGACGCTGTCCCCATCTGGTTGTTGCTAAAATGTAAGGCGCATTACTCATTGACTCCACCCCACCGACCGAGGCTGCCTCTGCCTCACCTAACATTAATGCAGAAACACCGCTAATAAGGGCCTGCATGGCACTGGCACAGGCACAGTGAATGCTGAAGGCAGGTTTCTCTGGCGGGATTCCGCATGTAATGGCTGAACCCCTGGCAATGTTGGGATTGAGCGGTGACAGGGTATTTCCTAAAATAACTTTACCAATTTTATCCTTTGGTAACCCAGAACGTTCTATCGTTTTCTTGATGACGGGAGAAACAAGATCGATAGGGGTCAAAGGCCGGAAAATACCCCCAAAGTCACCAATAGCCGATCGCACAGCGCTCACTACAAAAACATTTCGGTCCATGAATACCTCCTACAAAGTGCTCCATTAGCCATATACTTAATACTTCTAAACTGGATTTTTTCTTTCATGCCTTATAATCAAAAAATCCTCTCCCTGCCTTTTTACCTAAGTGCCCTGCCTTAACTTTTCTTCTCAGAAGAGGAGAAGGCCGATATCGTTCTCCAAACGCTTCCTTTCGACTATCCAATTCTATAAAGATCCAATCTAATCCCACTTCGTCTGCCCAACGCAATGGACCCTTTGGCAATCCAGCGCCAAGTTGTAGAGCTTTATCGATATCGATTTCATTCGCGACACCCTCATCGAGGCAACGAATTCCTTCGTTTATCATCGTCCAAAGCATTCTGTTTGAGAGAACTTCACGCTCCTGTTTGCTCAGGGAAGTAGAAATATCGCCTACTTTTTGAGGCGGTCCTGATTCCACCTTTTTATAGGAATAGACACCTTCCCCTGTCTTAACTCCAAGCTTTCCAGAGGTCACCAAATCATGGAAAAGGGGCGGAATCTTGAACCGCATCCCATAAGATTCGTATAGAGTCTCATTGGCATGATGAACAACATCCCATCCGGCCATATCGCCTAATGTAAATGGTCCCATAGGCATTCCCATTTCAATGCCTGATTGGTCAATATCCGCAGGTCGATATTTTTCTCCCAACATCCAAAAGGCTTCATTCACATACATCCCAAGTAAGCGGGCTACTAAAAAGCCAGCGCATTCCTTCAGGCGGATAGGAACCTTACCAAGTCTTTCGCAAAAAGCCATGGTCGTCTTTACTGTCTCCTCGGATGTCTCAAGTCCTGGAACAACTTCGATCAACCTCATGACATTAGGAGGATTAAACCAATGCATTCCGATAAACTTAGACTTTCTTTCTGTAAAACTGGCCAATTCTGAGATAGGAAGGGCTGAGGTATTACTGGCGAAGATAGCCTCTGGCCTGCAAAGGCGGTCCAGCTCTTGGAAGATCCTCCTCTTAATACCGACATCCTCTGGAACCGCCTCGATAACCAAGTCCACCTCTTCAAAGCCTTTATAATTACTCCCCCCATGGATCAAACGGAGTGCTTTTTTCACTTCCTCCTCTGTCATTTTTCCTTTATTCAAAGCGGAGCTATAAATTCGATTCACCTGATCCTGGCATTTCTTGACGAGATCATCGTTCAGTTCTTTAAAGAACACTCTGAAACCAAAATTGGAAACGGTGTAGACGATCCCCACACCCATGGTGCCTCCGCCGACGACTGCCACACTCCTGATATTTATTTCCCTCTCCACCTATTCCATCCCTTTCTATATATTAAATATTACAGAAACTTAGAAAATTGTCGCTGAGAATAGTTGCCTCTACTCTCAGCGACATCAAATCATTTTACAGCCCGAGGTTTAATCCACTTGGTCACAGGAACAAAGACCAATTTCTCTGAATCGGCCTTTATGATTTTTGAATAGTCAGAGGGCTTGTGTATGGTTGGGCTATAGGTCATCGGGGAGAGCATTCCACCGCAATCGAAGTCTTTCAGTGTCTCAAGAGCGTCAACAAACTTTTCAACGGTCACATTCTTTCCCGCTCGTCTCAATCCCTCCACCAAGATCGCGGTCGTTGTATATCCTTGAATATAGAGAGTAGGCAATTTCGGTGAAGAACCGTATTTCTGCGCAATCTCTCTCATTTCTTTCCCCCCCTGAGAATCATCATTCCACACGCCGAACATGGATCCTGCGTAATAAACCTTGGCTGCTTTACCAACCGCCTTAAGGATTGAATCATCCGCACACCATGTGAAAGTGAGATAGGTGGGAAAATAATCAAATTTCTCGGCAGTCTTAATGAAATTGATAATCCCAGGTGCTAAGGTGAAGATGATGACGTACTCCGCTCCAGCCCTTTTCATGGATAAAACTTGGGAAGATGCATCCACAGCCCCCATGGGGAGCTCAATTTCTCCAACAGGGTCCACTCCATAGGCTTTTAGCCGATCCTTACTGGCTTTTAACCCTTCCTTTGCCCATTCAACAGGCCAATAAACAATTGCTGTTTTAGGAGCTTTTACCTTTAAATCATTAACGACATAGTCTATTAATACCTCAATTTGATTAGAATAAGTGGAACCATATGAGAAAACATACCTTTTATACGGGGTGTACATAGGTACCAACATGCCAGGAGGGATTACCGGAACCTTCTCCTTTTCAATTTTAGGGAGAAGTGCCATGGTCTGAGGAGTTCCCCCACAATGGAGAATGGCAAGGACCTCATCTTTCGTCACTAACTTCTCAAAGGAAGCAATGGCCAAAGGAATTTTGTATTGGTCATCTTCATGGATAAGATTAATCTTTCTTCCATGTATTCCTCCTTTTTCATTGATATACTTTAAGTAATCCGAAACACCCATCAACAAATGACGCCCATAGTCAGCTACAACCCCCGTTGTGTCGGTAATAATCCCCACTTTAACGCTATCCGATGTGATCCCTCTCAAATCCTGGGCATTTGTCAGTGCAGTTGAAAATAGAAAAAAACCTATGACAAGACATAAACTCATTGATTTTACCTTTTTCATCTCTTAGCCTCCTTCAAAATGGTTTATATTTTTGATCTACTCCCATTTTATTTTTTACTCACCTCCCTTCGGGTGTTTGCCTGACCGATTAATAAGTGAAAGGCCAACTTTTAAAAGAAGTCTTCATCCTCTGCCAAATGGCAAACAGACCACCTGATTCAAATATCAGAAAAAGAATGATTAATACTCCATACGTGATGACTTTAAGTTGTTGGGTAAATACGAGGCCACTTAAATGAAAAGTGTTGTTTAAAAATCCAAAGAAAATCCGCAACCATTCTGGAACCACACCGATAAACAAAGCTCCTAGGATTGAACCAAGGATTGAACCTAACCCTCCAACGATAATCATGGCGAGGTACTCAACAGAGAGAAAAATAGTGAAATACTCTGGATTCACATGTGTGGTGTAATAAGCGAATAGGCTTCCTGAAACTCCTGCATAAAATGAACTGATCCCAAAGGCCATCACCTTATACCGTGTCAGATCAACCCCGATCACATCTGCAGCGATATCTCTGTCCCGAATAGCCACAAAGGCCCGGCCAATTTTCATCCGCATCATATTTTTTGCTGCAAACCCGAGCAGAAAAACGATGACCGCGATAAGAAAATAAAACTTTCTATCTGAATCTACGTTAAACCCTAGGAACGTGATGGCCGGGGCAGCCATTCCCAATGCCCCATGGGTCAAACCCTCCCATTGGAAGAGAACATATTGGACGATGATGCCAAAAGACATGGTCGCCATGGCCAGATAGAGTCCCTTCAACCTTAAACAGGGGAGGCCGACCAATACACCGATCAAGGTGGCAATGATTCCTGAGAGAGGAATAATCACATAAAAAGGCAAGGCAGTTCTCACTCCCAAAATGGTTGTGGCATAAGAACCGATGGCGATGAAAGCCGCATGTCCTATTGAAATCTGTCCCGTATATCCCGTCAAGATATTCAGACCGATTGCCCCAATGATGTAGATTCCTGCCAAATTGATCGTGTAAAGCGTGTACCTTCCAACCATGAAGGGAAAGAGGATAATACCGACCAAAAGGATCGCCATCCAGAACTTAATCCAGACCGTTCTGAAAAGACTGAGATCCTCTTGATACGTCTCAATAAATGTTTTACTTCTTAACATGAAATGATCCTAAACCCTTTCGATTTCTTCTGTCCCGAAAAGGCCATAAGGTCGTATAATGAGTATGATGAATAGTAGGATGTAGGCTGAAATCTCTTTGATGCCACTCAAATATAGATCCAAATACCCTCCCACCAGTGTCTCAAAAACTCCAATAATCAGACCGCCTATCAATGCCCCCACAATACTATCGAGTCCTCCTAGAATAATAGCGGGAAAGACTTTGACCGCAACGAAGCTCAGGTTTAAATTCATCACCATCACATTAGCAAGTAAGATGCCTGCGATGCCTGCAGTGGCTGCTGCAATCGCCCAGGACAAAGAAAAAATCTTTTTTACATTGACCCCCATCAAGAAAGCCACGATTTGCCGATCGGCGGCAGCTCGCATGGCTATCCCCATTTTAGAATACTTAAAAAACAGGAAAAATATTGCCATTACCGCACAGGAAATGATGAAGGTCCATAGGTGAGCGTAAGAGATGACCACATTGCTGAAGACGATGGGCTTCTGAGGGAAGGGAGAAGGAAACATCACATTACCAAAACCGAATACCATCCCGGTCAGAGGCCTTAGGATGATACTTAATCCTAGAGTAATCATCACCACTGCAAAGACAGGTTCACCGATCATTGGGCGGAAGATAAATCGCTCGACCATTAATCCGATTACGGCACATAAAGCCAACGTCAGGAAGAATGCAATTAGAAAATGAACATGAAGACTTTCAATCAGAACAAGACAGAAATAGGCAGCGATCATTAAGATCTCACCATGGGCGAAGTTCAGGATTTTAGTTGCTTTATAAATAACAACAAATCCTATGCCGATCACAGCATAAACACTTCCGACAGATAAACCGCTTACGAACAATTGCAAGAGATAATTCAGCTCACCAGACATATCTTATCCATTAGCGAGGTGTTTGAAACTAAAAAGACTCTTGGGTTTCCTCTCATTTGTATAGTGTTTCAATAAGATCGCCATACTTCTTTTCAATCATTTCTCTTCTCACCTTCATGGTGGCGGTTAATTCATCATCGTCCCGATCCAGCTCTTTTTCGAGGAGGACGAACTTTTTGATGCTCTCAATCCTTGACATCTCCTTGTTGGCTTTCTCCACTTCCCCCTGAATGAGTTTGTAAACTTCCGGATCTTTGGAAAGGCTCTTAAATGTGGTAAAAGGAATCCCTTCTCTTTGCGCCCAGTCGGCCACATTATCCAAATCAATTTGAATCAAAGCAGCCAGGTAAGGCCGTCTGTCTCCGATAATGATGGCTTCTTTAATAAAAGGACTGAACTTCAAGCGATTTTCAATCTCAGAGGGCGCTATATTCTTTCCTGATGCGGTGATTAAAATCTCTTTCTTCCTATCCGTAATCTTCAGATTGCCTTGGTCATCGAACTCTCCTATATCCCCTGTATATAACCACCCATCCCTCTTTACATTTTTCGTTGCCTCTTCATCCCGAAAATATCCTGTAAAAACCGCTGGCCCCTTCATCAGAATTTCACCATCGCTGGCAATTTTATATTCCCACCCAGGGACGGGCTTTCCGGTGGTCCCAATCTCAATATCATATCCGACGGGCATGGAGAATACACCTGTACACTCGGTTGACCCATAAGCCTCTTTGACCATCAAACCAATGGAGTGGAAAAATTTCATGATGTCTTTGGAGAGCGGGGCGGCTCCCGAGACACATTCCCTCACCTGTAGAAGACCCAGCCGATTTCTGAGGGGTCTGAAAATAAAAAGATAGGCTAATAAATAAGCAAGTCTCAAAAAAAGACTCACTTTCTTTTTGGATAGTCTCCGTTCCGCTACATCTTTACCAATAGGAAGAAATTTATTGTAAGCCCATCTCTTGACTGGGTGGGCATCTTGCATTTTGATCGTCACGGCAGAATGTATTTTTTCTAATATGCGAGGAACCGTTAAAAAGATGGTTGGAGAAATTTCAGTCATGTCCGCTTGCAAGGTGTCGATGCTCTCCGCAAAATTGATAGTGCAGCCGCTTTTCATCGGAATAAATAGGGAAAATAACCTTTCGGCAACATGGCAAAGTGGTAACACAGAAACCAAGGAATCGGCTCGGCTGATTGGAAGAACCTTAAAAAAGCTATCCAATACAGAAGCGATGTTTCTATGGGATAGCATCGCTCCTTTTGGAGGTCCAGTAGTTCCGGAAGTATAAACGATAATGGCGACCTCATCAGATTTAGTATCTTCAATCATTCCGTGGAAGAGCGAGGGGCTCTTTTCATGGATACTCTTTCCAATTTCTTCCACTTCACGGAAGCTGGTGATGATGGGATCATCATATTTCCGGAGTCCTTTCATATCGATGACAATCATTTTTTCCAGAAAAGGGAGCTGATCTTTAATCATGAGGATTTTATCCGCTTGTTCTTGATCTTTCACGATGACAAATTTAGACTGGGAATGATCCAGGATATATTTTACCTGAACATAGCTATTCGTGGGGTAAACACCTACGCTGATCCCTCCTGAAGCCTGGGTAGCCAGATCCGCGTAGAGCCACTCTGGACAATTGTCACCCAGGATCGAAACCCGATCGCCCTTTTGGAGCCCAAAACTTATAAGGCCAAGGCAGAAATTCCTAACGTGAGTATAATATTCATCCCATGATATCCGCCGCCAGAGTCCTTTTTTCTTCTCTCTTAACGCGACACCTTCTCCTAACTCCTTGACTCGATGCTCAAATAATATGGGTAGCGTTAATTCTGCCATCTCTTTCTCACAAAGAGTTAATCTTCTCCAAGGTATGCCTTAATGACCATAGGATCGCTTTGAATTTCTCTGGGGTTTCCCTCAGCGATTTTGATGCCGAAATTGATCACACAGATTCGATCTGCGATGTCCATCACAACTTCCATGTTGTGCTCAATCATCATGATGGTGATACCCATTTCTTCTTTTGTATCCAGGATGAAACGGGCCATATCTTCTGTTTCTTCTGTATTCATGCCCGAACAGGGTTCGTCCAATAGGAGGATCTTGGGGTCCATGGAAAGAGCTCTTCCCAGCTCCACTCTCTTCTGAATACCGTAAGGAAGTGTTCTTACAATTTTTTTCCGGTAGGCCTCAATTTCTAGAAATTCAATGATTTCTTCGACTCGGTCCCTGTTGACCATCTCCTCCTTTAAACACTTTCCCAAATAGAAAGATCCCCACAGAATACCCGATTGAATAAATTGGTGCCTTCCCAGCATGAGGTTATCGATGACCGATATATTTTTGAATAATTCGATATTTTGGAAGGTTCGGGCCACTCCCATTTCTGCAATTTGGTGAGGTTTAAGCTTAACAATATCTTTCTCATCCAAAAAAATATTCCCTGAAGAAGGTTGATACACACCGTTGATGATATTCAGAACGGTCGTCTTTCCAGCGCCGTTGGGGCCGATTAAACCGAACAATTGATTCTCCCCAACGTAAAAGCTCACCCCATTGAGTGCTTTGATCCCGCCAAAATTAATATTTAGATCTTTTACCTCAAGCTTAGGCATGAACGTTTACCAAGGAATTTGACTTCAGGAAAGCCACCTTTTTCTTCGTTTATAGTGTTTAATATTGGCATAATTCTTTTTTTTCTTATCATCGGTCAATCCAAGATAAAATTCTTTCACATCTCTATCTTCTATCAGAACCTCGCTCTTGGCATCCATGACAATCCTTCCATTTTCAAGGACATATCCATAGGTAGCAATATCCAGGGCCACCTTCGCATTTTGCTCCACTAACAAGATCGCCGTGTTTTCACCCTCATTAATGGTCTTTAAAATGTTAAAAATTTCTCGGACAATGATTGGGGCGAGACCTAAGGAAGGTTCATCCAACATCATCAATTTAGGCTTTGACATTAATGATCTCCCGATAGAGAGCATCTGTTGTTCCCCTCCGCTGAGATATCCTGCCAACTGGGAGTGACGCTCTTTCAGGATCGGGAAATATTCGTACACCTTTTGCAGGCTCGACTGAACTCCCTTCATGTCCTTGCGGGTATAAGCACCCACTTTGATATTTTCCCCAACCGTCAGTTCAGGGAAAATACCCCTCCCCTCGGGAATGGCAGAGATCCCCTTTTTCACGATTTCTTCCGGACTCATCTGATCGATCCTTTCTCCATCAAACTCGATCATTCCTCCCTCAATTTCTCCATCTTCAAGGGGAAGAATTCCTGCGATGGCCTTGATGGTGGTGGACTTCCCTGCCCCGTTCGCTCCTAGGAGGGCAATGATGTTTTTTTCTGGAACCTGTAGGGAAATACCCCTTAAGGCAAGGATGACATCGTTATAAACAACCTCAATATTATTCACCTTGAGCATGGTTCCTCAATTTTTGGGATGGCTTTTTTAAAAAAATTAAAATCTCCCAAGAAGTTCCCGGGCGATGATCATCTTTTCGATTTCTTTCGTCCCCTCCACAATCTCAACGATCTTTGCATCTCGATACATTCTTTCTATTCCAGACTCCCCTAAATACCCGTATCCTCCGTGGATCTGAAGCACCTCATCAATCACTTTGACAGCGACTTCTCCTGCATACCATTTGGCGATCGACATGACCTTGGGGTCGATTTTCCCATTGTCCGCCATCCAAGCCGCCTTATAATAGAGGCATCTGGCCGCTTCAATGAGCGTCACCATTTCAGCCAATTTAAATTGAATTCCCTGAAAGCTAGCGATCGGGCTGCCAAATTGCTTTCTCTCTTTCGAATACTTGATGGCTTTCTCCAATCCTCCCTGTGCAATTCCAACTCCTTGAGCTGCAACAGTAATCCGGGTTCGATTAAAAACCCCCATGAGTTGCTGAAACCCCTCTCCTTCCTCGCGACCTATCAGATTCTCTCGAGGAACCTCTACATTGGCAAATCGAATTTCAGCTGTTTCAGAGGCCCTTGCCCCGAGCTTCCTTACCAATTTCTTTGCCTCAAAGCCTCCTCGATCTGTTTCGACGATGATCGCACTGTGGCGTTTGTATCTTGAACTTTCATCTTCATTGGTCAAGCAGAAAACAACTAAGAAATTGGCAATCGTTCCATTAGTTATATACATTTTGTTTCCATTGATGACATAATTGCCTCCAATTTTTTGGGCGGCTGTTCTAACGGAAGTGACATCGCTTCCCGCATCTGGTTCAGTTATCGCCATCCCCATGATGGCTTCCCCTTTTGGAAGGAGAGGCAAATATTTCTTTTTCTGTTCTTCACTGCCGTAAAGCAGAATAAATTCTGAACCAAGGGCAGAGAGGACGATGTTCCCACACCCAGGGTCAACCCTCCAGAACTCTTCAGCAATGAGTGCATTTTCTAAAAAACCAAGGCCTAGTCCTCCATACTCTTTGTGGATAAAAACTCCAATAAAACCAAGCTCGCAGGCTTTCTTCCATAATTCCATCGGAAATGTTTCATTGAGATCGCAGTCTTCTACAAATTGAGGGAACATGCCTTCAGCAAATTCTCTAGCCGCTAAACAAATCTGTTTTTGCCGATTGCTCAATTCAAAATCCATCTTTTTCTCCTTTAATCCCTTAATGATTTCATTAGTGGCAGAATTTTTTAACGTTCGCCTTTCTTCCCCTTGAGAAGAGCCTTTATCCCTTCCTTTTTCTCCAGGGTTTGAAAGAGCTGACCAAAAAGCTTTGTCTCTTTTTTCATCCCCCCTTACTTCACCGCCATGGAGTTCCTAAGAAGAGCTATTTTTTAGTTTGATTTCACTCCGGAAATGATAAGGTTTCTGAACTGCTTTGTATAAGATCGCAGGTCGATTGTCTCCCGATTCATCTCCTTCTGAAGGAGCACCCCATCATGAACCCCAATGATCACCCACGCCATCATCTGGGGGTCGATCTCTTTTTTAAACTCTTTGGTTCGCTTACCCTCTTGCAATATCTTTGTGATGAATTCACTCCATTTGCGATAGACCGAATTGAGATAGGGCTCTAACCGGTTACGGGACCCACACATTTCTGCAGAAATCATCGTCATGAAAAGGCACAAATCTGGATGCTCCCCTGCGAACCAAACATTGAAGCGCATCATCTTTTGAAACTTCTCTGATGCACTCCCACCTTCTTTCCTCACGTAGTCAACCATGTTGTTCAGATATTTCTCTTCAAAGAGTTTGATGATCTCTCGAGCCAGATGTTCTTTCGTCTCGAAATGGCAGTAAAGGGCCCCCCGAGTAAATCCCGCGTCTTTAGTGATTTCAGCAACAGAACTGCCTTTATAGCCTTTCTTTACAAAAAGCTTCACGGCTGCGTTGAGGAGTCTTTCTGCCGAGTCTATTTTCTTTTTGTTACCCATAAAATTAAATGATGAACGTTTATTTAGTAAAATATGAACGTTCATTTACCAAATAATGAAAAATCTGTCAAGTTAAAATTAGAACGGAATGTTTGCGATAAAAATAGGGGGCATCCGAATCGAAGGCCCCCTGTGAACGTGAGAAATGATCATATGCTTTAAGCCAGTATCTGCTTTTTAGCCAGCTTTTTTATGTATCGATCCTCCTTCTTAAAAACCTTTCCCAACCTAACGAGGCGTTCTAAGTGTTTGTTCATGAGAGCTCGCTCGCCAAGCTCGAAAAAAGCTTTCGGTTCCCGTGAACGGCCATAGATAATCCACGCTTCCACAATCTCT
>Ga0214473_10008883_pt1 | contig 11886 bp, 8 predicted proteins | sample RVTome_7_FD_203509 | JGI IMG/M metagenome (GOLD analysis project Ga0214473, IMG submission 203509) | Soil microbial communities from uranium-contaminated site in the Upper Colorado River Basin, Wyoming, United States - RVT98D197 | ecosystem: Environmental > Terrestrial > Soil > Contaminated >...
GGAACAAACGGGCCAAGCCGGGAGGATCCGGGTGGACATACGAAGGAAAAACATCCTCATCTTCGACGGGGCGTGCGGCACGAACCTCCAGCGCATGCGGCTGCCGGCGTCCGCCTGGGGGCAACACGAAGGGTGCAACGAGTACCTGAACCTTTCGGCCCCGGACGCGATCTCCGAGCTGCACGGCTCCTTCCTCGAGGCAGGCGCAACGGTGGTGGAGACGAACACCTTCGGCGCCAACGATATCGTCCTTGCCGAGTACGGCCTTTCGGCCCGCGGCGAGGAGATCAACGCCGCCGCGGTGGAATGCGCGCGGGCGGCCGTCCGGCGGCATAATCCGGGCGCCTGGATCGCCGGCGCGATCGGCCCGACGACGAAGCTGCCCTCCCTCGGCCACATCTCCTTCGAGGAGATGGCGGGGTCCTACGCCCGGCAGATCCGCGCGCTGGTCGAGGCGGGAGCGGACCTCCTCCTGATCGAGACGTGCCAGGACCTCCTGCAGATAAAGATCGCCCTGGTCAGCTGCTTCGAGACGCTTGCGAAGCTCGGGAAAGATCTCCCCGTGATGGTGTCCCTGACGGTGGAGAACACGGGGACGATGCTGGTCGGCTCGGACGTGGCGGCGGCCGCGGCGGCGATCGAGCCGTTCCCCGTCTTCTCGATCGGCCTCAACTGCGCCACGGGTCCGGAAGGGATGACGTCGCACATCCGCCACCTCTGCCGCTACTGGCCCGGCAGGGTTTCGTGCCTCCCCAACGCGGGGATGCCCGAGGTGGTCGACGGCCGGACCGTCTACCCTCTCGCGCCGGAAGTCTTCGCGGCCCGGATGAAGGCGTTCGTCGTCGAGGAAGGGGTGAGCATCGTCGGCGGCTGCTGCGGCACCACGCCGGAGCACATCCGCCGCATGGCGGAGGCGCTCTCGGGAGTTTCCCCCGCGGACCGTCGGCCGCAGTGGGCCCCTTCCCTCTCCAGCCTCTACCAGGCCGTGGAGATCCGGCAGGAAATCCCGCCGCTCCTGATCGGCGAGCGAGCCAACGCCAACGGCTCCCGCCGGTTCCGCGAGCTGCTCCTGGCGGACGACTACCCGGGGTGCCTGAAGGTCGCCATCGAACAGCAGGAGGACGGGGCCCACGCCGCGGACCTCTGCACGGCGTACGCGGGGCGGGACGAGAAGGCCGACCTCGTCGCCCTGACCCGCCTCTTCGCGCAGTCGCTCAAGATCCCCACCGTGATCGATTCCACCAGCGCCGACTGCATCGAAGCCGCCCTGCGGGCCCACCCCGGCCGGTGCCTGATCAATTCCGTCCACCTGGAGGACGGCGGGAAAAGTCTGGGGCGGATCTGCCGCCTGGCGAAGAAATACGGCGCGGCCGTCGTGGCGCTGACCATCGGCGAGACGGGAATGGCTATGTCGGTCGAGGAGAAGGTCGCCGTGGCCCGCGCCATTTACGACCTGGCCGTGGGCACGTACGGCCTTCGCCCGTCGGACCTCCTGTTCGACGTCCTCACGTTCACCGTCGGCTCGGGCGACCCCAGCCTGGCCGGGGCGGCGAAAGCGACCCTCGAGTCCGTCCGGCGGGTCAAGGAAGAGCTGCCGGGGGTGTTCACGAGCCTGGGGGTGAGCAACGTCTCGTTCGGCCTCTCCCCCCGGTCCCGCAGGGTCCTCAACTCGGTGTTCCTGCACGAAGCGGTCGAGGCGGGGCTCGACGCCGCCATCGTCGACGCCGCCAAGGTCCTGCCGCTGACGAAAATCCCGGAGGAAGACCTGCGGGTCAGCCTCGATCTCATCTACAACCGCATCGAGGATCCGGAGACGTCGCCGCTTTCCGTCTTCGTCCGCCATTTTTCGGAGAAGGAAACGGAGGGCGGAAAGCCGGCCGGCCGGGAAACCGACGCCCTCCCTCCGGAGGAGCGCCTCGCGGAGAAGGTGATCGCGGGCGACAAGGACGGGCTGGAGGACCTGCTCGCGATCCTGCTCACCCGGCGTCCCGCCCAGGCGATCATCGGCGAACTGCTGGTGCCCGCCATGCGGCGCGTGGGCGACCTGTTCGGGCGTGGGGAGATGCTCCTGCCGTTCGTTCTCCAGTCCGCGGAGGTAGTGCGGGAATGCGTGCACCGCCTGGAGCCGTACCTGGCCGGGCAGGAGAAGGACGCCGGAAAAAAGGTGCTGCTGGCCACCGTCGCGGGCGACGTCCACGACATCGGGAAGAACCTGGTCGACATCCTTCTTACCAACAACGGCTACAAGGTCTACAACCTGGGGATCAAGGTCCCCGCGGAGACGATCATCGATAAGGCCCGCGAGTACGCGGTGGACGTCATCGGCCTGAGCGGGCTGCTCGTCAAGTCGGCGATCGTCATGCAGGAGAGCATGCCCCAGTACGCGGCGGCGGGCCTGACCGCGCCGATTCTCCTGGGAGGGGCGGCGCTGACGGAAAAGTTCGTGGCGGAATGCTGCGTTCCCGGGTACCCCGGCCCGGTCGTGTACTGCGCCGACGCCTTCGCGGGGCTGTCGGCCATGCGCACCCTGGAGAAGGGGCCCCTCGCCTCCACGAGGTACGATGCGGCGGCCAGGGTGCAGCCGATGAAGCCCGGCGCGAAGGGCGAGCGCATCTCTCGCGACCATCCGGTGCCCGTCCCCCCCTTCCTGGGAGTCCGGCGCGCGACGGACATCGACGTGGAGGCGTTGTTCCCGTACGTCAACGAGCAGGCGCTGTTCCGCGGACGGTGGGGGTACCGGCGGGGGAAACTCTCCGCCGAGGAGTACGACCGGCTCGTCCGGGAGAAGGTCCGTCCGATGTACGAGGCGATCAAGCGCCGCGGCGTCGAGGAAGGGCTTCTCCGCCCGAAGGTGGCGTACGGCTACTTCCGCTGCTTCTCCGAAGGGGACGTGCTCGTCGTCGAAGACGCCGGGAAGCGGCACGAATTCCCCTTCCCCCGACAGGCGGCCCCCCCGCACCTGTGCATCGCCGACTACTTCCGGCCGCGGGAGGAAGGGGGCGACGTCGTCGCCTTCTTCGTCGCGACCGTCGGCGACCGGATCGGCGAGGCCGCGCATGAGCTGTTCTCCGCGGACCGCTATCACGACTACCTCATGCTGCACGCCTTCGGGGTGGAGGTCACCGACGCCCTCGCCGAATACTGGCACGAGGCGATCCGGGAGGAGCTCGGCATCGGCGGGCGGAAACCCGCGGGGCCCGGCGGCTACGTCGTGCAGGAGTACCAGGGCTCCCGCTACGGGTTCGGCTACCCGTCCTGCCCGGACCTGTCGGCGCACAAAGCGGTGTTCGAGCTGCTCGCGCCGGAGGAGATCGGCGTCACGCTGACGGAGACGATGGAGATGGTGCCGGAGCACACGACCTCGGCGATCGTCGCACATCACCCGCAGGCGAAGTACTTCGCGGTGTAGGAAGAAGGACGGACGGAGAAGATGAAGCGATACATCTGCGCGAACTGCGGCTACGTCTACGACCCGGAGAAGGGCGACCCGTTGAGCGGCATCCCCCCGGGGACGGCGTTCGAGGACCTCCCGGAGGCGTGGGTGTGTCCCATGTGCTACGCCGCCAAGTCGCAGTTCGACGAGCTGGACTAAAGGGAATGCGGAACATCCTCGAACGGATGAAAGAGACGCCGCTCCTCTTCGACGGGGCGATGGGAACGATGATCTACGAGCGCGGCGTGTTCATCAACACGTGCTACGACGAGCTCTGCCTCTCCAACCCGAAGCTCATCTCCCAGATCCACCGGGAGTACGTGGAGGCCGGGTCGGAGGTGATCGAAACGAACACGTTCGGCGCGAACCGCATCATGCTCCGCCCCTTCGGGCTGGCGGACAAGGCCGATGCGATCAACCGCCAGGCCGTGCGGCTGGCGCGCGAGGCGGCCGGGGACTCCGTCTACGTCGCCGCGGCGGTGGGTCCCTGCATCCGGCCGGACCAGATCCTGCCGGAGGAGCACGTCCCCGAGGTGGAGGCGTCGTTCGCCGAGCAGCTGGGCGCGCTCGCTTCGGAAGGCGTGGACCTCGTCGTGCTCGAGACGTTCACCAACCTCAAGGAGATCCAGCTGGCCGCCCGGACCGCCAAGCGGCTCGGCCTGCCGGTGCTGGCGTCGTTCGTCCTGAACGAGCGCGGGGAGACGGCCGTCGGCACGAGCGCGGAGATGATGACCCAGGCCCTGTCCGCGGACGACAACGTCGACGCGGTGGGGATCAACTGCGGCATCGGCCCCGCCGGGGTCTTCGACGCGCTGCAGGCCGTCCTCCCCCGGACGAAAAAGCCGTTCGTCGTGATGCCGAACGCGGGCCTCCCCCGGGACATCGCGGGGCGGATGATCTACCTCACCAGCCCGGAATACTTCACCGAGTACGCGAAGAAGTACATCGAGATGGGCGTGCGCGGCGTCGGCGGGTGCTGCGGCACCACGCCGGCCCACATCCGGATGGCCGCCCGGGCCGTCAAGTCGCTCTCCGGGGTGAAAAAGCACGTCAAGGTCCGGCCCCTCGCGCGCCAGGAATCCCTCGTCCACGTCGTCCCCACGGGGGAGAAATCGCGGCTCGCCCGGAAGATCGCCTCCGGGGAAAAGGTCTCCTCCGTGGAGATCCTCCCCCCCCGCTCCTGGGACATGACGGAGATGCTGGCGAAGGTCCGCAGGTGCGCCGAAGCCGGCGTGGACGCGATCAATATCCCCGACGGCCCGCGGGCGAGCGCCAGGATCTCCCCGATGATCGCGGCGCTCACCATCCACCGGGAGGTCGGCATCGAGCCGATCCTGCACTACTGCTGCCGCGACCGGAACCTGATCGGAATGCAGTCCGACCTTCTGGGCGGGTTCGCGGCGGGCCTCGCGAACTTCCTGATCATCACGGGAGATCCCCCGAAACTGGGAGAGTATCCCGACGTCACGGGCGTCTTCGACGTCGACGCGATCGGCCTCACCCAGGTGGTGGCGAACCTGAACCGGGGCTTCGACATCGGGGGGAACCCGATCTCGCCTCCCACCGGCATCTTCATCGGGGTGGGCGCGAACCCGTGCGCGGTCGAGCTCGAGCGGGAGATCGAGCGCTACTTCCGCAAGATCGAGGCCGGCGCCGAGTTCGCCATCACGCAGCCGGTCTTCGACGTCGAGGCACTGTTCCGCTTCCTGGACCGGGTGGAGGGGCACCCGCGGCGAATCCCGGTCGTCGCAGGAGTCTGGCCGCTGATCAGCTACAAGAACGCCGAGTTCATGAACAACGAGGTGCCGGGCGTGGTCGTTCCCAAGGAAATCCTGACCAGGATGGCGCGCTGCCGCTCCAAGGAGGAGGGACAGCGGGTGGGAATCGAGATCGCCCGGAAGATCGTGGAACGGATCTCGCCGCGCGTGAGCGGTTTCCAGGTGAGCGCGCCGCTGGGGAACGTGGAGATCGCGCTGGCCGTGCTGGCGGGCATGGGAAACCCGGCGTGACGGTTTCCCGATGCCGGCGCGACGGTTCCTAAAATTTGACAATCTTCGCTCCCGTTCCTATAAAATTATCCCATGGAAGAATCGCAGCTGAAATTTTCCGAGGACCATCTCTGGATCCTCGAAATGGGGGAGACCGCGCGCATCGGGCTTACCGAGTACGCGCAGGAACAGCTGGGCGAGATCATCTCCGTCACCCACGCGGAAGCGGGGAGGTTCATCGAGCCCGGGGACATCATCGGGGAACTGGAGTCCCAGAAGACGGTCGTCGAGCTCGTCTCGCCGATCACGGGGACCGTCAAGGCCGTGAACGAGAGCGTCATGGAAGATCCCTCCCTCATCAACATAGATCCCTACGGGAAGGGATGGCTCGTGGAAGTCGAGATCAACGAGCCCGAGGAGATCGAGCGGCTGATGAACCACGAGGACTACGAGGCGTTCGTCGAAGATTGACCGAATCCAATTAGGAAGGTAGATGACGACAGGAGACAACCCGCAGTCTATTCCCGCGAACCGCAACCGGCGCAACTTCCTCAACATCGCTCTCGGGACCTTGACGGCAATCTTCTCCGCATCCCTCTTCTATCCACTGTTCCGGTTCCTCTGGCCTTCCGCCGACAAGTCGGGGGGAGAGGGGCGCATAGGGATCCCGGTGGAGGAGATGCTGGTGGGCCAGTCGCGCGTCGTCATGGTCCGCGGAGAGCCGGTGCTCGTCATCCGGGAGGCCAACAAGGTCGCGGCGGTGTCGGCGGTGTGCACGCACATGAGCTGCGTGGTGAAATACCGGGGCGGAGGGGTCATCTCCTGCCCCTGCCACGCCGCGGCGTTCGACCTCAACGGGAACGTGATGGGGGGGCCGGCCCCGCGTCCGCTGCCGTCGTACCCGGTGCGGATCGAGGGGCAAAAGATCGTGGTCGGCATGTAGCGTCCGGCGGAGATCGTCAAGGGACATGACGGAAGAGAAAAAACCGACAGCCGAACGGAAGCAGGACGGGATGAGCCGGGAGCGCCAGGAGTTCGAGAAGCGCACCGTCTTCACGGAGATGTTCAACCTGTTCTCCCTGGTGGGGATCCTGTACGGCGTGCTCGACGAGCGCCTCTCCTTCCGGGAGGGGATGAAGAAGCAGCTCGAGAGGCCGGTGTGGTTCTACCGCACGCGGCTCGAGAACAATTTCCTGGCATGCCTTGGCGGGATCTCCTTCCTCCTGTTCCTGTTTCTCATGGGGACGGGCGGCCTCCTTCTGATGTACTACCGGCCGACCCCCGCGGATGCGTACAAGAGCGTCGTCGACATCATGAACCAGGTCCCCTACGGGTGGCTGGTCCGCGGGATCCATCGCTGGGCCGGCAACCTCATGATCGTCACCGTCCTGCTGCACATGATGCGTGTCTTTTTCACGGCCGCGTACCGCCCCCCCCGGGACGTCACGTGGGTCAACGGCGTCCTGCTCCTGGTCTTTACCCTGGCCTTCAGCTTCTCGGGATATCTCCTGCCGTGGAACCAGGCGTCCTACTGGGCCACCACCGTGGGCACGGACATCCTGTCCGCCATCCCGGTCGTGGGCGACTCCCTGAAATTCTTCGTGCGCGGCGGAAACGTGGTCGGCCATCTCGCCCTGACGAGGTTCTTCGCCTTCCACGTGGTGATCCTGCCGGGGCTGATGATCCTGTTCCTGGTCCTGCACTTCCTGATGATCCGGCGGCAGGGCATCGCCGAGCCGCTGTAGGAGCGCATAGCATGGCGCAATACGAAAATCGGGATGCCTGCCGGAAGTACGGCAGCGAACCGTTCTTCCCCCACCACGTGCTGCGCCAGCTGATCCAGCTCGCGATCCTCTTCGCGCTGCTCATCCTGCTCGCCTCCCTCGCCCCGGGGCCGATTCTTCCCAAAGCCGACCCGTTCGACACGCCGCCGAACGTCAAGCCCGAATGGTGGTTCCTCTCCGCCTACCAGTTCCTCAAGGTAACCGAGCGCCTGTCGTTCCTGGGAGCGTGGGGCCCCATGGTGCTGGGCGTGCTGTTCCAGGGACTCGGCGCGCTGGCGGTCTGGTTCCTGCCGTTCTGGGACCGCAACCCGGAGCGCCATCCCTCGATGCGGCCCAGGGCGATCCGCATCGGAATCGCCGCGACCTTTTTCCTCCTGGCCATGACGGTGTGGGGGTACTTCTCTTGACCTTGAGAAGGAAGCTCGCGCCGTTCGCTCTCGGGGCCGCTCTGCTTCTCCTCTTTGCCGGTCCGGCGCTCTCTCCCGCCCGGGCGGCCGACGAGTCCGCCGACAGCTGCGTCTCCTGCCACGGCCGGCTCGGGGGGAAGCTGGGGCCTCCCGCCAGGGAATTCCCCTTGAGCGTCCACCGGGAGGCCGGGCTCACCTGCGTCTCTTGCCATGGAGGGAACCCTTCCCTGCCGGGAGAAGAGTCCATGAGCCCGAAGCAGGGCTTCCGGGGGAAACCGTCCAGGAAGCAGATCCCCGAATTCTGCGCCCGCTGCCATGGGAACATCGCTATGATGCGGCAGTACAACCTCCGCACCGACCAGTTCGCGGAGTACAAGACGAGCATCCACGGCAAGCTCCTATACGGGAAAAACGACCCCGGCGTCGCGGTGTGCACCTCCTGCCACGGAAAGCACGAGATCCGGCGCAAGTCCGACCCGCAGTCGCTCGTGTTCCACTCCAACGTCCCGGCGACCTGCGGAAAGTGCCACGCCGACCCCGCCACGATGAAGCCGTACCGGATTCCCACCGGCCAGCTGGCCGACTTCGAGAAGGGGGTGCACGGGCAGATCCTTGCCGGGAAGGTCCCGGCGAAGAACCCGGCCCTTGCCCCCAACTGCGCCACCTGCCACGGCGTCCACGGCGCCATGCCGCCCGGCGTGCGCGAAGTGGCCAATGTCTGCGGCAACTGTCATAGCGCCGTGGTCGGCTATTTCCGGGAGAGCGCTCATTTCACCGCGATCCGGGAAGGCGGCGGTCCCAAGTGCGTGACCTGCCACGGGAACCACACCAATCGGAAGCCCACGCTGAAGGTCTTTTCGGGAACCGGGCCGGGCGAGTGCGGATCCTGCCACGAGCCGGACGGCAAGGCACTGGAATTCGCGAAGAACGTGCGGAACATCCTGGGAGGCCTGGAGAGCGGCATCGACGAAATACAGAAGGACCTCGCCCACGCCGAAAGGTCGGGGCGCAACACCGAAAAGCTGAAAGTCGCACTGGACGGCGCACGGTACAAGGTGATCGAGGCGGGGCCGGCGATCCACGCCTTTTCGATCGAGCGGATCTTCCCCCTCGTCCAGGAGGCCAATGCCGGCCTTCGCCAGGCGCGGCAGGAGATCCGGAACTTCCAGGAGGAGCTGCGGCAGCGCCGGAAGGTGGCGGCCTACTCCGTGGCGATGCTTCTCCTCATCGCCGCGCTCCTCGGGGTAAAGCTGGCCCTTCTTCCAAAGGCCCCCCCTCCCGCAGAGGAGAAACAGGGATTGAATTCAGGAGAGGGAGCCGGTTAGAATCGTCACTTTGCGAATCGTCCCCGGGAACGATTCGCGATGGAGAAAGGCTGGAACATGACCGAGGATCGGAAGCCGCAGGAAACGCAGGGGCAACCGGAACGTTCGCTGTCCAGGAAGATCATGGAAGCGGTGGGGATGCACGTCCCCGAGGGGAGGCAGGATCGCCTCCACATCCAGCCCCGGTTCTTCAAGTTCCTCGGTTTCCTCGGGGTTCTTGTCCTGATCTTTTCCGTCGGGATGTTCGAGTTCTCGACGAGCCCGTACTTCTGCGCGAGCTGCCACATCATGAAGCCGTACTACCAGGCGTGGGCGACCTCCAAGCACAACCACGTCCCGTGCGTCGATTGCCACTACCCCCCGGACGTCCGGGACAAGATGATCCTGAAGTTCCAGGCCCTCACCCAGGTGGTCAAGTACGTCACGCGCACTTACAGCTCCAAGCCGTACGCGGAGATCAGCGACGAATCGTGCCTCCGGAAGGGGTGCCACGAAACGCGTCTGCTGCAGGGGCAGGTCGAGTTCTCGCCTCCGGCGAAAGCGGGGAAACCGCCCATCAAGATCCGGTTCGACCATAAGCCCCACCTGACCGACCTCAAGCGGGGGAAGAAGCTGCGCTGCACGAGCTGCCACAGCCAGATCGTGGTCGGGAACCACATGGAGGTCACCTCGAGCACCTGCTTCCTGTGCCATTTCAAGGGGGCCAAGTTCGGCCGCACCGAGAACCCCATAGGGGGATGCGGGAACTGCCACGGTGCGCCGGAGGGCGACATCAAGATCGGCGACGCCAAGTTCAACCACCGGGAGTTCGTCGGGGTGCGCCACGTCGCGTGCCAGAACTGCCATCTCGAGGCGATCCAGGGGGAGGGAGAGGCGAAGAAGGAACGGTGCTTCCAGTGCCACAACGATCCCGCGCGCCTGTCCCACTACTCCGACATCGACTTCATGCATAGAAACCACGTGACCGATCACAAGATCGATTGCACGCACTGCCACGAGCCGATCAAGCACGCGGTCAAGACGAGCGTCGAGCCGCTCCAGTACGACTGTTCCGTCTGCCATGAGAAGAAGCACAACATCCAGAAGCAGCTCTACATGGGGATCGGCGCCCGCGGTGTGCCGAACCGGCCGAGCATCATGTACATCACCAACGTCGACTGCGTCGGCTGCCACCTCGTGCCGAAGATGTCGGCGGCGACCTCCCCCTTCCTGGGACAGACGTTCAAGGCCTCCGAGGCCGCCTGCCTGGGCTGCCACGGCGACGACTTCCGGGGGGTCCTGGGCGAATGGCAGAAGACGGTGCAAAGGGCGCTCGCCGACACCAGGCCCGCCGTGGAAAAGGCCCGGAGCGTCGCGTCGAAAACCGGAAGGGAAAACCGGAAGGCCGCACAGCTGGCCAAGGACGCCGAGTACAACTACCTCTTCGTCCTGTACGGCAAGGGGGTCCACAACGTCGAGTACTCCGTGGACGTCCTGAAGAAAGCGAAGGCCGACGCGCAGGCGGCGGTCGGCCAAAATCGGGTAGGCGGGGGGCCTTAAGGCCCCCAACCTCCCACACCACCGTACGTGCCGTTCGGCATACGGCGGTTCATGCAAGACACGCAAGGCGTTGATATTCTGCCAGAAGACTCGTGAGTCCCTGCCGGTTAAGCCACTTGGCGGTTATCGCAGCGTTCATATGCGACGCTCCGGCATTCCACCAAGGCCCATGGCCATTGTAGGCCGAGACGAAGGCCTTCACCCTTTCGATCCCGAGTTGGATCATCTTCCCGGCTCTGGTTCTCGGCTTCTTCCATTGCCGCCACAGGATGCAGCGCAACTTCCGCCTTATCCATTGATCCAGTTCCTCGAAGACGTTCTTCACTTGAGATAGCCGGAAGTAGGCCGCCCACCCTCGAAGGAACGGGGTCAGTTCCCCGATCACCTTCGGCAACGAGCGCCCACGGCCCTTCCGCACGATCTCCTTGATGTGCGCCTTGGCCCGTTTCACCGACTGGGGCGACACCTTGAGTTTCGTGCGGTGGTGCGATGTCATCGTGTACCCGAGGAACTTCCGGTTCCACGGACGATCCACAGCACTCTTGTCCCGATTGATCTTCAGACGCAGCCGCTTCTCCAAGTAACGGGCGATCGACTCCATCACCCGTTCTCCGGCAGCCTTCGACTTTACGTACACGTTGCAGTCGTCGGCGTACCGGCAGAAGCGGTGGCCCCGCCGTTCCAACTCCTTATCCAGATCGTCCAACAGGATGTTGGAGAGCAACGGCGACAGCGGGCCGCCCTGAGGGGTCCCTTCTTCGCGGGCCTGCGCGACTCCCTCGACCATCACCCCGGCGGTGAGATACCGCCGGATCAGCCTCAGGAGACGCTTGTCTCCGACCCGTCTGGCCACACGTGCCATCAGCACGTCGTGGTTCACGCGGTCGAAGAACTTCTCCAGGTCCATATCCACCACGAAGCGATAACCGGCTTCCACATGGGATCGGGCCGCCACGACCGCGTCGTGGCACCCTCGCCCCGGACGGAAGCCGTAACTGCTGTCGCTGAAGTGGGGATCGAAGACAGGGGTCAACACCTGCAGAATCGCCTGTTGAATCAGTCGGTCCAGGACCGTCGGGATGCCCAGCGTCCGTACGCCCTTCCCGTCCGGCTTCGGAATCTCCACCCGCCGCACTGGTTGAGGAACGTACGTCTCACCGAGCAACTCCTCCCGGATGCGCGGCCAGTTCTCCTTCAGGTACGGCGTCAGGGCTTCCACGGTCATCCCGTCGATCCCCGGCGCTCCCCTGTTGGAACGGACGCGCTTTAGGGCTTCCTTCAGATTCTCACGGCGCAACACCTCCTCCAGAAGACCTTCCGCCTTCGGTCGGGGTTCTTCCGTTCCCACCGCGGACGCTTGACGCTCCCTGCCCGTACTCTCGCGGGTTCCGCCCGCTACCCTCCGGGAGT
>Ga0214473_10008884_pt1 | contig 11885 bp, 12 predicted proteins | sample RVTome_7_FD_203509 | JGI IMG/M metagenome (GOLD analysis project Ga0214473, IMG submission 203509) | Soil microbial communities from uranium-contaminated site in the Upper Colorado River Basin, Wyoming, United States - RVT98D197 | ecosystem: Environmental > Terrestrial > Soil > Contaminated >...
TGTGAAAAGTATTGATGAGCTTTGTGCTTTTCTAAAAATTGATGAAACTCAATGCGCTAAGTCACGAATTTATATTTACAATGGCGAAGCAGTTTTAATTTTAATGCTTGGCAATGACGAAGTGAATGAAACTAAACTTGAGTCCGCCTTAGGCAGATTGGGAGGCAATGTTCGTCCTGCTCATCCTGATGAGCTTAAAGAAATTACCGGAGCCGATGCCGGTTCAATTGGTCCCGTTGGATTTGACGGAAAGATAATCGCTGATAATCGTTTGAAAAATGTAAACAACATGTTCAGTGGTGCAAATAAAAATGATTATCACATTGGCGGAATAGATTTTTTACGTGATATAAAAAATGTTGAGTACCAAGATTTAAGAATTGTTAAGTCGGGCGAAGGTTGTCCTAATTGCGGTAAGGATCTTGAAGTATTCAGTGCAATTGAGCTTGGACATATATTTAAACTCGGTACCAAATATTCAGAGGCGATGGGTGCAAAATTTATTGATGAGAAAGGGGAAGAACATCCTATCATTATGGGAAGCTATGGAATCGGAGTCGACCGCATAATGGCATGCTTTATAGAACAGCATCATGATGATAAAGGAATTATCTGGGAAAAACCTCTTGCTCCATTCGATGTTCATTTAATTGCATTGAACATGAAGAATGAATTAGTAGCTGAGACATCAGAAAAAATTTACAATGAGCTTCAGCAAAATGGAATTAAAGTTCTTTTTGATGATAGAGATGCTGCTGCTGGCTTTAAATTTAATGATGCAGATTTGATAGGAATGCCGATTCAGATTGTAATCGGTGAGAAGAAATTAAAAGAAAATAAATGTGAAGTGAAGATTAGAAAAACCGGTGAGAGGTTTGATGTGGAGGTGGAAGAGCTTTTTATAAAAATGAATGAATTATTAAACAAAAAGTGATAGAATAAAATTTTGGGCCAATTCAAAAATTATTATACACCAAGTTTTTCGTTTCTATTTTTTAATAAACCAAAATACTTTTCTTTCATCGGCGGGGAGAGAAAACTGATTTTGATCAACTCTTCCCAATTATCAAATACAGACTTAATTTTATCGAGCACTTGCGAAATTACCTTGTCATTCAGATTCAATCTTTCTTTCCCAAAGTAATCGATTAAAATTTTTAAGTTTAAATTTCGTTTCTTTCCTGCTACTGGCAATGCAATTTCTTCTGCTTCTTTCGGTAATACAATCGTTGTATTTAACAAATCATAAGCTGGTGACAGTTCAATTTTATTATCTCTTGTAATGATTGAAAAATTCTTTAAATGCATGTCCTCGTTGCCGATTAGAAAATTAAAAATTGTTAATCTAAACAGCTTAACTTTTTCTATTGCGGGGAAAGTGGAAAAAGTATCAATAAGATTTATAACCTTTTCCATACTGTAATCATACTTCGTATCTCTGCTTTTCCCGGCTAATTGGGCAAAATCTTCAACAGACAATTTCTTGTTCCTTCCATATCTGTCAAATCTTTTTATAAAATATGTGAGTTTTCTATCGGAAGAATAAATCATTCCATTCAATGGCAATTCAATATCGATCATTTCAGCTAATTTCATTGTAAGGGATTCATTCTCAGGTAACTCAGGATAAAAATTATTTTGCGGTTTAAGAATATACTCTCCGTTTCGATCCACAATCTCAAAACTTCCATCTTTAACATTTAATCGCGCGCTAAGTTTTGGTTGAACACCTTGTATCGACATCTTATCTGATCTAGATGCAGATTCTCTTAGTTGTTCTTCTTGTGTTAAGGGTAAATTATTTAACTGAACCAAATTTCTTGAAAGTAGTTTTAAACCATCTGCGGAATAATTTTCTTCACCACATGGTTGATAGGTGATTGGGCAAATGTTCATTCTATTTCCTCAACAGTTACTGATCCAACTAAATCCTTTCCTGTCACAATCAGAATAGAGAACAAATCATTTCGATCTATTTTGGTTTTGCGCAGCAATGCCTCAAGCTGAATTCCTTCAGGCAACAGTCCTTCAAAAAAAGGAGGGAAAATATCAAATGAGTAATTTCTTCGCGTTGTGGGCATTGTTAAAGAAACAGGTGGTCCATCATATTCATTCGAATATTTAAATTCATATCGTTTTCCTTTTTCAAGTTCAGTTAACTCGCCGGCGAATAAGTCGAAATTATTTATCCTAGCTTTTCTCATCTGAGTTTTCCATTCGATTTAATAACGGGTTAGATAGTTTTATTTTTATGTTCAATGCAGAAAAAATTTTTAATAATGAATTTAATTGAACAGTTTCCTTTCCCTTTTCTATGTCGAAAACAACAGTTTTACCGACTCCAGCAAGATCTGCTAATTGTTTCTGAGTTAACCCTGCCTGCTTCCTTAAAAAGGTGATTCCCTTACCAATTTGCTTTGAAGTCATATTTCCCGTCATGGTAGTAATTAATAATATGGTTTTTCAAATTTAGGTGTTTTTATATTAAAAATCAAGAAAAATCTTGCTATAGCGGTAAAATATAGATTTTGAATCAAGCTAGAAGTAATTTAGTCAAAAAACATTTAAATTTACTGTCCTGGCGGGAAAAAATATGAGATAGATAAATGTTTTACTGAAGGAACGATATCCTTAGTGATAGGAATAAGATTGTTTTGTTACGGGTTCTCTCTATAAAGTTTAAGTAACTGCACTCCGCAAATCGTTTTTGCATCAACTATTTCTCCGGCAAGTATTTTCTTTTCAATTTCTTCGATAGTAAATTCAAACACTTCCATTCCGTGTTCACCTTCTTCGCGATTATGATTTCCGGGTGTTAAATCCTTTGCGAGAAAAATATGAAGCACTTCTGTACAGAAACCCGGCGTTGTGCAAATTGCTCCAAGTTTAGTAATGTTTTTAGTTTTAAAACCGGTTTCTTCTTCCAATTCTCTCATGGCACAAACCATCGGGTCTTCATTCTTATCAAGTTTTCCAGCAGGCATTTCGAGCAGAAATTTTTGGAACGGATATCTGAATTGATTTACCATTACAATTTTCCCATCACCTTTCACAGGAACTACAACCGCACCTCCGGGATGAACTGCAACTTCTCTAATTCCTTTGTTGCCGCTGTCATATTCGATTTCATCAACTTGAAGATCGAATACTTTTCCCCTAAATAGAATTTCGCTTTTTTTTACTGTATAATTTTTCACAATTTATTTTTAGTAATGAATTAGTTCACTAAAACATACAAACCCAGTTTCTCGGTTCGTAAAACTCGGTCTAAGAAACTGGGTTTGTATAAAAATTAAAATTTGTAATAGGGAACAAGTTCTTTCCCAAGATATTTTAGCAGTGATGTAATTACACCAAGGTCATCAAGATAACCAATTATTGGAGCGAAATCGGGGATCGCATCAAGCGGTACGATGAAGTAGACCAATCCTGCAACAACAATTGCTTTACGATACCATGGTATGTATGAATCTCGCATGTAATAAAACAATGCCTTGACATCTTTGGCAAAGGTAATTTTTTTACCGGCGCGTCCGAGCTTTGACCAAAGATTATCCTCAACAAATTTAACTTTTCCCGAAGCTTGGTCCTCGGTCTCTCCGCCGAAATCTAACTCATTAATACTGTACTCTTTCTCAAAATCATATTTTTCCATAGACAATCCTATTTTTTATTTTCATTAAACCAATCAAAAACTGTGTTCCACCAAAACTTTGCATTTTGCGGTTTTGTAACCCAATGAGTTTCATCGGGAAAATATAAGAACTTACTTTTTACTCCAAGACGTTGAAGCGAAGTAAAAAGCTGAAACGCTTGTTCTTCAGACAATCGAAAATCAAGAGCACTGTGAACGATAAGCATCGGTGTTTTTGCATTGTGAATATAACGATGCGGCGACCATTTTTCATATGCTCCTCTGTTCTCCCATGGAGTTCCACCAAATTCCCACTCAGGAAACCAGAGCTCATCAGTTGTTCCCCATTTGCTTTCAAGATTGAATGTTCCATTGTGGCAGAATAAAGCATTAAATCTATTTGAGTGTCCCGCAATCCAATTAATCATGTATCCGCCGTAAGAAGCGCCTGCAGCAAAAGTATTTTTGGCATCAATAAAAGAAAAATTCTTAACTGCAAAATCATAAGAGTTCATTAAATCAGTATAAACTTTGCCTCCCCAATCATCCCTAATCTCATCTGTAAATTTTTGTCCATAGCCAGTTGAACCGCGCGGGTTAGGAGTGACAACAACGTATCCAGCTCCAGTAAACACTTGAAGATTCCATCTGTAATGGAAATTATCTTCCCACGCACCTTGCGGTCCGCCGTGAATTAAGAATATCATCGGATATTTTTTATTTGGATCAAAGAATGGCGGTTTAACTAAAATTGATTGAACTTTATCTCCATTTGCACCTTCGCACCAGAAAGTTTCCACCGGATTCATTTCAAGCTGTGAGAGAATTTCCTCATTGGTAAAAGTAATTCTCTTCAAAATGTTTTTACCGTCTGTACTTTGAGAAAAAATTTCAGAGGGTAAATCAGATCTTTGCTTTAGGAAGAAAAGCGTTTTACCATCCTTAGCAAGCTGAATTTTTGTATTGTAATTATCCTTGTGAAAAAATTGAGATACTCCATTATTCAAATCAAGTTTATAGATAGAATTATTTATTTCATTTCCGGCAGTAAAATAAATTGTTTTTGAATCAGGCGACCAGATGATCTCATCAATTGACCTATCAAAATCCTCAGTTAAATTTTCTGTAGTACCGGATTTCCGATTAAATAAAATTATATCTTTTTTGTCAGCTTCAAATCCGGCACGCTTCATTGATGTCCAGGCAAGCCATTCTCCGTTTGGCGAATAAACTGGCTGGCAATCCATACCTTTGCTTGTCGAAATAAGTTTTGCAGTTTTAAGCGGGGTTAAATTTAAAAGATAAACCTCGATGTTGGTGCTAGTTGCTTTTGAAAATTCCGGATTAAGTGAGTAAGCAACTTCGCTGTCATTAGGAGAAAAATTATAATCGTTTGAAGAACCAAGTGCAGTTGGTGGAACATCTTCTATATTTCCTTCAGTCAAATCTGAAAAATTTCCGGTTTCGACATCAAGTAAAAATAAATGACTGCGTTTTTGTCCACGCCAATTGTTCCAATGACGGAACATCAATTCAGTGAAAATTTCTGCTTTTACTTTGCTTTCTGATTTAGCTTTATCTTTTTGCTCATTGCATTCTTGAGTTCTACATTCGGGATATACTGATGAAATAAACAGTATTTTCATTCCATCTGTTGACCATTCAAAACCAGATGCTTGTGTGTAAATATTTGTCAATTGATTTTCGTTTGAGCCATCAATATCGCATTGCCAAATTTGTCCGTCTCTTATGAACGCAATTGACTTGCCATTCGGAGAAAATTTTGGTTCGCTTTCATTTTTTTCTGAATCTTTAAGTGCTCTAAGACTTTTTCCATCCGAATCAACTAAATAAATATCTGTGTTACCTTTATTTGCTTCGAAAGTGTAGGATGTTAAAGTGTAAGCCAACGTCTTCCCATCGGGAGAAATATCGTAAGTTCCAATCCGCTTCATTGCCCAAAGATCATCGACGGTAATTGCTCTTTTGTTTTGAGGAAAAGCTAAGAAGGGAATTAAAAGTATTAGAACGAAACTTTTATGCATCGTTACTCCGAATTTTCAAAAACTATTGGTTTAAAAATAACGCTTATAGATTCGAAAGACAAAGTACTAATGTTAGATTATAGTTAACTTTACTTACAAAATTTGACACTTGAATGAGCGAAAATCCAAACATATTTCTTCCGGCAGGATTTAAACAATTAAGAATACTAAAAAGAAACCTCTGAAAAATTAATTGACATTAGTAATAAATTTAAATAAGATTGCTTCAAAAAAATAAGAGGACACAATGAGAAGCAACAAAATAAATAACGTTGATTTATTTACCTCAACAGCAAATGATAAATTCAATAAACATATAAAAACTCAAAGCAAACAAGCATTAGAAACAATAAAATCAAGGATCAACTGGGAAAAACTCATAAAACCAGTGGAACAAACAATATCAAGACAAAAAGAAAATAACTCGCCAGCCGGTAGAAGAACATTTGATCTATTGGTAATTGTAAAATGCTTTATTCTCCAAACAATTTATAATCTTTCTGATCCACGATTAGAAGAAGAAATAGCAGATAGAAGAAGCTTTCAAATATTTCTTGATCTAAACAGTCAAGATTCAATCCCGGATGAAACAACTATATGCAGATACCGTGAGATGTTTGCCCGTTTAGGTTTAGATAAGAAATTATTTTACGAGTTCAACAAACAGCTTAATAGTCTAAATCTGATAGTTGGTAAAGGAACAATAGTAGATGCAACAATCAAACAGGCACAAGCTACATCAATAAGTAACAGAGACAAAGATGCCGACTTTACGAAAAAACGAGGTAAAACCTACTACGGATATAAAGGACATATTGCAATTGATGAAGACAGTGCGATCATCAAAACTGTGGAGTTCACAAAGGCAAGTCTTCACGACTCAAGTGCATTTGACCAATTAGTTGATTATTCAGAGCAAGCGGTATTTGCCGACAAAGGCTACGCAAATAAAACCAGAAGGAAAAAACTTGAAGCAATAGGTATTTTTGATGGCATCTTAGCAAAAGGTTACCGAAATAAACCTCTAAGCAAATCAGAAAAGAAACTAAACAAATTACTTTCTACAATCAGGAACAGAGTTGAAAGACCTTTTGCGTTTATGAAACAAGTGCTTCAATACAGTAGATGCAGTTACTATGACTTAAAGCGAAACAGATTTGAGTTTATAATGGGCACTTTAGTTTACAACATTAGGAGGTTAATAACTGCAACAACTTAAAAGGCTGAAAAAACAGTTTAAGTTTGAGGGCTTTGGTTTTCAATATGTCAAAGAACAAATAAAACGATCAATTAGCTAAAGTAAAGCATAAATAAAATTTTTAAATTCATTTTTATAGTTCTCTTATTAAATAACCTAATTTTTCAGAAGTCTCTTCCTGTTACTAAGGTTGTTGTTCCAGACCTTAACTTAGTAATTAAGCATTTTTTAACCTTAGTAAAAACGAATACCAAAAAGAAAATTAACCTTATTCCCTTATTGCTTTTAAATTCAATAAAGAAAAATATTTTAGATAACATTTGAGCATTATTTTGGACAAATATGATTCATTTAAAACAAAAAAGGCGCCCTAAAAAAGGCGCCTTATCGGAAAGATCTAATTCTATATCTTAACTACGTGGTTTAGCTTCATTAACCACGATATTTCTACCATTCAATTCCGAATTATTCAACGCTTTAATAGCATTGTTAGCTGATGTGGAGTCTTCCATTTCAACGAATCCGAAACCTCTAGATCTGCCGGTTTCACGATCTGTAACAACTTTGGCTGAAACAACCTCACCGTGTGGCTGAAAAACTGTTTGCAATGCGTTGTCATCAACTGACCACGGAAGCGATCCCACAAATAATTTAGTACTCACTAAAGAACCTCTAAAAAAAATTAATAAATAAATTGTCCGGCTTATACCGGGGCATAAAGATATGGAGAATACTTCGATTAACCTAATTAATTCTTTCAAAAAACCTAACTTAAATGCTCTTTATTCACTTAAACACAAGAAATAGGACTGTTCTAAAATTATTCTAACCTAAACATTGGGGGATGCTGCTTATGAAACCCGTTTGCATCTTGATATGCTTTTGCAAATGCGATAAGTTTTCCTTCATCAAACATCTTTCCCGTAAAACTAATGCTTGTTGGTGTGCCCTTTTCTGAAAATCCATTTGGAAGAACCACGCACGGATGACCGGTTAAATTAGTAAGAAGTAGATTATCTCCCTCCCATGATGGTGCAATGTAAAGATCAACTTTCTCCATTAGTTTTTGCATTTCTTGAATCAGCATGAAACGAATTCTATTAGCATTAATATATTCAACCGCCGGGATAAACCGAGATGCACGAAAAGAATTTGGCCAAGCATTCTTTATCTGTCGAACCATCAAATCATCTTCGTTGTTTCTGGTAAGCTGGTCAAATGCGGCTGCTGCTTCTGCTGATAGAATAATTGATAAATCATTTATTGGAAGTTTCGGAAGTTCAATAGGAATTAATTTTGCGCCAAGTTCTCTCAATTTTGCAAGAGACGCTGAATCATTATCATGAAAATCATATTGCTTGTCAAAATCATTTTTCAGATATCCGATCTTCAAATCGTTAAAATCAATATTTTGATCATATGTAAAAGAAGCATCGTAAAGAGTTTGATCTATTCCATCTGAACCAATAATTGTGTTGAATACAATTGCAAGATCTTCGGCTGTTCGGCAGATTGGGCCAATTTTATCCATTGACCAGCAAAGCGCCATTGCGCCTGTTCGGCTTACCCGTCCGTAAGTTGGCCTCAATCCAGTAACACCACAAACAGTTGATGGCGAAACTATTGAGCCCCAAGTTTCTGTACCAATTGCAAAAGGAATTAATCCTGCAGAAACAGCAGAAGCCGGACCTGCAGAAGAACCGCTTGATCCATTCGCAGTATCCCATGGATTGCGAGTCTTCCCACCGAACCAAACATCTCCCCAAGCAAGTTCGCCCATTGTAAGTTTTGAAACGAGAACGGCGCCTGCTTCTTCAAGTTTTTTAATTACTGTGGCATCTTCATCAATCATCTGATCTTTAAACGGAACCGATCCCCAGGTTGTTTTATAATCTTTTGTTGCAAGAAGATCCTTGACACCAAATGGAATTCCATGAAGAATACCGCGATACATTCCTGCTTTAATTTCTTCGTCCATAAGTTTTGCTTGTTTGAGCGCGCGTTCCTCTGTAATTGTGATTACGCAATGCAAAATTGGATCATACTTTTTGAAACGTTGAATACATAATTTTGTTAGTTCGGTCGAGGTAAATTTTTTTGTACGTATAAGTTCTGCGAGTTCTCCAATAGAATAAAATGCAAGATCAGTTTTATCATTCGGGATTTTAGTGTAAGAATAATCGCTAAAGTGAGGCGGTTTTTTTTCTTTTGGAAAATCAAACCCTATAGGAATCGGGTTAAATACAATTGCCGGGAGAATATTATTGTTTAGCTCGACATCCCTAATCTTTTTATAATTACTCACTTGTTCGGTAAGAAATCCTAACATCGAGTCTCTTTCAGCATCTGTAAAATCAAGCCCGATAATTTTTTCTTCACTCGATATATTTTCCTTCTCAATCGTCTGCGAAAGTGTGCCCCGATTAATGATCAGCAGCACAAGTAGAGCGACAAGTAATGGTTTTTCTTTTATATTCATGATTCTGCCACCTTAAAATGAATTAGGAGATTTTAGTTTTCGCGTGAAGCTGCTTCAAAAAGCAATCCGCCTTCTTTAATTAAATTTTTTATTTCATTATAAGGAATAAAAATTTCTGTTGGTCCTATTGAATATGGTGCTATTTCATAAGAGTTGAAATAAAACACAAGCCCGTCATCTTTTATTCCGAAATTTTCATTGAGAACAAACTTGTTATCTTTAAACCAAAAACCAGCTTCCTCAAAATTTGTTGAGGGACTAATCGCTTTCTCTTTTCTAAAAATCTTTTCTGCTCTGCTGTTAAGTTCATGTTTATCTTCATCTTTGAATAGACCAGAGAGATTAATTCTCTTTCCATTACCCGAATTAAAATTGGCATACAGAACCAATTCATTTGGATGAGCACCGCCAAGGTAAGAATAAGTATTGGATTGAAGCGACACAATTGAATTTTTATTATAGATAACAGATGTTGCGCTCTCTATCTCCCATGATTGAGGAGAATCTCTAAATTCTTTCTGAAAGTTTTTAAAATCTTTAAATAAACTATCGGCCATTTCATCGAATGATTTTGCCTTTCCGAAATAGTTGTTGAGAAATATTCCTTTAACATACGATGCGATGCTGTCCTTTATCTGTTGATTTGCAGCTTTTGTTATTTTCGGGTATTCGAAAAATACTTTTGAATAATTCTTAACTGTGGTGTCAGTATTCGTAAATATTCTCTCAAACTTTTTCATCGAGTATTTGATATTGTTTTCATCGCCGCTTTTGAGGCTGCAGCCAAAAACCGAAACGAAAAATACTATACCACTGATTTTTATTAAATCATTTTTTATTTTATTTGCCTTTGAATTTCTATTGCGTACAAATATAACGCTTGTTTGAATAAGTTTTCAAAAAGGAAAAACACGTTGTTGTGCAGATCAATCCGCTTTTTAATTAATATTTTCATTTTCTAATTTACATCTGACGGCTTAGATTTATTAGTGAAAACTCTCTATTTTATAACAAATCCGAAATTCCAAATATGAAGAGCAATTTTCCCAAGTGTGCGGCAGATTTCTTAAGCAAGCTTTACCGCAACAATAATAAAGAATGGTTTGAAGAACATCGGGATGAATATAAAGCTATGTTTTTAGAACCAGCTCAAGAGTTCGTTGTTGAAATGGGTGAAAAACTGCAAAGTATCAGGCCAAATATTATCGCAATACCAAAAATAGATAAGTCAATCTTTCGTTTGCATAGAGATGTTCGCTTTAGTAAGGATAAATTGCCTTATAAAACCAATCTTGGAATTATCTTTTGGGAAGGCGATGATAAGAAGCTCGAAAGTTCCGGGTTTTATTTCCACATAGAACCAAAATATTTTTTCCTTGGCGGGGGGACTTACGTGTTTACAGATAACATGATAAAAACATATCGAGAAGCTTTAACCGATAAGAAAGCGAGCGAACAAATTACCAAAGCAATTAAAAAAGTTACAAAGCTCGGATATAAAATTGGGGGAAAACACTTCAAGAGACTTCCAAAGGGATTTGATTTGGATTTCCCGCACGCCGAACTTCTGCTTCACAACGGACTATATTGTTTCTACGAGAGCAAAGATATCAATCAGCTAAAACCAAAAACTGTTATTGATTATTGTTTTAGACATTTCAAAGCAATGCTGCCTGTCCATTCATGGTTAGCGGATGTGCTGCCGTTATTTAGATAACTAACAACAATATTTAAGGAGAAAATGAAATGAAATCTTTTGCTATAACCATTATATTACTTTTGGCGATGCCTTTGCATGCACAAGAGAGTGCTCCAAATCTTAATTTGGATGAGCGAAAACAAGAACTTCTAAACGTCGATGCCCAATTCTCAAAACTCTCGGAAGCACGGGGAGTTAATGAGGCATTCCTTTCATACCTTTCTGATGATGGTGTGCTTTTGCGTTCAAATAACTTTCCAATTATCGGCAAAGAAATTATTAAAGAAAGATTTTTCTCCAGACTGGATTCCGGGTACACGCTTACATGGAAACCATTGTATGCTGACATTGCACAATCTGGTGAACTTGGTTACACATATGGGATTTATGAATTCAGGGCACTGGATCCGGAAGGAAAATCCATCATAGGAAATGGAACTTATGTTTCTATTTGGAAAAAAGATCAATTCGGAAGTTGGAAGTTAGTTTTGGATACAGGAAACGAAGGGTTGGAACCAAAAAGTAAGTAAGGATAAATTCTCTCAGCCCCTCATTTCTCCACAAACATTTTATTGAGAATTTCCGTTCTATATTCAAAAATAGATTTGATCTTTTTAGAAATGATTAAGTTATTCGCCAACCTTCCAATAAAACCCAAGGGCACAGCATAATTTACAATATCTTCCATTTCAATTCCATTCTTGGCTTCTCTAAAAACATGCTGATGGTGCCAAAGTTTGTAAGGACCAAATTTTTGTTCGTCAACAAAAAAATTTGGCACATGAACCTGTGTAATTTCGGTTACCCATGTGGCGGGAATGTTGAGTATC
>Ga0214473_10008885_pt1 | contig 11885 bp, 9 predicted proteins | sample RVTome_7_FD_203509 | JGI IMG/M metagenome (GOLD analysis project Ga0214473, IMG submission 203509) | Soil microbial communities from uranium-contaminated site in the Upper Colorado River Basin, Wyoming, United States - RVT98D197 | ecosystem: Environmental > Terrestrial > Soil > Contaminated >...
AGTTCAGCTTACAATGATTACTGGCAACTATTTCCATACTTAAGTAAGGAGCATAAGTTATTCGTGTATTCGTTCAATGCGTGTAACATAGATAGCAAGAATGACGCTGTAGAGTATGCTTTTAGTAATTTCAATAATTTCGTTAACAATATTAATCCAGATATTATCGTAAATTCTGCATACACAGATAATAAACTCTATACTAGAATACAAAGTTATCCTTGTATAGCATATATTCACGGTAGAGTAAACGCAGGTAGTTGTTGCGGGTATAAATATAGAATAGTAGATAATGAGTTTACTATGATACGCCAGCCTAACTATTGTAAAGTTTTTAAATTTAATACTGGTTTAGGCTCTATGCCTGATGTAGGTGATACTATAAATTTAAGGGCAATAAAACCAGATAGGTTTATAATAGGTTCTCATAGTAGGTATTCTAAAGTACAGATGAATATTAGAACTCTGCTTAGGCTACTGGTTGAACTTAGAAAAGAAATAAATGTAAGTATGGTTTTAATTGGAAGTGCTTTTAGTGAAGGGTCAATGAAATTAATAACTGAAAGCGTATTAAATAAAGAAGAAAATAATGCACTTAACGACATGATAATACTAGGTGATTGCGATAGGGAAGCTACATTAAAGGTAGTTAGTGGGTTAGACTGCTGGTTATCTAATTCATATTTTGAAGGGTTCCCTGTATCTGTGTTAGAAGCTGCATACTATAAGGTTCCGATAGTAGTAGCTAAAGTAGGGGAATTGAGTAAAATATTTAAAGATGAGTCAGTTTTATTCGTAGATGATAGAGATAATGTTAGCAGTTATGCTAAAAATATCTTGTCTATTCTTAGGAGGAGAATAGACATAGCAAGCATGACTAATTCAGCATATGATGATGTAGTAGGAACTAAATATAATTATAAAGAATTTATTAAAATATTGGAGGAAGTAATTAATGATAAATAAAAGTGCTAGTAAAAGAGTAATAGGAAACACAGAGATAACTTTTCAAGATTTACCTACAGATAATTTAAAATCAGAATTGATGTTCTGGTGGAGACATGTAATGTTTAATGTCGGTTGTGGGGAAAGATCGTTCGATCAACATGTTCAAGTACATGAAGATAAACTATTAAAGTTATTCAAAAACTTGTATGTTAAAGATACAAAAAATAAAACTATTCTGGATGTAGGGTGTGGCGCTATAGGGTTTATTCATAGATTAGACGCTAAACTTAGATTTGGATTAGACCCATTGATAGAGCAGATTTCTAGGTTCGTAAACTTAGCCGAAGGTACTAAATATATAAACAAAGGTATAGAAGATTTAAATAAAAATGATTTAGGGGATAACCGAATAGATGTAGTTTTTTCGCATTCTTCGGTAGATCACTGGACTAACCCATTAAAAGGGTTAACTGTGATATATAAGATGCTACCTATAGGGGGGTACTTATTATTACCTCACCAGACAGTATTTTTAAACCCAACTACAGCTAAACAAAATCTATCACATACGCATTCATTTTCAGAAGAAATGTTGGTAGCTATTATTAAGCGAAGTGGATTCAAAGCAATTAAATTAATATCCCCTGAAATTAAATCCGAAGAATACGAGGTATCTATAGTAGCAGCAAAAGGTAATGTAATATTATGAGTAATCCTTTGGTGAGTTGTATCGTTCCATCTTTTAATAATGGAAAATTCCTGCAACAAGCGATAGATAGCGTTAGAAATCAGAAATATCGTCCTATCGAGATTTGTGTGGCGGATAATTGTTCTACAGATGAGACTAAAGAAGTATTAGTAAGAAATGCAACAGGTTGGGATGAAACAGGATATAGATTAATATATAAGATAGAGAGAGACTTCAATATAGGGTCAGGATTTAACCAAGGATTAAAGATGGTTACAGGAAAATATATCTCTGAACTCATGACTGATGATTTTTATGAACCAGATGTATTTCAGGTGGCAATAGATATATTAGAGAAAACTGGTGTTGCTATGGTTAGTGGGGGGTATCGAATTGTTCATGAAAACGGTGAGCCCATGAAGGGAGAATGCTGGGACTACGGTAGACAATGGAGACCATGGACATGTAAATCTTTATTAGACAAAATGATAGCCGTATTTCAACCGACAATTTTTGCTCGTGCAGATTATGTAAAGGGTCTAGGAGGTATGTCGGAAAGCCTATTTTTCACGCAGGACAAGGATTTATGGGCTAAATTAATAGTAGTAGGAGGAATAGAGTTTATAAAAGAACCTACTATAATTGCAAATTGGAGATCACATAATTTCTCAACGAGTGTAAAATTACATAAGTCTCAGGAGGAAGAGGCGGCTTATTTATATTCAAATTGGCAGATGTATGAAAATAACCGTGAATTGTTGTGTAAATTAGCAGGAGTGACATAATATGGAAGAGATATTTAAAGATATAACAGAATATGAAGGGATGTATCAAGTGAGTGATAAAGGAGAAATAATTGGTTTAGACAGATTTGATAGTACAGGTAGATTTCGTAAGGGCATAACTCTAACTTTAGAGAGATGCAATGAAGGTTATCTAAGAGTTCACCTCCTAAAAAATAGTAAAGCAACACACTTTTCGGTTCACCGTCTAGTAGCAACAGCATTTATTCCTAATCCAGGAAATAAACCTCAAGTAAACCACAAAAATGGTATTAAAGATGATAATAGAGTAGAAAATTTAGAGTGGGCAACAAGAAGTGAAAACATGAATCACGCAGTTAAAATTCTTAATAGACAGTTAGGAGGTATAGGAGAAAATTGTAGTAATTCTGTATTGACTAATAAAGATGTGCTGAAGATAAAAATTAGTTCACTGAAATATAAAGAATTATCAAGAATATACAAAGTAAGTCTTAGCACTATTAGTAACATAAAAAATAATTTGGGTTGGAAACATGTAATATGTAAAGAAGTATTCAAGACAGGAGGGAGTATAAAAGGAGAGAGAAACTGTAAGGCCAAGTTAACTGAACGTGAAGTATTAGAGATAAGAAATAGTAAGTTAAAGTATAGAGAGTTGGCAGTAATATATAATGTATATGTAAGTACTATAGATAAAATAAAAAATTATAGATCATGGAAACATTTATCATGAGTTTAATTTCGTCTGACATTAAATTTTATCTTACAGGAGCAGCAGAAGGGGGAGACGTAGTTATAAGTGACGTATGGGTAACTTATACTGACGCTCCTTATTACCTTCCAGTAGCTACAGATTACCCATTTTTTATAGTACCTAACTCAGATAATACAGAAATGTTAGCTATATATCATTCTGCAACAGGGCTTGAACTTAACTGTTATTTATGGACGGAATTATCTGGAGTATGGACATATAAAGGTTCTTTACCTCCATATCTAAATAAAAGCTATCAAATAGTTAACCCAGGTAAATTCTTAAACAGACCTACTTATTGGGATGGTTATTGGTGGTTTGGTGCAACTACTCCTGCTGCCGATTTTCCTTATTATTCTTTATTAGTTTATTCTGATGATTTAGCCTCATTCAATACTTATGAGTTAACCCCGTCATCATCTTATCCTAGGTTATATTATTTAGATGATATAGGAAATTCTATGATAATGGTAGGGAAACCTTCTCTTAATAGATGGTGCATATATTCTAATTCTACTATTCCTCCCGTTGTTACTACACTGTATACTTCCCCAACAAGTAGGGTATACAAAAATGCTAGATTAGTATGGAATGAATCAGGAACTTCTTATAGATTAGTAGTATTTAGTACTAGTGTAGATGGCCTTACATACTATATCAGTATATCTTCTGCGGATAATTTGTCTACATTCTTAGAGTATACGTTCTCTACAGGTAAATTTCCTAATACTTTGACCAATTATGCAGGATTTATTCCTGTTCACTATATTGAAGATGATAGGTTTTATTTCGCAGCTAAATTAACTGTGGATGGAGATAAGACATACTTGTTCAGTTGCACTTTTACAGGAACAATTTCTACCGTAATAAAATTAAGCGATAGTACTAATGGTATTTGCAGCATATTCAGTTGGCGAGGGTATTTATGGATATCTGCTACGGATTTTACTTATGGTGTGTCTTCTTCTATAGGAGGGTACATAGATTCAAATCTAGATGATATAACGTGGGTGCAGAATCCTATATTTGAGTATACAGTAGCAGGTAAAGGGCAAATGATTCATGACAATGACTACGTCAGATTGATAGGAGCAGATATAACTGACGAAGGTGCTAATAAGGATGTTAGATTAGAAGTAACTCAAACTGAGATAATTAACCCTGTTACCAATAGCGATATAATGCTGTCGCTAGGGGGGTATAGTAGTACTACACTACTAGTTAACGCTGCTATTCATAACTTATTTGATGTGGTATCTACTTCTGAAAGAGTTAGTGGTGATATAGAATACAGATGTTTTGTTATGAAAAACACTAACTGGACTTATACTTTTAAAAACATTAAGATATGGATATTAGCAGATACTAGATATGATAAAGATGACGTATCGTTCGCTATCGAGATACCTACAGGAGACCCTATACTAGGTATTTGTCAGAGCGTAGCAACAGAAGGAACTTCCCCGATAGTTAATTCAGGTAATGTTAGTGATTGGAGTGATGCAGTAACAGAGCAAGATGGTTTAACATTGAATATAAATAGTCATGGGTATGACTTAGGACCAAATGAAATAATTTATATATGGGTAAGGCGAAACATTATACTAGGTGCTAATACTAGAAATAATCAACATGTAATATTTAGAATGAAAGGGAGTATATAATGTCATACCCTGTAATTTCAGATATATCTCCAAATAGTAATGCATTTTTTATTGGGATAGATAGAGTTGAAGTAGATTCAGATATATATTTTAAAATAACTGATCTTATCTACGGTTCAGCTAGAAATACCTTCTCATTAACTATAAATGGTACTGAAATAATAGATAAAGGATTGTTATCTTTATTATGGGGTTTAAATGCAGTTCCGACATTACTAGATCAACTAGGGAATGATATTAGTTTAGATAAGTGTAATTGGGGTTCTTTTGATGGTTCTACAGAATCATCAAAAATAAAAGATGATTTTTCAGACGATAATCCTGATTGGAATGATATAGTAAATATAAATGATAACTCTAGAAGATGGTATAAGTGGATTAGAGGTGATAGTACTTTTATAACGTTAGATACAGTTAATAATGTAGTTAATTTTGATATAAATAGTGCTGTTAATAATACAGGATACCTAATATTAGCTGGTTCAGGTGTAGGGGTAGAGAGCGGTTACGGAGGGAAAGACGTAGCATTAGAAGGTGATTTCAGCATAGAAGTATTGTTTGATATAGTAACATGGGATTCTCCTCAAGTAGACGCTGGGGCGTTTGCCCTTAAATTATGTAAGACTAATTTAGAGTTTGCGGAACAACTTCACGTAGAAAGATTTAATGAACCTACAGGAGCAGGAGATGGTTTTGGTTGTGTTTTAGGGCAACCTGTAGATCAACCAGGGAATTGGGATTGGCTAAATATCCCAACAGAAAACAAAAATATTATATCTAACTCATTATTAGTAGATTTAGGATTTAAGGTAACAAGAATAGATGCAGATGTATTAGTAGAGTATACGTATGATAATGGTGCATCGTGGTTACTACTAGACGAATATATTGATTGGTATTCAGGTAGTTTATATATTCGTCTAGGGGCTATGGTTTGGAGTGGGTGCAATAGGTTAGAAGTAAATTTAAAATCATTTATTTTAGAATCTGGTGTAACTAATAAACCTAGAGATATAACGTATAATTTAACGCATACCAATGATTTTAAAGAAGGTGCTATTCAAGTATTGGAAGCATCAATAGAGAATTATAACGGAGAACTTTTATCTAATCAAGCTTGGTGGTTTTATACTCAACCAGTAACACCATTTATTCAGAACCAAGACCCGCCAGATGGGTTATTAGGTGTACCAGTTAATTCTTCTGTATATTTTGAGTTAGGCGCTCAAGATAGTGGTATAAATATGTCATTATTATCTGTACTATTAACTAAGTACACTAATACAGATATCTTAGGAGTAGATAGTTATGTTATATATGAAGGAGCAGTTCAAACAGGGTATACAGTTAATTTTACATATGTTGAGTTAAATAGAACTTTACAAGATATATTTCAAGGGAGTTTAATTGATTTTAGAGCTAGGTGGGGGAGTATAACAGGAAACACAAACGGATGGTCACAAGATAATACATTATTTTACGATTCTACTGGTTTTGCAGGTACTAGCGTATTATCCACAACAGGTAAAGGGCAATTAACAGGAGATTTTGATGTAATACTAGACGTAAATCTTACTAAAATATTACCTATTCCAGGTGTAGCTAATGAAAATTCTGTTTGTATGACTGTTAATGATGGGACTAATTATATTAGAGTAGGAAGAGTAAGAACTACAGGTAATGACTCTTATAGAATAGATAAAAATAGCGTTGATAATGTTACATCTATAGATACTACGCAACTAACTAATCTTAATTTTAGATTGAAGCGAGTAGGAAGTGTAGTATATGCGTCTTATTATACTGATACCCCATATAAACATTGGGAGTCTATTGGAAGTGGAATAACTTTATCGACACTTCCCGTTGATTTAGAGTTAAGAGTTATAACAGCTTCCGATATTCCTTCTAATAACATAACAGCGGAGTTTCCGTTACTAGAACAGATAAAAGGAGAAGGCTCATTCCCAGGTCAAGTTAACATAGAAGTAACTCCTGATGATTTATTTATAGGTTATACGTTACCTAACCCAAGAATTACTGCTTATTCTTGGAGTGGAGGACTACTTGAGACTAGTTATTCATTTGAGATAAAAGGTATACTTCCTCACATAGAATTTAGTTACCCGTGCTATCTACCTAATAAGAGAGTTAGGATCATACATGGTATAGATGAAGGGGCGCCGAATAGAAAAATAACTAAGTCTGTTAGAAGAAATGAGACTGCATCTGGATTAGTCTTAGCTAGAAATATAGGTTATGCTAGCACTAAACTAGGATTAAATTTAATACTTCTTAGTATAGAGGAAGTAGAGGCTATAAGGTCATTTTTCAGATATGTAGTAAAAGGTAAATCTCTACCTTTCAGATATATAAATTACATAACTGGGGATGAAGCAAACGTTCAATTTTTAAACGATAATATAGATTTTAAATTAAATGGGGGTGAACCTTACAGCTTAGATTTACTTTTAAAGGAAAGCTCAGATATAGTTAATTTGGAGATGTATGTTGATTTAGAATTATTATGGAATATATCGTAATAATAACTGTTAAGTGTTATTTTAAGTGTTTGAATTTCGTCTATATATATGTAGAGGAGAATATATAAAATCATGAGAGAATTAGTAGATTCGTTAAAGGTGTTAAAAATAGACTCTACCGAACAAGTAGAGTTGAATGGAACAAAATATATAAAGCTAGGCGGAGTATTCGCAGAAGCAGATAAGATTAATGAGAATAAGAGAGTTTATTTAGATAGTTATATGGGAAAAGCAGTTGAGTTATATAATGAATCAACTGTTAAGTCTAATATGGCTTGGGGTAAAGCATACCACCCAGGACCTTTTGATATAGGAGGAGCAGGCGGAACAGCAGGAATATCTCATAGAGTAGTAGAACTATCGTATGGGGAAGATAAACAAGTACGAGGTAAGATTCTTGTAATAGATACTTGCCAAGGTACTGATATAATGAAGATGATAAATTCTGGAGGTAGCGTAGGAATTTCCGCTAGAGGTAGAGGTAGTTCTAAAAAAGGTAAGTGGATGCAAGATGGTATAGAATATAACGATGTAGAGATTGTAGGGTCTGACTACATTATAGATGCTTACGATATAGTCACTAACCCAGCCGTAAAGAAGGCTGTGTTGTCCTTAACAGATAGTGTTAATGAAGAAATAAAAGAAAAGGAGTTTTTAATGGATAAGAATAAACTTAAACTAGAATTTAGTTCAGTTTATGACGAGATTCTTAATGAAGGAAAGAGCATTGGTTTATCTGAAAGTGTGAAACAGTTAGAGTTGAAAGATAGTAAAATAACAGAACTATCTAATATAGTCGAGAAAGATAAACTCACTATTCAAGAAGAGATTTCCAAGAGAGAAAAAGTAGAGATAGAACTAAGAGAATCCAAGATCGCTTTTACAGCACTAAACGACAGTGTAACAAAAGTAAAAGTTAAGAGTATTGTTGACGATAAAGTTAATAAATCCGCATATAAAAAGTTTATAGATGCTTCTGATGTAGATAAACTTAAAGCCTATACATCAGTAGAGGAAGCTGAAAAAGCCTTCATAGATATGGAGTCTATGATAAAGAAGATCGTAGATAACGTAAATACGAAAGTAGATGGGATAGGTAGTGAAGCTAACCTAACTCCTAAAGAAGATACAAAAGTAAACTCTATTGCTTCTGACTATATAAAACAGCAAAGAGAAGCTGCCGGGCTTTTCGATTAATTAAGTAGATAACTAAATAGGATAGGAAAAATATTATGAATTTCGATACAAGTAATTTTTATGATGCTGCTAGGGAGAAAAGATGGGAACATTTTACTAAAAATGTTAGGACGGGGGAATTATATCCAGAGTATAAGGATATCTCCTATAAGTTCCTAATAGAAACTGTGTTAGATAACACGTTAATATATGGTAAAAGGAACGGATTATCTAGTTTAGTTGATTCTACTTCAGTTACATCCCCTGGTATCTCCAGTTGGGATAAGTACGCATTCCCATTAGTTAGAGGTATCTACTCTAAAGGAATAGGTAGGGAATTAGTGGCGTTTCAGCCTATGCAAGGGCCTAGTGCTTATATTTTTGCACTAGGTCTGACTCGTGACGCTAGTTACGGGGAGGGCGTAGATACTAAAGTAAGAGGTGAATACGCTTCTGGTAAATTCGCTAAAGATTACTCCGCTGACCCAGGTGAGCTTCAAAATATCACCCGTGAATTAAGAGTAGGAATTACCTCAACGTTAGTTGAAGCTACCGCTAAGAAAATAATTGCGCATTGGAGTACTGAATTAGCCCTTAGACTGCAAGCCACTATGGGTATATCCGCAGAATCAGAGTTAAATAAAGAAATGGGTAGGGAAATCAGTTCCCAGATAGATGAAACGATCATCTACGATTTAGTAAATGGAGCTACTGCTGGCAATGTAAATTGGAGTGCAAGTTACGGCGGGACGGAACCTGTAAATGTACAGGCCCATAAAATGACTATTTCGGATGCTATAATTGACTGTAACGCTCTTATTATGAACAAAATATACAGACCTAGTACTTTTATTATAGGTAACGTATCTTCCGTAGCTAGGCTTCAAAAATTAGAGCAGTTTTCAGCGGATTTAGCTAACCCTATGACTGGAGGGACTGTAGGAAGACAGCGTGTAGGTACATACCAAGGGCAATATGCTGTATATTCCGACCCATTCTTCCCTGTAGATAATACCTTATTGATGGGGTATAAAGGTACAGAGTGGAGCCATGCAGGTTACGTATATAGCCCATGGATTCCATACTATACTACAGCTACTTTTACTAATCCTAGAGATTTGTCCATGTTGAAAGCTGCTATGTCAATGCAAGCCTTCACCATGGTGAATGGTGACTGTTACGCAACTATAACTATCACTAATTCATAAAGTTAATTATTATGGGGTGGGGATAGGCTAATAACCTACCCCATAATTTTATGTATAAAAATATTTCTATTTTACAGAGTATAGATACACTCAGCGGGGAATCAATAAAAATATTTCCTAACGAGATTATTTCAAGTAAAGTGCTACCTGTAGTTACTAGACTCAAACAATTCAAGAAAGTAAATATAAACCTACTAGATTATAATAGTATAGTGTTTAAAAGAGATTACGCTTTAGGTGATGTGGTTATGTTATACCCTATAGTAAGTTATCTTAGAAAACTAGGTAAGAAAGTAACTATAAATACAAGTAGAAATTATTTTATAGATAAAGTAGATTTTTTCAATCAAGATATTTCAAATTATTTAAATAAGTTCGATTGTATCTTAAATCTTAACGGTGTACTAGAAAGAGATCATTCAGAACCATCACTATTCGATGTACATAGATTAGATATTTATTTAGAATATCTAAATTTATCCTTAGATGATATTAATTGGAAACTACCTCTAACATTCTCAGAAAACGAAAATAAAAAATATGTGGGTTTTCAAGCTAGAGGTAGTACCTTTTTCAAAGGGTTTAGGAATAATAATGTGTTGTTAAACTTACTTGAAACTAATAAAATACTCCTAATAGATAAAAATACTCCTAATTTTAAACATCCTAATTTAACACATAAACAATTAAAACTAAGTGAATTGCTACAACAAATGAGTAATCTAAAAGGTTTAATTTGTTTTGATTCAGGATTATTTTGGTTATCTCATGTAGTAAATATCCCAGCATTTGTAATAGTCGGACCTACTTCTGGTATTAAAATAACTAAATATCACCCGAACAATAAGACGATATTCTATGATACTAAAGAAGATATTGGTTGTAAAACGTGCGGAGAATCAGGTATTAGATGTAATAGAAGTTTTAAGTGTATGATTAATTTCAATGAAGATAGATTAATAAACAATATTAAGAAATGGATAGAGACACTATGACACAACAGGAAGTATTAGACCAAGTTAGAAGTGACATAGGGTGTCCTTCTACAACGGAATTTCCGGATACGAAGTTAATAGTAAATTTAAATACTGCACTCAGAGAATATTCTAAGTATAGACCTAAGATTGTTATAGGTGTATTCCAGAGTGTAGCAGATACTCAGCGGTATGAGTTGTATAGCTACGATATTATGGGAGATGATTCAGCTAACTTTTTATCATTAGAAGAAGTATTTTATAATAAGTCTAGTGTAAGCAGCATATCAGAAGAGGGTCTAACAGGGTTTATATCTGGAACAGATGGATTTATAGGCGGGATTAATGCTTCAGCACAAAACTCATTATTACTGATATCTGATCAAGAAGAATCATTAAATAACACTAGATATAATAACACTGTAAAAATAATCAATAGAAGTGAAGTATTTCTAATTCCTACTCCTACAGAAGCAGATAATGTTTATTTTACATATAGTTGTTTCAGAAGATTTGCCGATATAACTGAAAATGAAATAGACGATGTACTAGCTCTTACTTTTGGTTATGCGGCTATTGCGTTAGGAAATCAAAGACAGAATGTATTACAAGTATCAGATGCAGGTGGATTTGTTATGTTTTTTGGCGGGAAACAGCTTGTAGAACAAGGTAATGCAAAATTAAGAGAAGTTAGACAGAGATTAGGGATATCCGTAGTAACTACGCATGGTTAGGAGTGAATTATGGTAACAATTTGTGATATAGTACATCTTAATGAAACTTTTAGGGCATGGTGGTCAACTAGGCGTATGATGCAAAGTGACCCTGTAGCTACTATAGTTAGATATACTGATATGCCTAACCCAGAGTTGATTTTTAATGATTATATTTACGATTCTAGGTTAAATATAGTAGAAGATATTTTAGATAGAATATTGGTAGTATCATATAATGGGAGTTCTACAAATTTCATAGTAACTAATTATACGTCTAACAAGATATATGTAAGTATAGTAGGTGGGGGTTTGTTAGATAGAGGTTATCTAGATTCGTTAAAAGAGAATATAATTTATACTATTGCCCCATTAAAACAGAGAAAATTAGAATCTCCTACTAAAGTACAATTATTAGAAGTAGATGGGGAAACTTTAATAGATAGACCAGTA
>Ga0214473_10008886_pt1 | contig 11884 bp, 12 predicted proteins | sample RVTome_7_FD_203509 | JGI IMG/M metagenome (GOLD analysis project Ga0214473, IMG submission 203509) | Soil microbial communities from uranium-contaminated site in the Upper Colorado River Basin, Wyoming, United States - RVT98D197 | ecosystem: Environmental > Terrestrial > Soil > Contaminated >...
TTAGGTTTCACGGCTGCTTTCATGGTCTTCTTCACCATTTTTTTCTTTAGCGGTTTGGCAATTTTTTCCTTAGCCTTGATGGCCTTCCGTTTCGGGGCCAGCTTCTTGGCCGTAACCTTTTTCTTTTTCTTCTCTGGCTTGCGGGTAGCCATAAGAGGCTTCCTCCCTTCCGGGGAAATGTGCCTCAATCGCGTTTAAGGTTTTTTAGTTTACAGGATATTTCTATCTTGTCAAGGCAAATATTTTGCCTAAATAAATAACAAAAATTCCTTGACTTTCTTGGCCCTTCCAATGATTATGGAATTACGCCCGAAGGGAACCCCGAAGAATGCGAGGCCTTGCAGAGGGAATGGAGCTGGCCAACCGTTGTTCTCACCCAGGTAATCTGATTGTGAGGTAAAGCCAGTAGCTCATGAGTATTTTATCCATCCAGGCCCTTTTTTTGGGCATCCTGCAGGGTCTCACCGAATTTTTACCCGTCAGCAGTTCCGCCCATCTCATTCTTCTCCCCTGGTTCTTCCGCTGGAATAACCCCCTGGTGGACAGCCTGACTTTTGACGTTGCCCTGCATGCAGGAACACTTCTGTCCATTCTTTGGTATTTCTGGAGAGATTGGATTGAATTGTTCGGGGGTTTTTGCAGGATCCTGGCCCGGCGAAGAGTTCAAGATTTTCAGGAGAGATTGATTGTCTATATTGTTCTCTCCACCATCCCCGCGGCGGTCGTCGGCTTGCTCCTGGAAAAGGTGATCGAAGGAAGCTTCCGCAACCCGGCATTGATCGTTCTTCCCCTGGTAGCTGTCAGCTTTCTGATGATCTGTGTTGAAAGGCGGCCACATCCCTCTCATCCACTCGATGAGTTGACTCTGAAAGACGCTCTGATCATTGGTTGCGCCCAGGCCCTGGCACTCCTTCCCGGAGTCTCCCGGTCCGGAATTACGATCACTACCGGCCTCTTCCGTGGTTACAGGCGTGAGGCGGCAACCCGCTTCTCTTTCCTTCTTTCCACCCCGGCCATTGCCGGGGCAGCCTTGCTTCATCTGGGCCATCTTCCCAAGGATATGGTTTCAGAATGGCCGATTTTCGCCATCGGTTTTGCTTCTTCGGGAATTGTCGGGTATCTGGCCATCGCCTTTCTCATGCATTATCTTCGGCGACATACCTTAAATCTCTTTGCCGGCTATCGTCTCGCTGTGGCCGCGATCGTTATCTTCTGGATCTTCTGGAGAGGATGAATTGATCGCCCGGATCATCGAAATCCTGGCTTCCTTTATTATTGCCACCATCTCTTCCTCCGGCTACATGGGAATCGTTTTACTCATGGCCATCGAGAGTGCTTGCATTCCTCTCCCTTCAGAGATCATCATGCCTTTCTCGGGCTACCTGGTCTTCCGGGGAGACTTTGGACTGTTTTGGGTGGGTCTCGCCGGGGCGTTCGGATGTGTGGTCGGGTCCGTTCCGGCTTACTATCTTGGACTGCACGGCGGCCGACCTCTGGTTGAACGCTATGGGAAATACGTCCTGGTTTCCCACCGGGACCTGGACCTAGCTGACCGCTGGTTCAACCGCTACGGCGATTGGGCTATTTTTTTCAGCCGTCTCCTCCCGGTGGTGCGTACCTTTATCTCTTTCCCAGCGGGGGTGGCAAAAATGAACTTCCCCCGCTTCGTCGCTTATACTTTTCTGGGTTCTTTTCCCTGGTGCCTGGGGTTGGCCTATATCGGTATGAAATTGGGGCAGAACTGGGATACCCTGGGAGTCTATTTCCACCGATTTGATATAGTCGTCGGAGGCTTTATTGCCCTCGGGGTCATCTATTATCTCTGGCACCACTTAAAAGGGGGAAGACGTTGATTTAAGCTTTCTTTTCTTCAGATTTGCTCGCCGGTGTACTGGTTTTGGGCGTGTCGCTCTTCTTAGACTCCGTTTCTTTACCTCTCCCGCATTCTTTCTTTTTGTAATCCGTCACATACCAGCCACTTCCTTTGAGCTGGAAGCTGCAGTTGGACATAATCTTGGAAACCTTTCCCCCACAAGAGGGGCAGCGACTCAAGGGGTGGTCCGAAAATTTTTGCGTGATTTCGGTTGTCTTCCCGCATTTATGACATCCGTATTCGTAAATTGGCATTATCCAAACCTCCAAATCTGACCCACAACTAAGACTGATGCTTCACATTTATCAAATTTAGGCACGGTTCCCAGACTTGTCAAGAGCCGGCCTTCCGAGATCCGGCCCATTCCAATCTCTCCCACCAGGGTCGGTAACGCTCCAGTAATAGATCGACTTGCGGGTCCCTAAAGGACCTCAGAAGTTCATAAGTCTTGCAGTGGACATCTCTTTCTTCAATCTTTTTCTCCTTAGAGTGGAGATAGAATTTTATCGGTTCCATGCTGAACCGAATCACATGGATCAGTTCATGCGTTACAACGTAAAGGAGCAAAGGTTTTAATAACGACTGGCCATCGGCCCGAACCGTATTCAATATCTTATCATCCTGAAGGCAGATTCTGTAAAACTCTTTTCCTCCGTCCCGGAATAGTGTCTTTTTGTTCTGGTATTCGTACTTGCATACCTGGGCCAGAGCTCTACGGGTCTTTTCCCGATGTCTTAGATTCGCCAGCGTCCGCAGATCGTAGGGAAACCGCTCAACATCCTCCAAGTCCACCTGGAAATATTTCCCGGTCAAGGTTTCGGCAATTTCCAGGACTTCCCCAACCCAGTTGCACTGCTTTTTGTCGAAGAAAAGGGATTCAGCCATAGACAAAAAAAAATTCCAAAATCCAAATAAATTTCAATACCAAAATTTCAAATTCAAAATCCGAAAAATCCTCGACCTGGATATTTGGTCATTTGAATTTGGATATTATTTGGAATTTGGTGCTTGGTGCTTGACATTTGGGCCTTACGCTCCCGTGTGTCCAAACCCTCCCGCGCTTCGCGGGGTATCATCCAGTTCGTCGACCAACTCGATCGTTGCCTGAATTACCGGGGCGATCACTAGCTGGGCGACCCGGTCGCCACGCCTCACCGTGAACTGCTGTCGGCCAGAATTGATCAACAAGACCCCGACTTCCCCCCGGTAATCGGCATCGATGGTCCCCGGGGTATTCACCAGCGTGACCCCATTTCTTAACGCCAGCCCGCTTCGCGGTCGAACTTGCCCTTCATATCCCTTAGGAATCGAAAGGGCAATCCCCGTGGGGATAAGCTTCCGTTCCCCGGGTTCCAAAGTGGCCTCTTCATCGATTGCGGCATAAAGATCCATCCCCGAGGAATGCTCGGTCATATACCGAGGTAACGGGATTTCCCGGTCACGATCTCCCCGGACCCGTTTGACCCTTACTTTGAGCCCTAGCGCCTTCATGCCGCGAAAAGTCTCCGCGGGATATCTTTCTCGGTTACAGGACCCAAGATGGTTAGTGAAAGAGAGTCGGGTTTGAAGGTCTGACGGGCGAGGGCGCCGACCTCCTCCGCCTTCACCTTCTCGATGCCCTCGATGATCTCCTCCGTACTGACGAAACGATTATAATAAAGCTGGTTCTTTGCCAGACGCCCCATGCGACTGTCCATACTTTCTAAGCTAAGCAGAAGGTTTCCTTTGAGCTGCTCTTTGGCCGAGCGCAACTCTTTGGGCCCCAGAGAATTTTCGGACAACTTCTTCATCTCCCTCAGGATGAGCTGCAACACCCGGGAGAGGGTGTTATCCCCCGTTCCCACATAAACCCCGAGCATGCCGCTGTCCATGAAAGAGGAAAGGAAGGAATAGACCGAATAAGCCAAACCCCTTTTCTCCCGGATTTCCTGGAACAACCTGGAGCTCATTCCTCCGCCCAGGATGGTGTTCAATATGGAAAAGGCGAATCTCTGGGGATGGGTCGCGCGGAGACCCTGGGTGCCTAGAACCAGGTGGACTTGCTCGAGTTTTTTATTCTTAACTTCAAGGTGCGGATGGGGCCGGGGGGGAGTGCTCCGGCGTCTCTTTTCCCGGGTTTTCGTTTCTTCCAACATTTCTTTCACGGGGCGGAGCAAATTTTCGTGTTTCAGGTTCCCGGCCGCCACGATGATGGGTTTGGCTCTCAGGTAATGTTCGCGAAAGAATTTCAAGAGCTTATCCCGGTTCATCCGGGAGATCGTGTCTAACCGGCCGAGGATGGGGAGCCCCAGAGGATGACGGGGCCAGAAAGATTGGCTGAAGAGGTCGTGAATGTATTCATCGGGGGTATCCTCGACCATGCTGATCTCCTGCACAATGACCTGGCGCTCTTTCTCCAGTTCCTCATCGGAAAAAAGCGAGTTGAGATATAGATCAAAAAGGAGGTCCAGGGCAACGGGCAGATGTTCGGCTAAGACCTTGGCGTAAAAACTGGAAAATTCCTTGCTGGTGAAGGCGTTGAGCACACCCCCCACCGCATCGATCTCTTTGGCGATCTGGTGAGCGGAACGACGCTTTGTGCCCTTAAAGAGCATGTGCTCAATGAAATGGGAAATCCCGTTTTCCCCACTGTGCTCGTCCCGGGAACCGGCCTGGACCCAAATCCCCACCGAAACGGAGTGGACATAGGAGATTTCCTCCGTGATTACCCGAATTCCATTATCCAGAATGGTTTGTTGGACCATGGTTTAAAACCAGCGAGCAGCGGTCAGCTTTCAGCGAACAGCAAGAACAAAACCAGAGAAGTTCTCTTTTCCCTTGTTTCAGCTGAATGCTGATCGCTGAGAGCTTTTTTATTCTTTCTTCTCCGGCAAAGGATGCCCGAGTGCTTCCTTTCGGCTTAGCTTGATCTTGCCCCGTTCATCAATGCCGATGACTTTCACCAAAACTTCATCTCCCTCCCGGAGAACGTCGCCCACGCTTTTCACCCTTTCCTTGGCCAGCTGAGAAATATGAACCAGGCCATCGGTTCCGGGGAAAATTTCTACGAATGCGCCAAACTCTTTTCCGTCTGGCTTCCTGGCTATGGAGGACACCCGCCCCAGGTAGATCTCCCCCACCTCGGCCTCTTTGGTCAATTGCCGAATCTTCGTGGCCGCTTTGGTGGCCGATTCCGTATCGGCCGCAAAGATCTGCACCTGGCCGCTGTCTTCCACATTAATTTTTACGCCGGTCTCATCCTGAATCCCCCGGATGATTTTCCCCTGCGGTCCGATGACGTCGCGAATTCGATCGGGCTTGATTTTCAGGGTGAGGACCCGGGGAGCATAAGGGGAAAGTTCCGCCCGCGAGCTCGGCAAAGCCTCTTCCATCTTTCCCAGAATAAACTCCCGGCCTTCTCTGGCCTGGGAAAGAGCCTGCTGGAGAATCTGCCGGGTGACTCCGGAAATCTTGATGTCCATCTGAAAGCCCGTGATGCCTTTTTTCGTCCCAGCGACTTTGAAATCCATATCCCCGTGATGGTCCTCATCCCCCAGGATGTCGGTTAGGATGGCTACCTTTTCTTCTTCCTTGACCAAACCCATCGCAATCCCGGCTACCGCGCTCCGGATCTGAACGCCAGCATCCATCAAGGCTAGCGAGGCCCCGCAGACGGTGGCCATGGAAGAAGAGCCATTGGATTCCAGGACCTCGGATACGATGCGGATGGTGTAAGGAAATCTTTCGTTCGGGGGAAGCACTTGGCTGATGGCCCGCTCGGCCAGAGCCCCGTGGCCGATATCCCTCCGGCTGGGGCCACGGAGCATGCGCACTTCTCCGACGCTGAAGGGTGGAAAATTATAATGAAGCATAAAGGATTTGAAACTCTCTCCCGTGAGGGCGTCGATCTTCTGCTCGTCATCCGCCGATCCCAGGGTGACGACCGCGGAAACTTGCGTCTCTCCCCGGGTAAACCGCGCGGAGCCGTGGGTCCGGGGAAGCCACCCCACCTGGATGCTGATGGGGCGAACCTCTTTCAGGGAGCGGCCGTCGATGCGTCGATTCTGCAGGAAAATCGATTCACGGCAGACAAACTTCTCAACGGCTTCGTAGTACTCTTTGATCCCCCGGGCCTGCGCCGGAAATTCTTCCAGCACCGGTGTCAGGATCTCCCGGCGCACCTTTTCCAGCTCATCGTTGCGGGTCTTCTTCCGGGCAATGGAAAAGGCCTGGCGTATTTTTTCCAGGCTGGCAGCGCGAATCCGCTCCCTGAGGGACTCCTCAGCTAAAAGCACCGGCCGTTTCAGGACCGCGTCGTAACAGGGCGGGGGAACCGGCTTTTTCTCCAAGGCGGCAAGGGTCGGCTCCGCGGCCGCCTTCCTCCTGCCGTTCTCCAGCTGAAGGCGCTTCTGCTTCAGTTCTCCTTGCAGGCCAATGATGGCTTGTAGACATTGGTGGCCAAAATAGATCGCCTCCAAAAGGTCCTCCTCAGATATTTCGTTCCCCCCTCCCTCCACCATGACCACGCTCTCTCGACTTCCGGCGACAATCAGGTTGACGTCGCTTTGTTTCAGCTGGCTGGTCGTCGGGTTGCAAATCCACCTTCCCTCCGCTCGCCCCACGCGCACCCCGGCGATGGGACCCGAAAAAGGGATATCGGAAATCTCTAAGGCTGCGGAGGCGCCGCAGATGGCTAAGACATCTGGGTCATTCTCTTGATCGGCCGATAGCACGGTGGCAATGATTTGCACATCATTGAAGAAGCCCTTAGGGAACAGGGGGCGCAGGGGCCGGTCGATCAGCCGGGAGGTGAGAATCTCCTTTTCACTGGGACGACCCTCCCGCTTAAAGAATCCCCCGGGAATCTTTCCGGCGGCGTAAGCCATCTCCTGGTAGTCGACCACCAAGGGGAAAAAATCGATCCCTTCCCGGATCGTTTTCGAGGCCGTGGCCGTTACGAGGACCAGGCTCTCACCAAAAGAAACCAGAACCGCGCCGTCGGCTTGTTTCGCCACCGCACCGGTTTCAATCACGAAATCTCTACCCTCGATGGCACATCGTGCCTCGAGGCGTTCATCCATTGTTGTCATGGCCTCTCCCTCTCTTTAAGAAACTCTTTTCCCCCTGCGTTCATCGGCGGGGGGGATCTCCAGGTCATAAATTCTCCGCAGCGCTGCCGGATTCGCGGCTATTTGCGAATCCCCAGCCGCTGGATGAGGGCTCGGTACCGCTCCACATCTTTGGTCTTGAGGTAGTCGAGGAGGTGCCGCCTTTGTCCCACAAGTTGCAACAGTCCCCGGCGGGAATGATGATCCTTAATATGCGTTTTAAAATGCTCCGTCAAATAATTGATCCGTTCGCTCAAGATCGCAACCTGCACTTCCGGAGAGCCCGTGTCCGTGGGATGCGTCTTGAATCCCTCGATGATTTCTTTTTTCCTCTCTGTCAATAATGTCACCTCAATCTCCTTTCACGCGTTCTGGCATACCCGGCATTCCCTCAATCATGAAAAACCCGCAGAATGCGCAGGGCGGGTAGGCCCTCCGATTGTGCAGGCTCCCCGTCCCCCTGGGATTCGGCAATGGCCAAGAGCTTTTCCGCACCATGCAAGAGGCCCACCCGTTGCCCCTTTCTGATCAGGCCCCTCTTGCCCTCCGGCAGGTCGCTGAGCTGAAGAGGCCGGCCGTTCCGAACCCTTTCCGCCGTCTTGCTTTCCACCCAGATTTCCCCCGCAATATCCACGCTGTCTTTAAGGGGGATAATTTTTTCCCTGACCCTTCCTTGATCAGCCAATCGGGACAGGTCCTCCACGCTCAGGGCTTGCGCGGCCGTAAACTTGCCCGAACGTAATCGTCTCAGTTCCACCAGATGCGCCCCGCATCCCAGAGCCTGGCCAATGTCCGCGCAGAGGCTGCGGATATAGGTGCCCCGGCCACAGGTGACCTCCAGAGTGACGAATGGAAGAGAGACTTTTTGGAGCGCTAGCACATGGATCGTCGTCTCCCGCTTCTTCAGACTGGGCCTCTCCCCGGATCGGGCCCGCTTGTACATCGGGAGACCCCCTTGCTTGATGGCCGAATAGAGCGGGGGGGTCTGCTGAATCGTCCCGCGAAACCGCCCCAGGACTTCCTCGATCTCTTCCCGGCTGAAGGAGAATCCCTCCTTTTCGCAAACCACTTTCCCGTCCGCGTCCAGCGTATCCGTCTCCTGGCCCAGCTTCATCGTGGCCAAGTACACTTTTATCCCGGCTAAATTGAAGGGAACCAGTTTTGTCCCCTCGTTGAGATAGACCGGCAAAACACCCGTCGCCAGCGGGTCCAAGGTTCCGCCGTGGCCGGCTTTCTTAACGTTGAGCATTTTGCGCACCCGGGCGACCACATCATGGGATGTCCAGCCCTTGGGTTTATCGATGACCAGTACACCACTCACAGGGCAGCTTTCACGCGTTCCAGAACCTTGCTCTTGACTTCGGATAAGCCTCCCTCCACTGTGCAACCGGCTGCCTGAGGATGCCCTCCGCCCTGGAACTCCCCGGCGATTCGGGCCACATCTACACTCCCTCGTGACCGTAAACTAACCCGGTATTTCTCCGCAGAGACCTCCCGGAAGAGCAGAGCGACTTCTGATCCTTTGACGGACCGAGGAAAGTTAATGAAGTCTTCCGTCAAGGCCGCAGAAGCCCCGGCCTCCTCCATCATTTTCTGGGTGACGACCACATAACGAATTCGTCCATCCCCCTCTACCTCCAAGGTGGCCAACACCAAAGGCAACAGGCGAAGGCGGGCCAGCGGTTGGCTCTCATAAACTTTCTCCGCCACCTTCCATGGGTCCACTCCAGCCAGGAGACAGGACCTCGCCACGGAGAACGTTTTCGGGGAAGTGTTGGAATAATGAAAAGACCCCGTATCCGTCAGGATGCCGGTATAAATGTTTTCGGCCACCGCGGGGGTCATTTTCACCGGAATATAGCGCAGGAGGTCATAAAGGATCTCCGCCGCAGAGCTGGCCGTCGGGTCTACCAAGTTGATGTCCCCGAAATGACGATTGCTGACATGATGGTCCATATTGATGATCTTGCCGATCTTCTTCACTTTGCCAAACTCTTCCCCCAGGCGGCTCTTATCCCCGCAATCCAAGGCCAAGGCCACATCGAACGACACGTTCTCGGGGGCCTGATGGATGATTTCCTCTGCCCCGGGAAGGAAGGAAAGCACCTCGGGCGTGGGGTCCTGGTTTAGAACCTGCACCCTTTTTCCCAGGCTCTTCAAGACCAACCCCAGCGCCAGAATCGACCCAATGGCGTCCCCCTCCGGGTTGACGTGGCTGGCGACGAGAAAGGAACCATGGGATCGAACCTCTTCAGCGATTCTCCTCAGAATTGCCGTTCTTTTCTTCTTGGAGAGTTCGGATAAGCCGGTCAATTTTGCTCCCATACTCGAATGATTGATCTACCTTGAATAGCAGGTCCGGGACGTACCGTAGTCTCAACTCCTTCCCCAATTTCTTCCGGATGTATCCCGTGGCGCTCTGCAAGCCATGGAGGGAGGCTTCCTCCCTGGACCGGTTCCCCATGGCACTGAAGAAAACCGTGGCCAGTTTCAGGTCCGCGGTTACCTCTACTTCTGTAATGGTCACCGATTCCAAACGCGGGTCGTTCAGATCTCTGAGCAGCATCTCGCAGATCACTTCCCGGATCAGGTCGCCGACGCGCTGGGGTCGCTTGGAAATCATTTAAAACCTTCACCGCAGAGCGCGCGCAGAGGCCGCAGAGAATAATAGAATTCAAAAATCAAATACCCAACCATGTTTGTGAATCTCCCTTACCTTGTAGGGGCGACCGGCCGGTCGCCCCTACGGAACGGGAACCCTCTTAGCGGCCTCGGCAATCTCTGCGGCAAAATTTAAACGTTAATAATCTCGATCTGTGAATCGGCCACGTCGGTCAGATGAGTATTCTCGATGAAATTGATCACCTGATCCAACGTGGAATTGACCCGCTGCCGGTCATTCCCGACCGCACAAATCCCCAGGACCGCCCTCTGCCACAGATCCTGGGCATCCACCTCGGAGATGGAGATGTTGAACCGTTTCCTCGCTCGCTGCACAAGGCTTTGGAGCACCTGTCGCTTGCCCTTCAGGGAAAAATTTTCGTGGAGCAAAAGTTCCAGGTGACAAACTCCGATGACCATTTTCCCCTACCCTCGCTATTACAGATGGGCCGTCTTCTTTTCGATAACGTAGGACTCTATGATGTCATCGAGCTGATAATCCTGAAACCCCCCCACCGTAAGCCCGCAATCGAACCCCGAGCTTACCTCCTTCACATCATCTTTCACTCGTTTCAAAGAGGAGAATTCCCCCTCGTGGATCAATTTGCCAGCCCTCATAACGCGGGCGCGGGAATTCCGAACAATTTTTCCTTCCTGGACAAAGCAGCCGGCGATCTTGCCCACCCGGGAGATGTTGAACAGCTGGATCACCTTGGCCCGGCCCACTAAATGTTCTTCATAAATAGGCTCCAGCAGCCCTTCCATCGCGTTGCGCACATCATTTAACGCATCGTAGATCACCTCATACAGGCGGATGTCGATTTTTTCTTGCTCGGCCAAGGCCTGCGCATTCGGTTCGATTTTCACGTTGAACCCCAGGATGATCGCGTCTGAGGCCGAAGCGAGCATACAGTCCGATTCGTGGATGGCCCCCACTGAAGTATGGAGGATGTTTACCTGGACCGCCTCCGTGCTCAATCGTTTAAGGGCCTCTGTCAAGGCTTCGATGGACCCCTGGACGTCCGCTTTGAGGATGAGGTTTAAATCCTTGACCACTCCCTTTTGCATCTTCTTGTAGAAATCTTCCAGTGTGACCTTAGAGGTTTTGGCGAGTTCTACCTCCCGCTGCCTCTGTAACCTCTGCGTGGCCAGTTCCTTCGCCCGCCGTTCATCGGTGACGACCACAAAAGAATCCCCGGCATTCGGGACACTGGACAACCCGATGACCTCAACGGGGGTGGAAGGCCCGGCGCTCTCGATCTTCTCGCCCCGATCGTTAATCATCGCCCGCACATGTCCGAAGTGCGTGCCGACCACGAAAGCTTCGCCCACATGAAGCGTTCCGTCTTGGACGAGAACCGTCGCGACGGGTCCTTTTCCTTTATCCAGCTCGGCTTCGATGACCGCGCCGGTCATCAGCCGATGGGGGTTGGCCTTTAGCTCCAAAACTTCCGCCTGGAGAAGGATCATCTCCAAAAGTTCCTTCAACCCGATTTTTTGTTTGGCTGAAATCTCGGCAAAGATCGTCTGTCCGCCCCAAGCCTCGGGCACAAGCCCATACTCCGTCAGGCTTTGCTTCACTCTTTCCGGGTTGGCGTTGGGTTTATCCACCTTGTTGATGGCCACGATCAGAGGAACCTGCGCGGCTTTGGCATGATTGATCGCTTCCACGGTCTGGGTCATGACCCCGTCATCGGCGGCCACGACCAGAACGACAATGTCTGTAACCTTTGCCCCCCTGGCCCGCATCGCCGTGAAGGCCTCATGGCCCGGAGTGTCCAGGAAAACAATCTTGCGGTGATCCACGTTGACTTCGTAGGCTCCAATATGCTGGGTGATCCCGCCAGCCTCCCCGGCCGTAACATTGGTCTGCCGGATGGCGTCCAGCAGGGAAGTTTTGCCGTGGTCCACGTGGCCCATGATGGTGACCACGGGGGGACGGGGGGTCAGGTCTTCGGAGCGTTCTTCTTTCGCTTCGATCATGTCCTCGATTTCCAATCCTGTCTTTTCCACTTCGTAGCCAAAATCCGTGGCCACCAGGGAGGCCGCATCGGCATCGATGGCCTGGTTGATGGTCACCATCAAACCCAGGTCCATCAACTTTTTGATCACCTCCGAAGCCTTGATGCCCATGCGCTTGGCCAGTTCACCAACGAGAATGGCCTCGGAAATACGAATTTTTCTTTTGATCGCCTTGGGGATGGTCGCTTCGGGTTTGGCCATTTTCGGCTTGGACATCCTGATTCGTGGCTCTCGTTCACCG
>Ga0214473_10008887_pt1 | contig 11883 bp, 1 predicted proteins | sample RVTome_7_FD_203509 | JGI IMG/M metagenome (GOLD analysis project Ga0214473, IMG submission 203509) | Soil microbial communities from uranium-contaminated site in the Upper Colorado River Basin, Wyoming, United States - RVT98D197 | ecosystem: Environmental > Terrestrial > Soil > Contaminated >...
GCTACGGGAGACAGAGGGCCTACAGGTTCTACCGGAGGAACCGGTGCTACGGGAGACAGAGGGCCTACAGGTTCTACCGGAGGAACCGGTGCTACGGGAGACAGAGGCCCTACAGGTGCGACAGGTCCCACGGGTATTCTTGGTCCCACCGGAGCAACGGGTGTTACCGGTGACAGAGGACCTACGGGTTCAACCGGTGCAACCGGAGCAACCGGCGACCGAGGGCCAACAGGAGCTACCGGAACAACAGGAGCCACCGGTCAAATAGGTCCGACCGGCTCAACCGGTGCAACCGGAGCAACCGGCGACAGAGGACCTACCGGTTCAACAGGTGCAACAGGAGCAACAGGTGAAAGAGGTCCGACAGGCTCCAGTGGATCAACAGGAGGTCAAGGTCCGACCGGAGCAACCGGAGCAACCGGTGCAACGGGTGACCGCGGTCCGACCGGATCAACCGGAGCAACCGGAGCAACCGGTGAAGAGGGACCAACCGGTCGTACTGGCGCAACCGGTGCTACAGGTCAAACAGGGCCAACCGGTAGTACCGGTGTAACCGGCACGCTTGGTCCGACCGGTCCGACCGGCCCAACGGGTACACCCGGTCCTACGGGCGCAACAGGATCAACCGGTTCAACAGGACAGCAAGGACCCACAGGAGTAACCGGTTCAACTGGTGCAACGGGTCAAACCGGTCCGACCGGTGTAACTGGCGCTACCGGTCCGACAGGTCAACAGGGTCCCACAGGTGCTACCGGTCCAACCGGTGCAACAGGATTGTCAGGACCTACCGGGGTAACAGGCACTACGGGTGCAACCGGTCAATCCGGTCCAACCGGTGCAACCGGACCAACTGGACACGGGGGCCCGACGGGTTCAACCGGTACAACCGGGGCAACGGGTCACACAGGACCGACCGGTACCACTGGCGCAACAGGATTACAAGGTCCAACCGGCTCAACCGGCTCAACGGGAGCAACCGGCGGTCAGGGTCCAACAGGCACAACCGGTTCAACCGGAGCTACCGGACATACCGGACCCACAGGAACAACAGGAACGACAGGACAAGTCGGTCCTACCGGCGCATCAGGAGCTACCGGCGCTACCGGTCCGACAGGACCGACCGGTCCGACCGGTCCAAGTGGTGAAACCGGTCCGACCGGTGCAACCGGACCAACGGGCGCATACGGATACGGAGGACCAACGGGCGGAACCGGAACAACAGGCTCAACGGGTCAAGCCGGACCTACCGGAGCAACCGGTGCAACAGGAGCTACAGGCGCAACCGGAGTAACAGGAGCCACAGGTCAACCAGGCCCGACCGGTGCAACAGGTACAACAGGAATTTCCGGTCCTACGGGTGCAACAGGACCAACCGGTCTTCCCGGTCCAACCGGCGTAACCGGAGCAACAGGCGCAACCGGACAAACAGGCCCGACAGGCGCAACCGGAGCTACAGGTCAAACCGGTCCCACCGGAGCAACAGGTACCACAGGTGCAACGGGTCAGACGGGTCCGACCGGTGCAACCGGCGCTACAGGAACTACCGGTCAGACCGGACCCACAGGAGCAACCGGTGCAACAGGACAGCAAGGTCCTACCGGCGTAACCGGTGCAACCGGCGCAACCGGACAGACCGGACCCACAGGAACAACAGGTGTTACAGGGCAGGTTGGCCCTACAGGAACAACCGGCGCTACCGGCGCAACCGGCCAAACCGGTCCTACCGGTGCTACCGGCGCTACCGGTGCTACAGGACAAACAGGACCTACCGGCAGAACCGGTGCCACCGGTGCTACAGGACAGACGGGTCCTACCGGTGCAACCGGCGCAACCGGAACAACAGGACAGACGGGTCCTACCGGTGCAACCGGCGCAACCGGAACAACAGGACAGACGGGTCCGACAGGCGCAACCGGTGCAACAGGACGAAACGGCCCGACCGGTTCAACCGGTGCTACGGGAACAACCGGCCAAACCGGTCCCACCGGCGCAACCGGTCCAACTGGATTACCCGGACCTACAGGCTCTACCGGCGCAACCGGAGCTACAGGACAAACGGGTCCGACCGGTTCAACCGGCGCAACGGGTGCAACCGGCCAAACCGGACCTACCGGTGCCACCGGAGCAACAGGACAAAACGGCCCGACCGGTTCAACCGGTACGACGGGACGAAACGGCCCGACCGGTTCAACCGGTGCCACCGGTGCTACAGGACAAACCGGCCCCACAGGTTCAACCGGTGCTACCGGACGAAACGGTCCGACCGGTTCTACTGGCGCAACCGGTGCTACCGGTCAAAACGGTCCGACAGGGAGAACCGGTGCTACCGGTCAAAATGGGCCAACAGGGAGAACCGGCGCAACGGGCGCAACCGGCCAAACCGGTCCGACAGGTGCAACCGGTGCAACAGGACGAAACGGGCCAACCGGGAGAACCGGTGCAACCGGTGCTACCGGACAACCGGGCCCAACCGGTGCAACCGGTGCTACCGGTGCGACCGGTCCCACCGGCCCCACAGGCCAATCAGGTCCGACCGGACCAACCGGACTTGCCGGCGCGCAGGGCCCGAGCGGTATGGTGGTATTCAATGCTGCCAACGGCATTATTTTCCCGTACCCGGTGGTTGACATGTCGCTTTTACTCGGGAGCACCGATCCGGCTCATCGGTCCGGTACTGCTACAGCGTCGGCGCTTATCATCATCAACGGGTATTCTGGTGACATCTCTGCAGGGGACCTGATTCTTGGCCTCAATAGCAGCAATCCGACCATTACGACCGACGATACAGACGAAGGACTCACTATAGATCCCAACGGTACCGGCGGCATTACGATGGTTGGTGCAGCAACGAGCCAAAACACATTTACCATCGGTACCGGCGGCAATACGTTCACCTTTGATCCTGCAACGGGACCGTTGTTTGCCGGTACAGCCAGACCGGCCAAGAAGCTCGTGCTCTCGCCGGAATACGCAGGCGCTGCGCTGACCGCATCCGGCTCGGCGACGAGCAACGGTTATATGACTTCTGATGCATCCCCATCGGCCAGTTGGCGAACCTACTACGAGTGGCTATCGACACAGACAACACTGCAGGATTATACGATTGCGGTGCGCATCACGCTGCCGAGCGACTTTAGCGCATGGGCTACGTCCAATGCACTTGTTTTCAACTATAACACCGATTCCACGGATAATACGGTAAATAAAGTTGACGTTACTGTGTACAATTCGACGGAAAATCCCACACAGGTCGTCTGTCAGAAGCTTACTAATGTTTCCGGCACGAGTAAGACCTGGACATCGGTAACGTGTGATGACACGGATCTAGATGATGCTACTGCGCCGGATTTGGATGCCGCTGAGGAAGTTGCCATTGTCTACATTAAGTTTTACAGCAAGAGCAGGGCATATGTGCAAATGGGGGATATTGAACTCAATTATGTAGCAAAATACTAGCATGAAATACACCCGTATCGTATCTATTCTACTTCTTATTACCCTTGCGTTCATGCAAGGGGTACCATTCGTTGAAGCTGCCCAATTGTCGCCCACTCCAACGCCCGTCGCTGATTCTCAACCCTCTGAACAGACAGAGTTGGCACCATACGTTTTTTCCGGATTTCCGGAGCCTACGAGTACCCCAACACCCACACCATACGTATTCACCGGATTTTCCGATGAATCAGACGTCCCGGCGCCGAGTGATACGCCGACACCCACACCGGCTGTCGTGGTCAGTCCAACAGCAATCCCTGCCGGTTTGGTATCTCCATCGGATACACCCGTACCGACCGGTACGGCGCTACCGACCATTTCGCCAACCACTGTTCCCAGCGTTGTTCCTGCTGTCGAGCCGTCGCTTGGCGCAACAAGCGGGAACCCGGGATCAGCCCGGATCCGTATGCCGCCGTCTGTGCGCAGATTAGCAAAAAAGAGCTATCGTGCGGGAGAAGCAATCCAGTTGACCATAGACAACGTTACCGAAACGCAAAAAGATATTCATGCGATCATCGTTGATGCCGCAGGCCAGGAGACTTCAGTCATGCTTGAAGAAGCTCAGGTTGATGAGTCCAGGCTTGTTCGCATTACATCGCGTCTGGGTTTGCGGCCCGGCAGATACACACTCAAGGTCATGCAGAATGATAGCGTACTATCACAGCAGGATTTTACTTGGGGAGTGTTGGCTATAAATCCCAACAAAGCGACGTATTCGCCTGGTGAAATTGCGGACCTGGCAATAGCTGTGTTGGATGAAAACGGGTCTATGGTATGCGACGCAATCGTAACAATAGATATAACTAATCCAAAAGGTAATGTACAACAACTTTCTACTTCAAACAGTACAATTACTGTAAACCCAGAATGCTATTTGCGCGATTTTACATTACGACCTGATTACGAGACGCACTATAAAGTGGAAGAACAGGGGAAATACGGACTTTTCGTCACCGCAATTACCAAGAACGGAACGTTCAGCATCACCGATTCGTTTGACGCTGATGACACGGTTCCTTTTGACATAGAACGCGTGAGCGCAACCAGAATTTTCCCGCCGAGTACCTATCCCATGAGCATAAAAATAGCAGCACGGCAGGATTTTACCGGCAGCATAATCGAGACGATCCCGCAGAGTTTTGAAGTATCGTCTTTGCCGGGCGTGGAACCATTCACTGATGTCAAGATAACCCAAGAAACCACGGCACTCGCAACCGCCACATCCTCCGGCCAGTTTATGCAGCTCTCGTACCCTTTCGAAGGATCGTATGACGTGAATTTGGATTTCGGAAGCAGACTCAAGGATCCCTTACTGAAAGCCCTGTATGCCCAGTTCGGCCTCAAAGGCCATGACGGGGTGGATTTTGACCTGCCTAAAGGCACACCGGTACTGGCCGCAGACGCCGGGGAAGTTGTGCACGCCGGAGATGAGCCGTACGGTACAACGGTGATACTGCAGCACAGTTGGGGGAGAAGCTATTACGGGCACTTATCCAAGCTGGACGTTACCGCAGGAGACAAAGTCATGAAAGGAAGCGGTTTGGGGCTGTCGGGCAATACGGGTCTTTCTACCGGGCCGCATTTACATTTCGGCATACGGCTCAACAGCTACAACACGCAGAACGGGTATTACGGTAAAGTCAATCCCATGCCGTTTCTCACGGCGTCTTCTTCGGTTATCTCCGACACGTCGGTCAAGAAAATACAGTGGGACCTGACGTTGAAAAAGGGAGACAAGATAATCATCGGATACGCATGGAAGGCACCAATGGAGAGTCCGCAGTTTTACCTCATGGGACCTTTACGGTTCCGTACTGCCGTCGAGACAATACCGGAGACTCCCACGCCCACACCATTCCCGACGAACACGCCGAGTGTAACACCAACACCTACCACACAGATAAGTGCAACGTCATCCGGCTCTGTTACCCCGACGCCGGTTTTTCCCGATCAAGATATTCCGACAGATACTAATGCGTTTCCTGATGCATCCGCATCAGCAAGGCCCGCATCTGAGTCTGCCACCCTCACGCCCTCACCATCACGTGAAGTTCCGTCAGACATATCTCCGACACCTGCCGCTGACACGTCCGGCGCGATAGATTTTGCACTGCTGCAATCGCTTCTGTTTTCCACAGAAAGCGGCCAGCAGTCTCCCACAGCGACACCCGAACCGACACCCGTAATCTCGGACTCCGCTTCCGCATCGGACAGCGCATTGACCATTGCAGACAACAACAACGGGGAGGCGAGCGAAAGCGCCCGGTATTCCACCCAATCGGCAGGAACAATCATCTTCACGGAAGGCAGACAATGGCAAATAGCCGCGGATTCGCCGGGAAACACACTCTCCTCCATCCAGCGGGTCAGCGGCACGACCGGAACAGGAGCAAGCACCACGGCGACATTTTCCGGCGGCACGGCGCTGAACAAAATGTATCATTTCTGCTCGTTTCAGGGGAACTCTCCCGACGCCGTGCATGACCAGCTGTATAAATCGTCGCAGCTGACCGCCATAGACACGCTGACGATTACTGCGGGACAGACTGCCGGCGGCAACCAGAGTCTTTCGTATATCTGCTACATCCTTATTTACACCACGGATTCCGATTTGGTCGTCAACCGGTATACCACGAATACGATCATAAACCCCCCGCCGCGCAACGTGACGATTACCGCGGTATCTTCTACCAGCCAGGCATTCGTTATTCCTCACGGGCAAAACCATCCGGACGAGCTCACGATAGGTATGGAGGAAGAGTTTGAATACCGGTTGACTTCGACCACCAATGTTCAGATTTGGGTGACCACCTACAACAACGCTGCCACGGATACCATACGATTTGAAGTAGTGGATTGGAACAATACCGACATACGGGTTCAGCATATGAATAATATCGCGATGACCACAGCGGAAACGAGCGACACGGTAACGCTCACCAATACCGTTGATACGGCGAAAACATGGGTTATCGTGACCGCCCGTGAAACCGGAGCCGCCTACAGCCAAGAGACCGGCGCCGAGAGCTATCGGGCTGATCTTCAGGACGCCAATACGGTTCGTTTACGCCGTGGTCAAACGAATTCCGTCGGGGTCAACTGGAGCGCACAGGTTATAGAGGATAGGTCGGCGTACGGATTGTGGAATGTCCAGCAAGGCGATATTGCCATGGGTACCGCGGCAACGACGGGGACCTACACGCTGCCGCGTAACGTGAACACAAACAATACAATCCCGTTGGGTACGGCGTATCCGCACTTTTCTCCGTCCGGGTCTCTCACCGATACGTCGATTGACAACGTGGATAATGCCATAATAACCGTTGACCTGACGAATGAGAATACCGTGACGGCAACCCGAGGTGTGACCGACAGCTGGGCGGTTGATTTTATTATCCAGGCGGTAGAGTTTATCCTCGAGTCGCACGGGTTGACCAATGCGAAGCTTATGCGCCATGGGAAGTGGTTCAGTTACTCCGGAGTGGAGCAGCCGTTTGAGTTCTAATAATCATCCAGCCTCCTTTTCGTACGACAACATCGTAAGGACTGCCTTTGAAAGGTTTTTGAGGCTGTTTACCTATATACAGATAATCCTTGCATAGGTACAGTTTTACGCATCTTTCGCCCGCGTTTACGCATGAGATAGTCCAAATCATTCTGCCGTGTTGATGCATTAACTGCGCAAGGCATTGAGATAGTCAATTCGTACAGCGGGGGAACATGAGTCGTCTGTTTTGGGAAAAACATATGTCGTCTCGCGTGTAATACTATCGATCACACCATGCGGTAGAGAGGTTTTTACGGGAAACGAGGAACAGATCCATGCCGTTGCATTTCAGGTAAAGACTACAGATTTTCTTCGGGTTCGCTTATGCGTAGCGCTCCTTACCCAACAAACAATCGGCCTTGGGTAGCGCATCAAAGGGATGGTGCGTCGTGTGTAAACGATTTTATCGCATCATTTCGTCGTACGGCAGAGGCTATAATATATACGTATCCACGGGTTATTTGAAGGTACGATTACCACATACTGAGCGTCATCACAGACGACACGTACATACGTGAGGAGTCGGGGAGCGTAGGAGCTTTGGTTTTCATTTGGTAGGCAGTGTTTGACCGGATGACTCCGACAGAAAGCCAGTTACACAACCTCAAAAAGCATTTCATATACGGCTATCGGTTGCTTTTTGCCTCAATCAGAGGTGAATATCTATGATGACACGGAATAACCAAACAACATTCTGTTGCCCGATTCCGTATTCCGTGTCTATTGTGCCGGCTTAAGATCATAACGAGACTTTTCGGAGAGTGTCGGAGGAAACAAACGCGCAGAATTTTGAAGGTTTATCGTCTGTAATTCTAACATTGTCGTTATCTGTCTTTCGTGAACATTTTTTCACGGCACACTTTGATAGAGATTGACTACCAAATACATCATCATTTGCTTATCAATATCTTATCAGAGAAAAACATTGGTACCGTCTTGACAAGTTATTATATATGTGATGTAGTAAGTATATGATTATGAAAAGATTAGTGTTGAGAGGTTTCTTGAGGCTATTTACCTATATACCGATAGCCTTTACGTAGGTACTTTTCATACATGCCCGAACACTATCTGCCAATCGGTGAAGCCGCAGAATACCTTGATGTATCCATCGATACGTTGCGGCGGTGGGAGAAGAGCGGCAAAATACCCTCCAAACGTTTAGACGGTAAAAACAGATATTTTCCCCTTGCAGATCTGGATAGAATAAAGTTCGGCGACACCTTATCCATAAAAGAAGCGGCATCCAGACTAAAAATTTCACCTTCCTCTCTTCGACGGTTGGCTGATAAAGGAGTTATACCGGCGACAAAGCACACGAACGGATACCGCAGTTTTAAAACAAACGACTTAGAGGACTATATCGCATCGGAGACGGACTTGGCGCAGGAAGCACGGAAAACCCGTGTAATAACCTCCCCGACAATTGATAAAGAAGCAACGATTGTAGAAAACGGGGGTGAATCAAATGAGTTCCCCACGGTTGCCCCAAGCGTTCGAACATTTCTCGTTTCTACCCACCGTTCGCTACAGAATTTTCGTTTTATCTTTAGCTCAGTACTTTTTACCGCACTCATAACTATTCTCACACTTTTCACGGTAACCCTTCTTATTACGTTGGCGTTTCTTGTGCAACCCAAGGCTGCAGCTGCCTTTTTTAAGTTCAAGGTTCAGGCGCCCTTGACACCGACGATTAGCCAAAGGGGCTTTCAGGAGAATATGTACTCGACGATTGTCCTTGGCGCAGAGACAGGTCAAACGAATCCTGATGCATGGTCAATTGTATCGGGAGTGGCGTCCCATTTTTTGCGTCCGCAGGCGAGATCCGCCGTAAGACTCCTTCGCATACTGCAGCCTGAAACAGTTGAGGGAATAATATTACCGGATGAAGAAGTGAACATTGAAGCAGTTGTTTCGGAACTGTCACAGCTCGGGGGGTTGGGCAGCGAAGGACCTATCGGTGCTACCGGTCCGGCTGGGCCGCTGAGCGAAGGGTTGATTGGTCCAACGGGGCCATCGGGCGGTGCCGGATCAGCCGGCTATACCGGTCCGACCGGGCCTTCGGGATTGGCGGGTGGCGGCGGAGCATCAGGACCTACGGGAGCTACAGGCGGCACAGGAGCTACAGGAGAGGCAGGAATAGGTGGTGCTACCGGTGCAACGGGTACTACCGGTGCAACCGGCGCAACAGGACAAGCGGGACCGACTGGAGCAACAGGAGACGTAGGGCCAACCGGTGCAACCGGCGCAACTGGCCAGTCGGGTCCAACAGGAACTCCGGGTGCTACGGGTTCTACGGGTGCCACCGGTGCAACCGGTCAGGCGGGTCCAACAGGCTCTACCGGAACATCAGGTGAACGGGGTCCTACCGGCGCAACAGGTGCAAGCGGTGCTTCCGGAACTCCCGGTCCCACCGGAGCATCAGGTGCGACAGGAACGCAGGGAACTACCGGTGCATCCGGTCCGACCGGTGCAACCGGTACAACTGGCATTCGCGGCCCGACCGGTGCAACGGGCAGTTCGGGTGCTACCGGCCAAGCCGGTCCTACCGGTTCCACCGGTTCAACAGGAACGCAGGGAAATGTCGGTGCTTCCGGACCCACCGGTGCAACAGGAGGAACCGGTACAGCCGGTCCAACCGGTTCCACCGGTTCAACCGGCGCAACGGGCAGAGCCGGTCCTACCGGGAGTACCGGAACAACCGGTACAGCCGGTCCAACCGGTTCCACGGGTTCAACCGGCGCAACCGGTATCCAAGGCCCAACCGGCGCAAGCGGAGCCACAGGAACTCAAGGAAGTATCGGCCAAACCGGTCCTACAGGAACAACGGGTGCTACAGGAGACAAAGGTCCCACCGGCAGAACCGGTGCTACCGGTGCAACGGGTCAAGCAGGATCAACCGGAGCAACCGGCGCAACCGGTAATCAAGGAACTACGGGTGCATCCGGTCCAACCGGTGCAACAGGGGGAACCGGCATAACAGGTCCAACCGGTTCCACCGGCGCAACCGGCGCAACCGGTCAAATTGGTCCAACAGGTGTCACGGGAACAACCGGTGAACGAGGTCCTACCGGGGCAACAGGAGCAACCGGTGCTACCGGTATTCAGGGTCTAACCGGCCCCACCGGGAGTACCGGTACCACAGGTATTCAAGGCCAAACCGGACCCACAGGAGCAACCGGAGCGACAGGCACTCAAGGCCCGACAGGAGCAACGGGAGGAACCGGTGCTACCGGCCAAGCCGGCCCAACCGGAACAAGTGGTGCAACAGGAGAACGCGGACCTACCGGTGCAACAGGCACTACCGGCAGTCAAGGAAGTGTCGGCCAAACCGGTCCCACCGGAGCAACCGGCAGTTCGGGTGCCACAGGCCAAACCGGTCCAACCGGTTCCACCGGTTCAACGGGAACCCAAGGAACTGTCGGAGCTTCCGGTCCAACAGGAGCCACGGGCACTACCGGCAGTCAAGGGGGTGTCGGACAAACCGGACCAACCGGAGCAACAGGAACAACAGGAACGCAGGGAACTGTCGGTGCTTCCGGTCCCACCGGAGCAACAGGAGGAACAGGAGTGGCAGGTCCCACCGGAAGAACCGGGGCTACAGGAGCTACCGGCCAAACCGGTCCCACCGGTGCAACAGGTGTAACCGGTGCTCAAGGAACTGCCGGAGCTTCCGGTCCAACAGGAGCAACAGGAGGAACGGGTATAGCCGGTCCCACAGGTTCTACCGGTGCCACCGGTACAACCGGCCAAACCGGCCCCACCGGAACAACCGGTACTACGGGTGCCACCGGTCAAGCCGGCCCCACCGGAACAACCGGAACAACCGGTGAACGAGGCCCCACCGGAGCAACCGGCGCTACCGGTGCGACCGGTATTCAGGGTCAAACCGGTCCCACCGGAGCAACAGGAGTCACCGGCGCCACCGGTGAGCGTGGTGCTACGGGAGCAACGGGAGCAACCGGTGCTACCGGAACTCTTGGTCCAACCGGTTCCACCGGAACAACCGGAGCAACAGGAGACAAAGGACCAACCGGTTCTACCGGAACAACCGGAGCAACAGGAGAAACTGGACCTACAGGAGCAACAGGAGGAACCGGAATTCAAGGGGGTGTTGGGCAAACCGGACCTACCGGCGCAACAGGAACAACCGGAACACAAGGGAGTGTCGGACAGACCGGCCCTACCGGAGCAACCGGAGGAACGGGTAGTCAGGGAGGAATCGGAGCATCGGGTCCTACAGGCACAACGGGTGCAACTGGCCAAACCGGCCCTACGGGAGCTACCGGTACAACCGGAGGAACGGGTGAGCGTGGTGCCACCGGAGCAACCGGTTCAACCGGAGCTACCGGAACTGCCGGTCCAACCGGTTCTACCGGAACAACCGGAGCAACAGGAGACAAGGGACCCACAGGAGTAACAGGTGCAACCGGAGCAACAGGAGAAACCGGACCTACAGGAGCAACGGGTACTACGGGTGCCACCGGTCAAACCGGTCCCACTGGTGCAACCGGTCCGACTGGTACTGCCGGTCCTACCGGAGCAACCGGAGCAACAGGAACAACAGGCGAGGCCGGACCCACAGGCGTTACCGGTGCCACAGGAGGAACCGGCCAAACAGGTCCCACAGGTGCCACCGGTGTAACAGGTACTGCCGGCCCAACAGGTGCAACCGGTGCAACCGGCGCTACCGGTCTCCAAGGAAACACCGGTCCTACCGGTACAACCGGAGGAACGGGTGAGCGTGGTGCCACCGGAGCAACCGGTTCAACCGGAGCTACCGGAACTGCCGGTCCAACCGGTTCTACCGGAACAACCGGAGCAACAGGAGACAAGGGACC
>Ga0214473_10008888_pt1 | contig 11883 bp, 8 predicted proteins | sample RVTome_7_FD_203509 | JGI IMG/M metagenome (GOLD analysis project Ga0214473, IMG submission 203509) | Soil microbial communities from uranium-contaminated site in the Upper Colorado River Basin, Wyoming, United States - RVT98D197 | ecosystem: Environmental > Terrestrial > Soil > Contaminated >...
TTAATAGTCCGAGTTCGAGAGGAAGTCCCGATTCTTCAGCATAGCCTATCGCCGCAGGAACACCGGAGTCGGGAACAGCAGTTACAATATCTGCGTCGGATGGTTGTTCTCTCGCTAATTGTTTTCCCAGCTCTTTTCTCACCTGATATACGTTCCTATCAAAGATCTGGCTATCGGGTCTCGCAAAGTATATGAATTCGAAAACGCAGTAAGCGTGCCTTGACTTTTTGAAGGGTTTAAATGATTCTTGTCCTTTTCGGCTTATTAGCAAGATCTCACCGGGCTCAATCTCCCTGCAGAACTCGGCTTCTATCAAGTCGAAGGCGCATGTCTCAGACGCTATAACAGGGGCATCTAATAGCTTTCCTAAGACAAGCGGTCGAAAACCATACGGATCCCGAGCAGCAACCAGATACTCTGGTGTGAGAAACACGAGAGAATAAGCTCCCTTACATCTCATCAATGACTCGGTAATCCTCGTTACTAAATTCTCCTCTTTGGATCTGGCAATCAGATGTACAATAACCTCCGTATCAGTTGTAGATTGAAAGATAGCGCCATCCTTTTCTAGCTCTTCTCTTATGGTTCTTGCATTCGTAAGGTTGCCATTATGTGCAATAGCGAGCTGTCCCTTGGAGTAGGTGATGACTATGGGCTGTGAATTCTTACTATGACTTGATCCCGTGGTAGAGTATCTCACGTGACCTATTGCATTTCTTCCTGGAAGCCTGTCAATCACTTGTTCGGTAAAGACTTCGGATACAAGACCCATTTCCCTGTGTGAGTAAAGGTTTTGGCCGTCTGAAGTCGTTATACCGGCGCTTTCCTGACCACGGTGTTGTAGGGCGTGGAGACCAAGATAAGTGAGGTTTGCTGCCTCAGGATGCCCAAATATTCCAAATACACCACACTCTTCTTTGAGCTCATGCATAGGTTTTGAATAAATCCTCGAATCCGTTATTCCAGACTCTGTGGGCATCCAATATATTAATGTCTACAAGCCCATCAATTAACAAACTATCTCCTTTGACCTCTCCTATTATCTCCATCGGAACGCTATAAGTTTGACATATTTTCTCCAAATGAGGGAAATCCTTTCTATCCAGGGACATCAATGCCCTTGATTGGGATTCTGAAAAAAGTATTGCGTCCTCTCTCATATGGTGGTTGTTATTTATTTTAATCTTTGCTCCAATAGGTCCAAATGGGGTAAAGCTAGATTCAGCAAGAGCGATTGCCAAGCCCCCCTCCGAAAGATCGTGTAAAGACTTTATTATACCGGTTTTAGATGCTTCAAGTAAAGCTTTTATAAGACTGGATTCTGTTTCTAAATCCATTTCAGGTGGACTTCCACAGACAAGCCCATGGATTTGTCTCAGGTATTCACTGCCCCCAAATTCTTCTCTAGTTTCCCCGAGGATTACAATGACATCCCCCTCATTCTTAAACCACTGTGTAAGGTGGTTATCCAAATCTTCAATCAGCCCTACCATTGCGACGCATGGAGTTGGATAAATTGCCTTACCCCCAGTTTCGTTGTAAAAGCTTACATTCCCGCTCACAACAGGGGTGCCCAGGAAATTTGCGGCTTCCGCTAGCCCCTCAATTGATTTAATGAATTGCCACATAATTCCAGGATTTTCCGGACTTCCAAAGTTAAGACAATCTGTGATAGCCAAAGGTTTTGCCCCTGAACAGGCAAGATTCCTTGCGCTTTCTGCGACTGCGATCATCGCCCCAACGTAAGGGTCAAGATAACAGTACCTTGAGTTGCAGTTAGCGGTGAGTGCTATGGCCTTCTTTGTTCCTTTGATCCTTATTAGCGCCGAATCGGAGCCAGGGGGAGTAATGGTATCTGTTCTTACCATGTGGTCGTATTGTTCAAAAATCCATTTCTTATTCGAAAGTGTAGGTGATGAAAGAAGCTTTAGTAGAACCGACCCCAAATCTTTTGGTATTGGAATTGATGATAGGTTTAATCTCCTCGAGTGTTTTAAATAAGCCGGCTTTTTAAAAGGCCTTGAATATATTGGCGCTTCATTTGTGATTAAGCTGATCGGAATGTCTGCAACAATACCTCCATTTCCAACTATCTCCAGCCTGTTATTACCTGTAACTTCTCCAATCACACCGAAATCAAGACCCCACTTCTCGAATATAGCTTCGGCAATATTTTCTTTCCCTTTTTGTGTAACAATCAGCATTCTCTCTTGAGATTCTGATAGCATGACTTCATAAGGAGTCATCTTTTCTTCTCTTTTTGGTATTTTTTCAATGAATATCTTAATCCCTGTGCCCGCGCGGCTTGCCATTTCAGTTGAGGAGGATGTTAGCCCTGCAGCTCCCATATCCTGTATGCCTATCACAATACCAGTTTTAAAGAGTTCAAGACAGGCTTCTAACAGTAGCTTTTCTGTAAAAGGGTCGCCCACCTGTACCGTAGGCCTCTTTTCCTCTGCCTCTTTAGAAAATGTTTCTGAAGCCATGACAGCTCCATGAATACCGTCTCTACCGGTCTTTGAACCGATATATATAACTGGGTTTCCAACTCCCTTTGCAAGGCCCTTGAATATTTTATCCTTTTTTGTGATTCCAATTGCAAAGACATTTACAATGGGGTTTCCGTTATAGCACTCGTCGAAATAAACCTCTCCGCCCACAGTTGGAATACCGATGCAATTACCATAACCGGCTATGCCGGAGACAACACCCTCTAATAAATATTTCGTCTTTTGAAGATTTGGATCACCGAATCTGAGTGAATCAAGCAGGGCGATTGGTCTCGCACCCATAGTAAAAATGTCCCTCAGAATGCCCCCGACCCCCGTGGCCGCACCCTGATAGGGTTCTATATACGAAGGATGGTTATGGCTCTCCATCTTAAAAACAACACAAAGATCATCGCCGATGTCAACAATGCCCGCATTTTCACCAGGCCCCTGAATTATCCTTTTCCCTTCGGTTGGCAGTTTCCTTAGATGCACCTTAGAGCTTTTATATGAACAGTGCTCAGACCACATCGCGGCCAATATGCCAATTTCAGTCATATTGGGTTCCCTTCCAAGCTCGGATATAATCTTATTATATTCGTTCCTATTCAGTCCGTGGTCGAGGGCAATCTTAAGATTCTTATTTACCGACATTTACTCGAATAATTATACCTGTTAAAAAAATTGAATTCGTTCTTTAAGTTAAATAGGGAAATTTCCTATTGAATTGTGTTTTAAAATATTCTATAATGTCGAATCGTCATGTTCATTTTGCGTTAAAGTTCAAAGTATAATGTTTATTGAATAAGGCAAGTATTAAAAAGGAGGGTGACACCATGGTGAGGCTCATAAATTTCAGAAAGACAATTTCTTTTTTAATTTTAATATCCACCATATTCTTCATTAGTGGCATAAGAGCTATGTCTCAGCCGCCTATTCAACCGCCGGGTCTAGATATTGCTATAGAGGTACAGGAGGCGCACACACCTGCTCTTATGGAAGATCCTGACATCGTCGGCACTGCTGTCGGACTAAACGATGATGGAGAACCAGTTATCAAGGTATTTGCTAATACCGGAAAAGCAAGGGGGATTCCCAGCAGTATAGAAGGAATCCCAGTTGTAGCAGAGGTCACTGGCCCATTTATTGCTAGAAGCGATCCAACCGCTTGGTTCCCGCGGCCTGTTCCTATCGGAGTCTCAACCGGTCACCCGGATATCACTGCGGGCACTATTGGATGCAGGGTTACAGATGGTACAGATGTTTATGCCTTGAGTAACAACCACGTATATGCTGTACAAAATAACGCTTCAATAGGCGACAGTGTGATACAGCCAGGTGCCTATGACGGTGGTACGCTACCCGAGGATTTCCTGGGCACTCTTTTTGATTTTCAGCCCATCAACTTCTCTGGTGGCAACAACACCATCGATGCTGCTATTGCGTCCACAGCCTATCTCGGCATTTCAACTCCTTCAGACGGGTACGGGACGCCTGGCTCGGAAATTTTTGGTGATAATAATCATGACGGTTTCTTTGATAATAAGAATGATCTTCTAAACCTTAATGTTCAGAAATTTGGTAGGACTACTAAATTAACCCACGGAACGATTACTGGAATAAACGCGACAGTAAATGTTTGCTATGCTAGTTCTGGTCCTTTTTGTACTAAATTGGCTACCTTTGTGGACCAGCTCGTCATAACCCCTGGGGGTTTCAGTGCTGGAGGTGATTCAGGTTCTCTAATCGCTGCTGAGGGAGGTGCTGATGACAAAAAGCCCGTCGGCTTGCTTTTCGCCGGTAGCTCTACGCAGACTATCGCAAATAGGATTGATCTTGTATTCGATCGCTTCGGCGTTACTTGCGATAATGGGGCAGAAGCCCTCTGTGCAAACGATGCCGACTGCAATGACGGAAATGCCTGCACGACTGATAGCTGCAACACTGCAACTGGCTCGTGCAGCAATGCTCCGATCAGTTGCAATGACGGAAACACCTGCACCACTGATAGCTGTAACCCGGCAACTGGTTGCGGCAATGCCCCGATTACCTGCAATGACGGGAGTACTTGTACGGACGATTCCTGTAATCCGTCCGCAGGTTGTGTGTTCGTGGATAATAGGACTTGCGCGGCTTTCTGCTCGCCAAAAGCTGCAAGTTGCTCAAACAACGCAGAATGTTGCTCCAATAAGTGCACGGGGAGATCAGGTAGGAAAACCTGTAAATAGTAGCAATATCCGCCCCGATCTGGTTTTTTGATGGCGGAACCACGGCGCATGGTATTGTTGTGCTGCTTTGATACAATATAATTATATAGTAAAGATATTTCTGGGTATGAATTGATATCCAATTCCTATTCTTTTTGTATGTTCGATCTCCCAGCCCGATGTTTTGGTCATTAGGCGAATAAGGAATGGTTATAACAGAACGCGGGGTTATTTACTTTCGGAACAATCAAAAACATTAATCATTTCCCCACATTGAATACAGAGTATATTAGGATGATCGTTTTGAGTATAATCCTAGTCCTGAGCTTGACAAAAACAGACCTCGGTGATCAGGATGACGATTCGATGAGAGTGAAGTCAATTGAAGAGGTACTGAGAGAACATACCGATGGGTTAATGTCTATCCCCGGGGTGGTGGGAACTGCCCAGGGCATCTGTAACAACAAGCCGTGCATTAAGGTGTTTGTAATAAAAAAAACCAACGACATTGATCAGAGTATTCCAGATGAACTTGATGGTTATCCTGTGGAAGTGGAGGAGACCGGAGAATTTAAGGCACTTCCTCAAAATTGAACTTACCGCGAATTAACCTAGTCATAAATATCCCTTCCTTATTTGGACTAAATTCTGGGCTCAGGTAGCATTCTAGGCTTAATTATGGAAAAGAAGAGAATACTTGTAGCAATGAGTGGAGGAGTTGACAGTGCAACAACTGCCGCCCTCTTAAAAGAAGAAGGGCACGAGGTTATTGGTGTGACCATGCAGCTTTGGGACTACGGGGATGCTGACGGTGGTTGCTGTTCAGCGGATGACGTCAGGGACGCGAGAAGGGTAGCGGATCAGATCGGTATCCCTCACTATGTTGTTAACTATATGGAATTGTTTAAGAAATATGTTGTTAGCGATTTCGTGAGGAAATATGAATCCGGGCAGACGCCGATTCCCTGCGTTCTCTGCAATCAATTCATGAAGTTTAACTTTCTCTTAAAGAGAGCATTGGAGCTGGGTGCAGATTACCTTGCAACAGGCCATTATGCTCGGATTGAAAGGGGAGAGAAAAATGGGACGTTTTATCTGGGAAAAGCCCTGGACGATAACAAGGACCAGTCATATTTCCTTTTTACTCTGACACAAAAAGAGCTCAGACGTCTAATCTTTCCATTGGGCTCCAAGAGAAAAGCCGAGGTTCGAGAAATAGCGAGGCGTATGAACCTCAGTGTGGCCAGTAAGCGTGAAAGTATGGGTGTATGTTTTATCACCGGTGAAAAGTACAGGGATTTCCTTAATGATTATTTGAAAAGGGGTAAACAAAGGGGTGTGATTGTGGATGAAGAGGGAAATGAACTTGGGGGGCACAATGGGATTGCCTCATATACCGTTGGCCAGAGGCGGGGCCTAGGAATAGCAAAGGGTAAACCGATGTATGTTACAAGGATCGAACCGGAGGGAAATAGACTATACGTTGGAGAGTCAAAGGACTTAATGAGATCCACCCTAGTTGCAGATAATGTCACTTGGGTGGGTGAGGTTCCAAGTGGTGTGGTAGATGTAAAAGCTAAAATACGTTACAGGCATCCAGCGAATGAATCAATTTTGAAGATTACATCAGCTGATAGGGTATTGGTCCAATTTAAAGAGCCTCAGCGTGCCATTACACCGGGACAGGCAGTCGTTTTCTATAAGGGCGAAAGAGTATTGGGCGGTGGGTGGATTAGGGAAGTGAGTAAGTAAGATGCAAAAAAGAATACTTAGGGGTATTGCATCGTAGCCAATGTCCCGATGACGTCATCCAGAGATGAAGAAAATTTCAGTGGTAACTCTAGGTTGTAAGGTTAATCAGTACGACACTGCAGCAATCCTGAATCGACTACCGGAGAGCAGGTATAAGAGGGTTCCGTTCTCTGAAGATGCGGACATATATGTAATCGATACGTGTACCGTAACACACAAGGCCGACTCGGAGGCAAGGAATTACATTTATCGTGCCAAGAGGGCGAATCCCGATGGCGTTGTCGTTGTAACTGGCTGTTATTCACAGGTATCATCGGACGAGCTTAGGAATGTTAAAGGAGTCGATTACATTGTCGGCAACTCACATAAGTTTTCTTCTCTCCTTAAGATTATCAGGGATGGCAAGAAGCAAACCGAACCCAATGTTTTTGTGTCGGACTTTCTGAAAGAGAAACACAGACAGTTTGAATCTCCCGGCATAAGGTATTTCCCGGATCGAACCAGGGCTTTTCTAAAAATACAGGATGGTTGCAATTACAGGTGTTCTTTTTGTGTTATACCATTTGCACGAGGCAGATCCAGAAGCCTGGGTATAGCCGAGGTATTGGAACGGATGAAGACACTTGCCGATGAGGGTTACAAGGAAATTGTACTTACCGGCATCCATCTTGCCAGTTACGGAAGGGATATTGAATCGAACCTCCTGAATTTGCTGGAAGAGATCGAGACATCTATGGTCTTGAAATGGGTAAGGCTCAGCTCGCTTGACCCCGCGGATATCTCTCGTGAGCTGATCGAGTTCGTTGCATCTTCAGAGACCATATGCCCGAGTTTTCACGTAGCACTTCAAAGCGGAGATCCCGAGGAACTGAGGAGAATGAGGAGGAGATACAGCCCTGACAAATTCAAATATGTTACTGATCTTATACGTGAGAAGCTCCCGGATGCAGCAATTGGCACAGATGTTATGGTAGGTTTCCCTGGCGAAACTGACCGTGAATTCGGAAATACTTTCGAATTATTACGCGAATCTCCATTAACCTATTTTCATGTCTTCCCTTATTCGGACAGAAAGGGAACAACAGCTTGCAAACTATCAAACAAGGTCCCTGTAGAGATAAAAAAGACAAGGAGCAGGACTCTACGGGATCTGGGTACAGCAAAGAAGCATAAATTCTACCGAGGTTTTATCGGCAAAACGATGCCTGTGATAGTGGAGAAGGGAGCCAGAGGGACGTCACGAAATTACATGAGTGTTGTGATTCCGGATATGAATTTGAAGATCGGTCATGAGGTTGAAGTTGAGATTAAGGATGTAAGTGGTGAACACGCCATAGGTTTACTGCGATCACATTAGTCCAATCCATGTTTTTTAACCACCGACGTCTTAAATGAATCCAATTCTAAAGCATATATTTCATTTTATGATGATTCTTCAATTTCCTACCGCATGTTATGCGGGTAATACTGCTGGTGTCATAACCCAGGATGAAATCTGGAATGATCCCGAGAAAACTTTTAAGATCTGGGCACTCTCCGATATTCAACCTAGAAACAGTAAGGAAAGAGAGGCGTTTAAGGATGCCGTAACAGACATCAATAATAATGTGCTTGGCATAGACATGGCTATAGTGGCGGGTGATATAGCAAATAGAGCTAATCCAGGGACATATGATTGGTATCTATCAACCAGGAATCTTTCATACATAAAAGATTGGAACGAGATTGCTGGTAACCATGATTTAAAAACAGATCTGGGAAAGCTCTATCGAGAAGAGATAAGAGAAAAATTTAACTATTCTGTAATGAAAGGAAATATTCTATTCATATTCATGTCCGACGAGGAAAGGGGAAAACCAAGTGAAATATCAGATGAAACTTTTCGTTGGTGGAGAGACTTAGTCATTAACAATCAGGATAAGATCATATTGGTGGTGACGCATGCGCCGCTCAATGGAAGTGAAATCCCTTTTTCCAAATTCAAAGATAGGCAGATAATTGACTCAGGAAGATTTACTAAAGTATTAAAAAAATATAAAGTCGATATGTGGCTGTCCGGTCATCTCCATTTACCCCATTATCTCACAAATATAGTGCAAAAAGAAGAGTACAATGGGACAATTTTTATTAGTATATCATCCATTAGACCTGAGTTCTTAAATATTAAAAAATCCGAGTCCAGGGTAATTACATTTGTGTGTGATTGGGATTATGCACTTATACAGGCTAGAGACCACGACGAAAAAGAATTTGACGAAAATCTGAGTTCTGTGTATCAACTTTCCAAAAAGTACAAATGTGAATAATAGCCTGTAGGACCTTAAATAAGCGTTCTTTTTCGTTTCAAGTAATCAACAAGGAGGAACCTCCCCAACCGGGTAGGCGTCGTGAAAAATGCCCTTCCCCTATTTATCCGAGTCATATCCTCTACAAATCTTCTGAGAGAGGAGCTATCGTCAAGCATGAATGTATTAATCGTGATTCCCTGCCTGGTTAGGCTTTTAACCTCTTTCAGTGTTTCAAAGGTTGCTCTTGGGCTCAGCCCTCCAAAAAACATGGGGAGCTCAACTTGCAGGTACCCGTCCAAGAAGTATGCCGTTGGCTGGCCATCGGTAATGAGGATTATTTGTCTGTTTGGTGTTCTGTGTTTTCTTATAAGCCTAGAAGCCAGTTTTAAGGCTTCTTGTATATTAGTAAAAGGGTCATTCGAATCCCAGGTTGTTTTCACGAGCTGGTCAGTGGATAGGACTCTGGCTCTTGTTGAAAAGCCGACTATATAAAAATTATCCCTGGGGTATCGTGTTCTTATGAGATTATCAAGTGCCAGTGCCACACGTTTCGCGGCTGGAAATCTTCCCTGAAAGCTCATTGACCAGCTCAGGTCTAGGAGAACCGCAGTCGTGGATTGTGTGTGATACTCCATGTCGTAGATTTTAAAGTCTTCTGGCTCTACTTTTATGGTATTTCCACTCACTCGGCGAAGGAGCGAATTTTTGAGTGTACCAACGACATTTAGGTTGAAGGGATCACCAAACTCATATTCTTTTGAGTTTTCGGGTTTTACTGTGCCGAAACCTTGTTCTGTGGTCTCGTGGCCTCCAAATTGATGTTTTTTCATCGATGAGAAGATATCCCTCAGTGCTCTTTCCCCTATTTTTCTGATCCCTTTTGGAGTTAGCTCTATTGTTTTTGCAGATTTTCTTATCAAACCTGAATTTTGCAAATATGGTTTAAGGTCTTTAAGAAAAATAAACGAATTGTAGCCTTGCTCGCTTAAGATCCCCCTTAGGTCCTCAAGATTTATCTTGTCAAAAGAACCTGATATTAGGTTGTGTTCAATTGTTTCAATTTCCTCGAATTTTCCTATTAGCTCCAGGGTCTCATCAAAGCCAATAGAGCGTTCTCCGCGAAATTTGTCACCATATCTATTGATGAAATTCTCGACTTGCATAATTTTATCCAATTTTTTCTTTAGTTCGTTGAAGCTAGTCTTAGCTTCTGTACTGAAAAAGTCATAGTTTGAAAGAGCTCCAACTGCTAAACTAATTTTCTTTGGAAGATTTTCAAGGAAATTCTCCCTGTTTTTATATTCATAAGAGTTATTAGATAGTTTCCTCCTTATTGCGCTTAACTCCTTATCTACAATTTTCAAAAGCTCCTCATTTATCTTTGAGAGGGAATTATGAAGATTGTAATTGTTGAATTGAGCCTCTCTGAATTTGGAGAATTCAGAACGGAGATCATCAATTCCCATTACTCGTATGTTTGATCCACTTATACCTTGTTTAAGAATCCACTCAAATGCTTCCTCGGGTGACCATCCCTCCATTAGAAAATTTGCAAATTCTTGTAACAGATCCTGAGCGTGGAAATTAAACTCCTTCTTAAGTCCGTCCCATTTCAAATACCTGTAGGTCGTATTCATTTATAGATAATCTTTCCCTGGATAATTTCTTTGTTTAGCTTGTTGCTTAGATGAAGTCCCTCAAGGATTAGCTCAATGGCAGAAGCGATTTCTGCTGAGGAATTGTCAATCTCAAGTCTGTTAATGCATTTCTCCAAGCCTTTTATTTCCTTAAGTCCAACAAGGTATTCGTCTGAAGGCATTGTATTAGCCACTTCTACATACCCGTGTTCAAAGCTTTCAAGTAATTCAGGAAATATGTTATGTGTAGGGAAGTAAGAATCGAATACGTTCTTAATTGCACGTTTGATGAGATTATCTATCACATTGACCTCGGATGTATCCTCGCCCAGGTATTCTAATTCGATTTTTCCGGCAGTAGAGGGAATCAGTGCTGGCAAATCTGTGATTCGTGGTGCAACCTCTCTTTCTCCAATGTTAATTGCCCTTTTTTCCGCGTTTGCAATCATCGTTTCGTAATTGGCAATGGTAGTTCTTACGCTTACACCCGAGCGTTGATTTATTTCGTGTGACGCCCTAGCCTGGAAAGTAATCTCAGCGATTATATTCTTTAGAAATTTGGGAACCTTCACACAATAACCATCCCGTGGCAATATCCGCGCTTCCTGCTCCATAATTTTAATTTCATCTTCAATGGTTGCCGGATAGTGTGTTCTTATCTGTGATTGAAAACGATCTTTAAGTGGAGTAATGATTCTTCCCCTACTTGTGTAATCCTCAGGATTAGCAGTAGCTACTATGCAGATATCAAGGGGAAGGCGTATTTTATATCCTTTGATTTGAATGTCTTTTTCTTCCATTATGTTGAACAAACCAACCTGAACTTTCTCAACGAGGTCCGGCAATTCGTTTATCGCGAAAATTCCCCTATTACTTCTCGGAATGAGACCGAAGTGGATTGTGAGTTCATCAGAGAGGTATCTTCCTTCAGCAACTTTTATGGGATCAACTTCTCCTATGAGGTCTGCAATGGAGACATCCGGCGTGGCCAGTTTCTCTCCGTATCTATCCTCTCGTTTTATCCAGGAGATTTCCGTTTCGTTTCCTAAACTATTTACTATATCCCTAAGTTTTGATGCAGGAGAATAAGGATTATCATTTATCTCACTACCTTTGACAACTGGTACCTCTTCGTCAAGAAGATTTATTAGACTCCTGATCAATTTTGTTTTTGCTTGACCCCTTTCACCTATGAACATTATGTCATGGCCTGCTAATATTGCGTTTTCTAGTTGAGGAATCACGGTATCTTCATATCCGATTATGTTTGGGAAAATTTGTTCTCTTTTTTTTAGCTTAATTATTAAATTCTTCCTCATTTCCTCCTTTACGGACAACACTTTGTACTCGGTTGACCTTAGCTCACCAAGGGTACTCGGTTTTTGATGCATGTACGATTTTCCTCCTTATTCTTTACAAAGCAAGAATAATTGTAATTTTAGTTGGATATTGTAGTTGTTGAAATGGAAATATGATGGCGAAAGATTGTGGAATTTTAGTTTTTTTTTCA
>Ga0214473_10008889_pt1 | contig 11883 bp, 9 predicted proteins | sample RVTome_7_FD_203509 | JGI IMG/M metagenome (GOLD analysis project Ga0214473, IMG submission 203509) | Soil microbial communities from uranium-contaminated site in the Upper Colorado River Basin, Wyoming, United States - RVT98D197 | ecosystem: Environmental > Terrestrial > Soil > Contaminated >...
GAAGGACTGCCGCTTACGCCAGCTTCACGGACCCGACTGCCGGCCGAGAACGTCTCGACCGCAGGTTCCGTAGTGCGTTGTGACGTCGGCGTGCAACTTCCGGCCACATCAGCGGCAAGAGAACTTCAGATTCATGCCTGAAACTACCGAACAGAAACCGAATGTGCAACTGGTCGATAGTTCCGCCTCATCTTATCCGGACCGGGGGCCGCGGCAAGGGACGCGCCGCGCGCCATCGACACGCTGCGGGCCGGCCGCTACAATGCGCACGCGTGGCCAGAGCCCTTTTTTCACCCGACCCGGACGCACGATCATGCAGCCCTTCCGCCCCTTCGAAATGGAACGCTGGCAGTCCACCTATGAGTACAGGGTGGACTTCAACCTCTCCGAGAGCGGGGTCCATCCGCTGAGCGTCCGCGAGCTCCTGGACCTGGCGGGGCAGGAGACCGCCGACGACACCCTGCTGGGCTACGGCCAGTCGAACGGCTCGGACGAGCTGCGCGCCGCCGTGGCCGCGCTCTACCCGGACGCGAGCGAGGCCGGGGTAGTGGTGTGCAACGGCAGCGCGGAGGCCAACTTCGCGGCCATGTGGCGCCTGGTGCACCCCGGCAGCGAGGTGGTGGTGGTGGTGCCCACCTACGCGCAGACCATCGGCCTGGTGCAGATGCTGGGCGGCACGGTGAAGACGGTGCCGCTGCTGGAGGAGAACGGCTGGCAGCCGGACCCCGCCGCCATCCGCGCCGCCGCCGGGGACCGCGCCCGCGTGATCGTGGTCACGAACCCCAACAACCCCACCGGCGCCCTCCTCTCCAGCGAGGCCCGGGAAGCGGTGGTGGCGGCCGCGGAGCGCTCCGGCGCCTGGATCGTGGCCGATGAGGTCTACATGGGCGCGGAGCTGTCCGGCCGCGAGACGCCCTCCTTCTTCGGCGCCACCGAGCGCGTGGTGGCCACCGGCTCCCTCTCCAAGGCCTACGGGCTGCCGGGGCTCCGCATCGGCTGGACCGTCTCGCCGCCCGCCACGCGCGAGGAGCTGTGGGCGCGCACGGACTACACCACCATCGCGCCGGGGACGCTCACGGACCGGCTGGCCCACATGGCCCTCTCGCCCGAGGTGCGCCCGCGGCTGCTCGAGCGCACGCGCGAACGTATCGTGGCAGGGCTGGAGATCCTGGAGGCGTGGATGGCGGACGTGGGCGTCTTCAGCTACCGCCGCCCCGAAGCGGGCGCTATCTGCTACGTGAAGTACGACCTGCCGGTGGGCAGCACGGAGCTGGCCGAACGCCTGCGCGCCGAGCACAGCGTGCTCGTGGTGCCGGGCGACCATTTCGGCATGGACGGCTACGTGCGCTTCGGCATCGGCAACCCGCCGGAGGAGCTGCACGCGGCGCTGGAGCGGGTGGGGGAGGCGGTGCGCGCGCTGCGGCAGGAGGGCGTCAGCACGCCGTTGTAAGCGACGTCCCCGTTCAGCGCCCGGTGGCTGGCCGAACCTTCTCGAACCGGTCAAGCGTCCCGCCGGGCGCGCCGCTACTCCGCGAGCGTGGCCAGCGTCGCGGCGTCCAGGCGGTGTCCGCCCGCGAAGGTGAGCCGGCGGACGGCGGCGCCAGCCTGGCGCAGGCGCGCCTCTCCCTGATCCACGGCCTCCCGGCCCACCGAGCGGTCCCGCTCGCCCCGCACGAGGGTGATGCGCGGTGTCAGGAAGCGCTCGGCGTGGGCGGCCAGGTCCAGGTCCGGCGGTAGCGGACCGGCCCACAACACGAGCTCCGCGGGACGGACGGCGCCCAGCGCCGCCCAGCGGCACACCGTGGCCACCCCCTGTGAGAAGCCGAGCAGGCGGATCTCCGGGTCGGCGCCGCCCAGCGCCGCGCGCGCGTCCGCCAGCACGGCGTCCAGCAGCCGCACGTAATCCGCAATGTCGGCCTGCCGATCCTCCCGGGTCATCCAGCTGGCCCCCACCCGCCGCTCCGCGGGCGGCGCGGTGCCGGGCGCATCCAGGTAGAAACGCAGCGGCGCCTCGGGCACGGCCACGGCCACGCCGGGGCGCACCAGCGGCGCCAGCCAGCCGGCGAAGGCGGCGCCCAGCTGACCGTACCCGTGGCACGCCACCCAGAGGATCCCGGGCCGCTCCCGCGGGTCCCCCAGCAGGTACCAGCGCGCCGTGCGCCGCACGTGGATTCGTTTTTCCTCCATCACCTGCGCGCCTCTCCCGGTCCGGGCACGTGCCTTGCTCTCTGGAAAAGTGGCAACAGGATGACCCCCCGCATGAGCGCACGAGCATGGCCGCCACCCTCCTCATCATCGAGGACAACCTGGACCTCCTGCAGCTTCTGCGCGAGCTGCTGGAGGGGAGCTACCGGGTGGTCACCGCGGTGAACGGGGAGCAGGGCACGGCGCTGGCGCGCGCCGAAAGGCCGGACCTGGTGCTCGTGGACGTGGAGCTGCCCGGCATGGACGGCGTGGAGGCCGCTCTGGCCATTAAGGCCGAGCGCGCCCCCGAGCATGTGCCCGTGCTGGTGCTCACCGCGCACGCCGCGCCGGGCCAGGAGGGCCGCGTGCGCGCCTCCGGATGCTGTGACGACTTCCTGGCCAAGCCCGCGCCGCTGCCGGAGATCCGACGGCGCCTCGAAGTGCTCCTGGCCTCCGGCGCGGCCGCTTACGATGGCGGCGTCCGGGCCCCTCACGACAGCGCCCGGCTGTCCGGCTCCTCGACGTGACATGGCGGTGAGCGCGGGGCGCGGCACGGCCCCCAGGCGGCTCGGGCTCCTGGACCGCCTGGAACCCGAGCGGCGGCGCCGGCGCAGCGCGTCCTATCCCTACGCCCTGGGTGACCGCATCGCCGGGGATCTGGCGGTGATCGGTCATCTGGAGGTGGGGCGCCTGGGGCACCTCTACCAGGTATGGAGCGCCCGCGAGTGGTGCGCCTTCACGTGCAAGATCCTGGCGCCCACCGAGCGCGGCAACGCGGGCGCCGCGGCCACGCTGCGCCGGGAAGGCCGCATCCTGGGCGCCGTCCGGCATCCCAACCTGGTGCGCAGCTATGGCGAGGGCGAGCACGACGGCCTGCCCTTCCTGCTCATGGAATACCTCGAAGGGCCTTCCCTCTTCGACGTCCTGGAGGAGCGCCCCGCGCGGCGGCTGGAGCCGAGCGACGCCGTGCGGGCGGCCATCCACCTGGGCGCCGCCCTCTATCACCTGCACCGCGAGGGCTGGCTGCACCTGGACCTGAAGCCCGCGAACCTCCTGCTGCGCGACGGCGTTCCCGTGCTCATCGACATGGACGCGGCGCGGCGCCTGGACGAAACTCCACCCGCCGAGCGGCTGGGCACCGGGCCCTACATGGCGCCCGAGCACGTCCGTGGGGAAACGCTGGGGCCGGCCGCCGACATCTACGGACTGGGCGCCCTGCTCTACGAGTTGCTGACCGGGCGCTGGCCGTTTGATGACGTCTACACGGAAGCGGAGCCGCGCCAGGGGCAGGAGCGCCAGTACCCGCAGCTCGGCACGGCGCCCCCGCCGGAACCGGCGCGCTATGTGCCGGGGCTCCCGGCCTCGCTGGCCCGCACGGTCATGACGTGCCTGGCCCGGGACCCCGCGGACCGCTTCCGCTCCCTGCACCCGCTGCTCCTCGGGCTGGCCGCGGAGCTGGACGAGCCTGTCTCCCTGTGGCCCGTGAACGTGTCCGCCGAACGGCGCAGCCGACCGCGGGAGGATCCGCCCCCCGTCGGCTCCGCCCCCACCGGAGCAGAACGATGATGCCCACGGTCCTCCTCGTGGATGACAGTGACGAGACCCGCGAGGTCTACGCCACCATGCTGACCTATCACGACATGGACGTGCTGGAGGCCAGGAACGGCGAGGAGGGCGTGCGCATGGCGTTCGAGCACAAGCCCGACGTGATCGTCATGAACGTGGCCATGCCGGTCGTGGACGGCCTCACGGCCGCGGACGCGCTCCGCGCCGACGAGCGCACCGCCGGCATCCCCGTCATCGCGTGCACGGGCTATGTGCGGGAGGACGGCGCGGACGAGGCCCGCCAGGCCGGCTGCGCCGCCTACCTGGAGAAGCCCTGCTCGCCCCAGCGGCTGCTCGCCGAGGTCCAGCGCCTGCTTCCGGACCCGGTGCGCGCCGCCGGAACGTGACGCCGCTGCGCGGCCGGCCCCGCCCCGGTGTGGTGGTGGCCACGTCCCCCGTCGGGACAGGCGCGCACGGGGAGGACCGTGCAGGACCGGGGAGCCCGGTGAGGTGATCGGCGTCGTCGCTTGAACGGGTCCATACCCGGCCTCCCCCGGCAGGTCGTGACGTCCACGCCTTGACGCTGACGGGCGCCCCGCGCAGTCTTGAGTGTCCCCAACCCGCACCCATCGCCGAGGCCCGTGACGAAGCAGGGGTCCCCCGAGCAGACCGCGCTCCCCCAGGATCTGGTCGATTTCCTCCTGGAACTGGCCATCGCCCTCAGCCGGAGCGCCATGTACCCCCCCGGCCATCCCTCGATGGCGGCGGCCTCGGAGGGCGTCATGGTGCGTCTGGGCGGGCTGCTGGCGGAGCGCAGCCAGCTCTCGGTGGGCGTGGCCAGCCGGCAACTGGTCATCGAGGGTCTGGCCACGGACCCCGCGCAACCGGTGCTCAAGGCGCTGGCGGAGCGCCTGCACCGGCATCAGATCGGCGCCATCATGTTCGTTCGTGGCGTGGACCGGCGGCAGCTCGAGGAGTTCCTCCACGCCCTGGCCCGCGAAGCCGACGACGCGGCGGATCTGCCCTCGGGCGCCGACCCCTCCCGCCTGGGCCGCTGGCAGGAGATCCGCGCCTTCCCCATGACGTACGAGAAGCTCGAACTGGTAGGCGGTGGGGACGGCGACGGCACGGGGGAGGCGTTCGCGCCCGGCATCGAGCACCAGCACTCCGCGCTGCTGTGGATGGGGCTGGCGCGCGCGGCCACCGCCACCGGCCCGGACGAAGATCCGGCCGCCACGGACGCGGGAGCCGTGGCGGAGGCCATCAACGAGCACGAGGAGACCGAGGCCTACGACCAGGTCATCGTGGGCTACCTGCTGCAGCTGGCCGAGGAGTTGAAGGAGGACAGTGACCCCGCCACCCAGGCGGTGCGCAACCGCATGTCCCGCATGCTGGCCAGCCTGGATGACAAGACCCTGCTGCGGCTCGTGGAGATGGGTGGCAGCATGGAGCAGCGGCAGGAGTTCGTGCTCAACGCCACCGAGGGGCTGAACATCGAGGCGGTGCTGGAGGTGGTGCGCGCCGCCGCCCACGCCTCCGGGCAGACCATCTCCCAGTCCATGGTGCGCATGCTGGCCAAGCTGGGCTCCGCGAGCGACGGCATCGGACCCGCGGCAAAGACGGCCGACGCGGAGTTGCGCGACCAGATCCGGCAGCTCATCTCCGACTGGCACCTGGAGGATCCCAATCCGGACGCCTACACGCGGGCGCTGGACGCCATCTCCCGGACCTCCGAGCGGGACCTGCAACGCGCGGGCGGCCGGCATCTGCCCGAGCCGCTCCGGCTGCTGCAGATGGGGCTTGAAGTGGACGCCGTGGGCATTCCCTTCTGGCGTGCGGTGGAGAGCCTGCTAGAGGGCGGGGAGTTGATGCCCGTGGTGCACGCGTTGCTGGACGCACCGCCCAGCGGCGCCTCGGCCGCCGTGTGGGGCCGGCTGGCACGCCCGGAGACGCTGCGTACCCTGCTGGACCTGGAGGACGCGGACTTCATTGCCCTGGAGAAGATCCTGGACCGCATGGAGCCGGAGGAAGCCGCGCCGCCGCTGCTGGACCGGCTGGCGGAGTCGGAGAACCGGGCCTTTCGCATGGCCATCTTCCAGCGGCTGGCAAAGTCGGGGGCCACGCTGCTTCCCATGCTGGCCCGGCGCGCCGACGACCCGCGCTGGTTTGTTACGCGGAACATGCTGGCGCTCATGAACGAGATGAAGACCGTGGCGCCCGGCTTCGATCCGGAACAGTACCTCCAGCATCCCCAGATGCAGGTGCGCCGTGAAGCCATTGCCCTGTGCTTCCGGGTGCCGGATCTGCGCGAACGCACCTTCGTGCGCGCCATCCAGGAGGGAGACGAGCGCGGGCTGCGGCTCGCGGTGACCGAGGGCGCGGCGGCCGCCCCGCCGCGTGCGGTGGTGGCCCCCCTGTGCGAGCGCCTGGCGGACAAGGAGCTGGAGGACGACCTGCGCGCGGGCCTTACGCGCCTGCTGCGCGGTCAGCGCACGCCCCAGGTGCCGGTCGTGCTGCAGTCGCTGCTTTCGGGCGGCAAGTCGTTGCTGCGACGGCCGCGCCTGGCGGCCAAGTCCGCCACCCTGCTGGCCGCGCTGGAGGTGGGCGCCGCCGACTGGCCCCGCCACTCGCAGATCAAGCCCTTCCTGGACGCGGCCGCCAGATCCAGTGATGGGCAGATCCGCAACGCGGCGGGCGGGAGCGGCGCATGAGCCTGCCGGCCAGCTTCCTCACCACCTTCGGGCGCTCCATTGCCACCATGTCCCTCTACAAGGAGGGGCACGCGGCACGCGAACGGGCCGTGCGTGGCGCCTACGATGCGCTGCTACGGCTGCAGGAGGAGGAGCCGCGCCCGCTCTTTACCTTCCTGGGTGACGAGGTGGTGTGTGGCACCCGTCCGGTGCGTGACCTGAAGTCGTGGGAGTGGGGGCCGCGGCTGGCGGGCGCCGGCATCCAGCGGTTGGAGTTCGAGCCTGGCGTGCAGCTGGAGGATTTCGAGGAATTCCTCGAGGAGGTGCTCGCCCGCGTCACCATGGCCGTACTGGGCACGGCCGACGCACGACAGATGCGGAGCACGCGCATCCGCTTCGGCGCGGTGGGCATGAAGGGGGAAGGCGGCGGGGACGAGCAGGAACCGGCGCCTCCCGCGACCACGAACCTGTCCCTCAGCGACGAGGCACACACCATCCGCTGGCTGCACGAGCGGGTGCAGCAGGAGCGCAGGCTGCCGCTGGCCGAGGCCGAGGCGGTGGTGCGCTCGCTCTCGCTGGCCATGCACGGTGACCAGCAGCTCGTCATGCCCCTGCTCACGCTGCGCAATTTCGACGAGTACACCACCACCCACTCGCTGAACGTGGCCGTGCTGGCTATGGGCCTGGCGGAGCACGTCAACCTGGACGCGCGGGACGTGCGCGCCTTCGGCGTGGCGGGGCTGCTGCATGACATCGGCAAGGTCAACATCCCCATCGACGTACTGACCAAGCCGGGTAAGCTCACACCGGAAGAGCGCGCCATCATCAACCAGCACCCGGTCGAGGGCGCGCGCATCATCATCGAGACCGAAGAGCACCTGGACCTGGCCGCGGTGGTGGCCTACGAACACCATATCATGCTGGACGGTGGCGGGTACCCGCAGCTCAATTTTGCCCGTAAATGCCACGAGGCCAGCAAGATGGTGCACATCTGCGACGTCTACGACGCCCTCCGCACCAACCGCCCCTACCGCGCGGCGTGGCCGGCGGAAAAGGTCCTGAACTACATCATGGAGAAGGCCGGCTCGGAATTCGATCCGCGCCTGGCGCGGGATTTCACCGAGATGATGCGCCTGCGCGAGGAGCGCCGCGCCCTGGCCGATGACTGGGGCGAGCCCCCCGCCGCCTGAGCAGCACCGAGCAATGTTCGAGCACGCACCCCCGCGGCCGACGAAGGCCGCATCGACCCACGCAGGAGGATCCGTGACACACCCCATGAAACGCCCCCGACGGGCGCTTGCCCTGGCACTCGTATGCCTGGCGGCCGCCCTCACGCGGCCGGCTCCGGCAGCCACGCAGGAGCTTGCAGGCTACCACGATTACGACGCTCTCACACGCGAGTTGCGCGGCCTGGTGAATGCCCATCCGGAGCTGGCCCGCCTCACGGCCATCGGACGCACGCTCGAGAGCCGTGACATCTGGGCGGTGGAGCTGGCCAACCGCTCCGGCACCCCACTGGCGGAGCGGCCGGCCCTGCTGATCACCGCCAACCTGGAGGGCAACCAGGTGGTGGGCAGCGAACTGGCGCTCCGCACGGTGGCCAGCCTGCTCGGCAGCTACGCCACCGACGCCAACGTCCGCGATCGGCTGGACAACCATGTCATCTACGTGGTCCCGCGCGTGAACCCGGACGGCGCCGAGCGCATGTTCGCCGCCACGCGCGCGGAGGTGCGCGGCAACGCCAACCCGCGCGATGCCGACAACGACGTGCGCGTGGACGAGGACGGCCCGGACGACCTGAACAGGGACGGCCTCATCACGCTCATGCGCGTGGCCGATCCGCACGGCGCCTTCCGCCCGGACAGCGCCGACGCGCGCCTCATGGTGCGCGCCGACGCCGCCCGGGGAGAGGCCGGCGGCTGGACCCTCTACACGGAGGGTCTGGACAACGACGGGGACGGCTTCTACAACGAGGACGGCCCCGGCGGTGTGGACATCAACCGCAACTTCCAGCACGCCTACCCCTATTACCAGCCCGACGCCGGCCCACACATGGTGAGCGAGCGGGAATCCCGTGCGCTCATGGACTACGTGCTGGGACTGGAGAACGTGGCGCTCATCCTGAGCTTCGGGGAGAGTGACAATCTGGTGCGCCCGCCGAACCAGCGCGGCGAGCTGGCCGCTCCGTCCACCGTGGAGCTGGTGGACTTCGCGGCGGCCAGCCTGGACGGTCTGGACGACGTGGGGGTCTTCTCCACGGGCGGCGGCGGCTTCGGGGGCTTTGGAGGCGGCGGTGGAGGCGGCGGTGGAGGCGGCGGTGGCGGCGGTGGAGGCGGCGGTGCCGCCGGAGGTGGCGGCGGCGGCGGTCCGGCTACCACGGTGAACACGGCCGACCTGGAGTACTTCGAGCGGGTGAGTGACAACTACCGCGAGCTTACGGGCATCGAGCGGGTGCTGGCCACGCGCGCGCCCGCTGGCGCCTTCGCCGACTACGGCTACTACCAGTTCGGCGTGCCGTCCTTCTCCACGCCGGGCTTCGGCGTCATGGAGGGGGAGGACGTGGACACCGACGATGGTGACGCCGCGCTGCTGGCGTGGCTCGCTGCCCGCGGGATCAACGGCTTCGTGGACTGGACGCCGTTCCAGCATCCCACGCTCGGCCAGGTGGAGATCGGCGGTTTCCAGCCCTACGTCCTGTCCAATCCGCCGGCGGCCGATCTGGAGGCGTTGGGCCGCTCGCATGCCCGCTTCGCCGTGTGGCTCGGCTCCCTCTTCGCGGAGGTGCGGGTGGCCGACACGCAGGTGACCAACCACGGAGGGGGCATCTTCCGCATCACCGCCGAGGTGGAGAACGGGGGCTTCCTGCCCACCGCCACCGCGCACGGTGTCCGCTCCCGGGCGGTGCGGCCCACGATGGTGCAACTCGGCGTAGATCCGGACGCCATCATCAGCGGTGACGCCAAGACCAACTTCTTCCAGGCGCTGGACGGCTCGGGCCGGCGGCAGAGCTACACGTGGCTCATCCGCGGCAACGCGGGCGACCGCATCGAGCTCAGAGTGCGCTCGCAGAAAGCCGGCCTGGCCAGCGCCACCATCGTACTCCAGTGAATGACATGCGCAATCGAACAGAGGAGGCGCTCATGAAGGCGCTCATGAAGCTTGCCCCGGTCGTAGCCGCCCTTGCGCTGCTACTCGCGGCGCCCGCGGACGCGGCGGCGCAGGGGTCGGACCCGCAGCACACCGTACAGATCGACTTCAACCGCTGGCATGACAACGCCGAACTCATCTCCGACCTGGAGCGCATCGAGCGCGCCTGGCCCCGCTTCACCAGCCTGGAACGGCTGGGCGAGAGCTCGGGGGGCCGGGACCTGGTGGTCATGACCATCAACAATCCGGAGACGGGTCCGCCGGAGAGCAAGGCGGCCATGTACATCGAGGCCAACGTACACGGCAACGAGATCCAGGGGGCGGAGGTGATCCTCTACACCGCCTGGTACCTCATGGAGAACTACGGCCGCATCGACGAGATCACCGAGCTGGTGGACGAGCGGGTGTTCTATCTGGTGCCCACCGTGAACCCCGACGGCCGCGACTACTTCCTGCACGGCTCCGGCGCCGGCTCGCGCACTGGCCACGTGCCCAAGGATGATGACAACGACGGGCTCTACGACGAGGATGGCCCCGATGATCTGAACGGCAACGGCAACATCGAGCAGATCCGCAAGTACGTGCCCGGGCAGGGCACGCACCGGATCAGCCGCGCCGACCCACGCGTCATGGAGTCGGTGCCGTTCGGCGAGACGGGCGACTGGATCCTGCTGGGTTCGGAGGGTATCGACAATGACGGCGACGGCAGGGTCAACGAGGACTCTCCGGGCAGCTACGACGGCAACCGCAACTGGGGCGCGGACTGGCAGCCGCAGTACATCCAGGGCGGAGCCAACAACTACCCGTTCCAGCTTCCCGAAGCCCGCGCGGTCAATGACTTCCTGATGGCGCACCCGAACATCGGTGGCGTGCAGAGCTATCACAACAGCGGCGGCATGATCCTGCGCGGTCCGGGCGCCCAGTGGCAGGGCGAGTACCCGAACGCCGACATCCGGGTCTATGACGTGCTGGGCGAGCAGGGTGAGCGCATGCTTCCCTACTACGACTACATCGTCATCTGGAGCGGCCTCTACACGGTCCATGGTGGCTTCACCGACTGGACCAACGACGGCCTGGGCATCGTCTCCTTCTCCAACGAGCTGTGGAACGGCGGGCAGTATTTCAACAGCCCGGACCTGAAGGAGCAGCAGCAGAATCCCAACAGCCCCATCTCCGGACAGGGGGCCAACTACTGGTTCGACGACCACCTGGAGTTCGGAGACCAGTTCGTGGACTGGGCGGATTTCGAGCACCCGGAGTACGGCGCCGTCCAGCTTGGCGGGTGGAGGAAGCTGCGCGGCCGCATCCCGCCGCGCTTCATGAACGAGGAGCTCTCGCACCGCAACATGGCGTTCACGCTCTACCACGCCGACCAGATGCCCCGCGTGGAACTGGGTGAGACGCGGGTGGAGCGCATCGACGGGGACGTCTGGCGGGTCTGGGTGGACATCACCAACCCCAAGGTGATCCCCACGATCACGGCGCGGGCGGCGCAGAACGGTGTGGTGCGTCCCGACCTGATCACCCTGGACGGCGCTGAGATCATCTCGGCCGCGTGGGTGAACAACAAGCACAACCCGGGGATCACCGACCTCATCGACCAGCAGGAGCTGGAGCGCATCATCGTGCGCAACGGGCACCCCGGGCAGACCACGCGCACCCTGGAATACCTGGTGCGCGGCACCGGCAACCTGACCTTCACCTACGACAGCCAGAAGGGGGGCCGGGTGAGCCAGCGCATCCAGCTGCGCTGACGCCTCAGCGTGTGCGCTCGCGCCGGGCGTGCACGGATCGAGGACCGGCATGGGTCGAGGACGGGCGCTGGTCGCGTCCGCCTGCGCACGGCAGGGGCGGCCATCCACGGATGGCCGCCCCTCGCGGTAGGTAGACATTCGCACGGACACCGTGTCGGGCGTCGGCGTGTATGACCCGGGGTTGGTCCAACTGGGCGCCGCCCCCAGACTCCCGGCGGTCAGCGTGAAAAATTGCACATCGGGTCCCGCCGCGGCTGCGCTCGTGCAATTCGACCCGCCCAACAGGCAACAACGCACAACGGTGATGCTGTTTCGATGGCCGTTGTGCATTCCGACATCGACGGCGGGCCGTAATGCGCAACCGCCGCAGCGAGCGGCGCCGTGGTGCGGAATGGCTCGCTGACCCTGCCCCGGCGCGCCCCCTGACCGACCGCCCCCACGCACCACCCCAAGCACGCGCCCGCCCACTACCCTCCACGCCAGTGTACTGACTCATTAGTCGGCGAGCACCGAGAAATTCGATGCGTCCGCAGCGCAAGGCGCGATGACGAAGGCGTAGCAGC
>Ga0214473_10008890_pt1 | contig 11882 bp, 9 predicted proteins | sample RVTome_7_FD_203509 | JGI IMG/M metagenome (GOLD analysis project Ga0214473, IMG submission 203509) | Soil microbial communities from uranium-contaminated site in the Upper Colorado River Basin, Wyoming, United States - RVT98D197 | ecosystem: Environmental > Terrestrial > Soil > Contaminated >...
CGATGCCGTCCATGGTGCCGCAATCGCTCTCACCGATGACGGCGTCCTGGGCCACATCCACAAGCCGGCGCGTCAGGTACCCGGAGTTGGCGGTTTTTAGCGCGGTATCGGCGAGCCCCTTGCGCGCCCCGTGGGTCGAGATGAAATATTGCAACACCGTAAGCCCTTCGCGGAAATTCGCCGTGATCGGCGTCTCGATGATTTCGCCGGAGGGCTTCGCCATCAAGCCGCGCATCCCCGCCAGCTGGCGGATCTGCTGCGCGCTGCCGCGCGCACCGGAGTCCGCCATCATGAAAATCGGATTGAAGCTCGGCACGGAAACCTCCCGGCCAGCGTCGTCCTTAACTTTTTCCGAGCCTAGATCGCGCAACATTTCATCCGCGATGCGGTCGGTCACCTCGGCCCAGATATCGACGACTTTGTTGTAGCGCTCGCCATCGGTGATCAGACCGTTTTTGTACTGCTCTTCGATCTCGCGCACGTCGTCGTGGGCGCTCTTGAGAAGCTGCTCCTTGCTCGGCGGAATCAACATATCTTTGATGGAAATGGATATTCCCGCTTTGGTCGCATGGCGGAAGCCCATATCTTTCAGCCGGTCAGCGAAAATAACCGTCGCTTTATTGCCGGCCAGGCGGTAACTGATGTCGATAAGGTTTGCCAGCTCCTTCTTTTTCATAACTCGATTGACTTCTTTGAACGGGATCTCCGGCGGAACGATATCATAAAGCAGCACCCGTCCAGCGGTGCTCTCCACGCGCTCGCCGTTGATTCTGACGGTGATCGACGCTTGAAGATCCACCTCGCCCTGATCGTAGGCGATGCTGACTTCCGCGGGATTGGCGAACAGCCGGCCACTGCCCTTGGCGTGCAGCCGGTCGCGGGTCATATAGTAGAGCCCCAGCACGATGTCCTGGGTCGGCACAATGATCGGCTTGCCGTTGGCCGGAGACAGGATGTTGTTGGTCGACATCATGAGCGCGCGCGCTTCCACCTGCGCTTCCACGGAGAGCGGCACGTGCACCGCCATCTGGTCGCCGTCGAAGTCGGCGTTATAGGCCGCGCACACCAGCGGATGAAGTTGAATCGCCTTACCTTCGATGAGAATCGGCTCGAAGGCCTGAATGCCGAGCCGATGCAGCGTGGGCGCGCGGTTGAGCAGCACCGGGTGCTCGCGGATGACTTCATCGAGGATGTCCCACACTTCAGGCACTTCGCGCTCGACCATTTTTTTGGCGCTCTTGATGGTCGTAACGAGGCCGCGCTCTTCGAGCTTGTTGTAGATAAAGGGTTTGAAAAGCTCCAGGGCCATCTTCTTCGGCAACCCACACTGGTGCAGCCGAAGTTCGGGTCCCACGACGATGACCGAGCGGCCTGAGTAATCGACGCGCTTGCCGAGGAGGTTCTGGCGGAAGCGGCCCGTCTTTCCCTTGAGCATGTCGCTCAACGATTTGAGCGGGCGGCGGTTTTGCCCGGTGATCGCCCGGCCGCGCCGGCCGTTGTCGAACAGCGCGTCCACCGCCTCCTGCAGCATGCGTTTCTCGTTGCGGATGATCATGTCCGGCGCGCTCAGTTCCATCAGCCGCTTGAGACGGTTATTGCGGTTGATGACGCGACGGTAGAGGTCATTGAGGTCTGAAGTCGCAAAGCGACCCCCGTCCAGCGGCACCAGCGGCCGGAGGTCCGGCGGGATGACCGGAATGACTTCCAAAACCATCCACTCGGGCCGATTACCCGAGGTTTTGAAGGCATTGATGACCTTCAACCGCTTGGCCATTTTCTTGCGCCGCACCTCCGAATTGGCATCGCGCATTTCTTGGCGCAGCTCTTCGGAGAGATTGGCGACATCGACCGCTTTGAGTATTTTGCGCACGGCTTCCGCGCCCATCTCGGCGACGAATTTTCCGCCGTACTCCTCCACCGCCTTGCGGTAGCGGACTTCGGTTAAGAGCTCTTTGTACTGGAGCGGCGTCTCGCCCGGATCGATGACGATATAGGATTCAAAATAAAGAACTTTCTCGATGTCTTTGAGCGACATATCAAGCAGCGCGCCGATGCGGCTCGGCAGGCTCTTGAGAAACCAGATATGGACCACAGGCGTGGCCAGTTCGATATGACCCATCCGTTCACGGCGGACCTTGGATTGAATGACTTCGACGCCGCATTTTTCGCAAACCACGCCGCGGTGACGCATGCGCTTGTATTTACCGCAGTTACACTCATAGTCCTTCGTCGGACCGAAAATCTTGGCGCAAAACAGGCCGTCGCGTTCCGGCTTAAACGTTCGATAATTGATCGTCTCCGGCTTCTTGACCTCTCCATGAGACCACGAACGGATCTTGTCCGGCGAGGCGATGGAAATTTTGATGGCATTGAAAATTAACGGGTTCTTCGGCTTCTCAAATAAATTGAACAGATCTTCCATAGAAGGAACACCTCCGAGTTTAGCGGTCCGTCCTCACCGGGGTTACCTGCTTTTCCTCGACCAAATCGACATCCAGCCCCAAGCTCTGAAGCTCCTTCACCATCACGTTGAACGATTCCGGCAACCCGGGCTCCAGAAGATTGTCGCCTTTGACGATCGCCTCATACATGCGCGTCCTACCGACGACGTCGTCCGATTTTACCGTCAACATTTCTTGCAGCGTGTAGGCGGCGCCGTAGGCTTCCAAAGCCCATACTTCCATTTCGCCGAGGCGTTGGCCGCCGAACTGCGCTTTGCCGCCGAGCGGCTGCTGGGTCACCAAGGAGTAGGGTCCAGTCGAACGGGCGTGGATCTTGTCGTCGACCAGGTGATGGAGCTTCATGATATACATGACGCCCACCGTCACTTTGCCGTCGAAGGGTTCACCGTTGCGGCCGTCATAGAGCGTCACCTGCCCGGTGACCGGAAGGCCGGCCTTTCTGAGCAGGTTGAAGACTTCCTCTTCTGCGGCGCCGTCGAACACCGGCGAGGCCATGCGCACGCCGTCGCGGTATTTTTCCGCCAGCTTGAGCAGGTCGTTTTCCTTGGCTCCGTCGATGATCTCGTTGGCCTCACGGCTATTGAGGTGCTCCTTGAGCCGCCGGCGCAGCCCGTCGCCGTCCTGGCGGTGCACCCGCAGCAACTCATCGATCTGCTGCCCCATACTGCGCGCCGCCCAGCCGAGATGAGCCTCGAGAATTTGCCCCACGTTCATGCGCGAAGGCACACCCAATGGATTGAGCACGACGTCCACCGGGGTGCCGTCTTCAAGATAAGGCATGTCTTCTTCGGGCAGGATGCGCGAGATGACCCCCTTGTTGCCGTGGCGGCCGGCCATCTTATCACCAACTTGCAGCTTACGTTTGATGGCGACGAACACCTTGACCATTTTAATGACCCCGGGGGGGAGCTCATCACCGCCACGCAGCTTTTCGATCTTGGCTTCGAACTGGTCTTTGATCAGCTTGACCTGCGCCGCGGTGCTTTCAACAATGCGCCCGAGCTCCGCTTCCACGGATTCGTTATCGACCCGAATCTCGCTCCAATAAGACATCGGCAGCTGATCGAGGTCCTCCTCGGTTAGTTCCTGCCCTTTGTTCAAGAGCACCTTGCGGCTATCGTCACTCAAGCGTCCCGCCAAGCGCCGTCCCACCAGCAGTTTTTTGAGCCGTCTTAGAGCGCCTTCCTGGAGAATGCGCACCTCGTCGTGCTGGTCTTTTCTGAGCCGGGTAATCTCTTCGTCTTCAATGGCTTTGCTGCGCTCATCCTTGCCCAATCCCTTGCGCGAAAATATACGCACGTTGATGACGGTGCCTTCAACCCCCGGGGGCACCCGCAGCGAAGTATCGCGCACCTCGCCGGCCTTTTCGCCGAAGATCGCGCGCAAGAGTTTCTCTTCCGGCGAGAGCTGGGTCTCTCCCTTGGGCGTGATTTTTCCCACTAAAATGTTGCCCGGCTTCACTTCCGCGCCGATGCGGATGATGCCGCTGTTGTCGAGATCGGTGAGCGCTTCGTCGCCGACATTGGGAATATCCCGGGTGATCTCTTCGGGACCGAGCTTGGTGTCGCGTGAGACGCACTCGAATTCTTCGATGTGAATCGAAGTGTAGATGTCCTCCTTAACGACCCGCTCGCTGATCAGAATCGAATCTTCGAAGTTGTACCCACCCCAAGGCATGAGCGCCACGAGCACGTTTCGCCCCAGAGCGAGCTCGCCCATTTCGGTTGACGGGCCGTCGGCGATCACGTCGCCGGCTTTCACCTGATCGCCGACCATTATGATCGGTCTTTGGTTGATACAGGTGTTTTGGTTCGACCGCTGATACTTGATAAGATTGTAAATATCGACGCCGGTATCGCGCGCTCCCGAGGGCTTGTCGGCCTTGACGACGATGCGGGTCGAGTCGACGCTTTCCACTACCCCATCGCGCCGCGCCACGATGGTAACGCCGGAATCCCGGGCCACAGTTTTCTCCATCCCCGTGCCGACGAGGGGCGCTTCAGTTCTGAGCAGTGGCACCGCTTGGCGCTGCATGTTCGATCCCATGAGCGCTCGGTTGGCGTCGTCGTTTTCCAAGAATGGAATTAAAGACGCTGCTACGCTCACCAGCTGATTTGGCGAGACATCCATTAAGTTAACTTCTTCGGGCCGCGCCATGATAAACTCGCCGCCCTTGCGCGCTGAAACCAAATCGACGGTAAACGTGCCGCGGCCATCGATGGGTGCGTTGGCCTGAGCGATCACGTGATCCTCCTCTTCGAGCGCGGATAGGTAACGGATGCGGTCGGTCACCCGGCCGTTTTCAACTTCCCGGTAGGGGGTCTCGATAAAACCGAATTCGTTGACCCGCGCGTAGGTGGTTAGCGAGGCGATCAGCCCGATGTTCGGGCCTTCCGGCGTCTCGATCGGACAAACCCGGCCATAATGAGTCGGGTGCACGTCGCGCACTTCAAACCCCGCTCTTTCGCGAGTCAACCCTCCTGGTCCGAGCGCGGAAAGGCGCCGCTTGTGGGTGATCTCGGAAAGCGGATTGGTCTGGTCCATGAATTGAGACAGCTGGCTCGAGCCGAAGAACTCTTTGAGCGCCGCGGAAACCGGCTTGTAGTTGATCAGTTCCTGGGGCATCAGCGTTTCGATGTCCTGCAGGCTCATCTTCTCCTTGATCGCCCGCTCCATGCGCACCAGGCCGACGCGGAAATGGTTCTCGACGAGCTCGCCCACGGCGCGCACGCGGCGGTTGCCCAGATGGTCAATGTCGTCGACGGAGCCGTTGCCGTTTTTGAGCTCCATGAGATAACGGACGACTTCCAAAATATCTTCCTTGCGCAACGTTCCCTGCTCCAACGGGATGTTGAGCTTGAGCCGATGGTTCAATTTGAGCCGGCCGACTTTGGAGAGATCGTAGCGATCGGGATTGAAAAAGAGGTTATTGAAAAAATTGGTGGCCGACTCCACGGTCGGCGGGTCTCCCGGCCGCAAGCGGCGGTAGATTTCCAATATCGCATCCTGGGGGGAGCGAATGCGGTCTTGGAGCAGCGTCTGGCGCAAATAAGGACCGGCGGAAGACTCCTCGATGAACAGGACTTCGATCTGATGAATGCCTTTAGCGCGAATCAGGTCGAGCTTCTCCTGGGTGATCTCGTGGTTGCACTCGACGAGCACTTCCTTGGTCTGCGGATCGACGATGTCGTGGGAAGCGACCCGGCTGGGAATCTCCTCCCAAGTTATGGGAACTTGCTTGATCCTGGCGGCCTCCATCTGGCGCAACACCGGGCGGGTAAACTTTTTGCCTTCCTTGACGATCAGCTCGTTGGTTTTGGGATCACGCACGTCCGAGCCGACCTTGGCACCGAGCAAGTGATTGGGATGGAACACCAGAGCGGGCTTGCGCCCGTCGAAGACAATGGTGTCGCTACGGTAGTAATAGTTGAGCAAATCCTCCGCCGTCATGCCCAACGCCCGCAATAACACGGTGGCGTGGAATTTACGGCGCCGGTCGATGCGTACGTAAAGAATATCGCGCGGATCAAATTCCAGATCGACCCACGAGCCGCGGTAGGGAATCACCCGCGCCGAATAGAGCAATTTCCCGCTCGCGTGGGTTTTCCCCTTGTCGTGTTCGAAGAAAACGCCGGGAGAACGGTGCAGCTGGCTGACGATCACCCGCTCGGTCCCGTTGACCATGAACGTGCCGTTGGTGGTCATCAACGGAATCTCGCCGAAATAGACTTCCTGCTCCTTGACGTTCTTAATGCTGCGCGAACCCGTCTGGCTATCGACGTCCCAGAGCACGAGTTGGACCGTTACCTTTAAGGGCGCAGCGTAGGTCATCCCCCGTTGATGGCATTCCTCGACGTCGTACTTGGGCTCGCCCAGCGAGTAACTGACGAACTCCAAGGATGCGGTCTCGTTAAAGTCTTTGATCGGGAAAACCGACTTGAAAACCTCCTGGAGACCGAGATTTTGGCGTTGCGCCGGCGCCGCATCCCTCTGCAGAAAAAGCTCGTAGGAATTCTTCTGAATCTCGATCAAATAGGGAAGATCGATGATCTTCCGGATCCTTCCGAAACTGCGGCGAAATCGTAAGTTATTGGCAATCTGATACGCCATGCCTGCTCCTTTGTCGAATGGTCGGCCAAGAGTTCGTCATCGTATACACAACGGCAAACGCCGAAGGCCTATTTGATTTCGACTTTCGCCCCTTGTTCCTCGAGCTTCTTCTTGATCGATTCCGCTTCCGCCTTGGCCACGCCCTCCTTCACGGGCTTGGGCGCGCCATCGACTAAGTCCTTCGCTTCCTTGAGGCCCAGTCCGGTGAGCTCGCGGACCACTTTGATGACTTGGATCTTCTTCTCGCCGACTTCGGCGAGAATCACGTTAAACTCCGTCTTCTCTTCCTCCGCCGCCGCTGGTCCGGCCGCCGCTGCCACCGCAACCGGCGCCGCCGCGCTAACCCCCAACTCTTCTTCGAGCTCCTTGACCAGAGCCGCGGCATCGAGCAGCGTCATGTTTTTGATGTAGTCTTTGACCTGTTCCCGTGATACCTCTGCCATAAAAATTCCCCCTTTGATTATGTTATCCTCAAGTACTTTGCTTATTCAGATTTTCCCTTGCGCAAGGTTTCCAACAGCCGCACCACTCTGGCGCCCGGCTCTTGAATCAGCCGCACCAACTGGGTCGCCGGCGCATTGATCATCGCCAGCAGCTTCGCTTGCAGCTCCGGCTTGCTCGGCATCTGCGCCAAGACTTTGACCTTGGCGGAATCCATGAATTGCCCTTCGAAGACCCCGCCTTTGATCGCCAGCTTGTCGTTGTCGTTGGCGAATTTGACGAGCGCTTTTGTGAGCATGACCGGATCATCGTACGCAAAGACCCAGCCGTTCGGCCCTTGAAGCAATCGCTCCAGGTCGCCGTACGCAGTATCCTTGAGCGCGCGGCGCACAAGAGTGTTTTTAATAACCTGATATTCGCCTGAAGCCTGGCGGATCTCGCGCCGCAGGCGGGTCATCTGCGCGACCGTGAGCCCTCTATACTCGGTCACGATCGCCATCCTAGCTGCCCTTAAACGCTCGTGGACGGCTCCGACCGTCCCGGCCTTTTCTCCATGACTGGCGCGTGTCGCCACCAACTCTGTCATCATCTTCTCCTGACTTTGACCCCGATAAAAATGCGCCTGAGTTAGGCAGCCATGGCCCTGATCTGCGACAAATCTACTTTGATGCCTGGACCCATGGTCGTCGATACCGTGACGCCACGGACAAAATTACCCTTTGCCGAAGCCGGCTTCGCTCTAAGAACCGACATCAATACGGCTTTCGCATTATCGATCAGTTGCTCGGGGCCGAATGACGCTTTGCCCACGGCAACATGGATAATGCCGGCCTTATCGACGCGAAATTCCAATTTGCCGGCTTTGATTTCCCTCACCGCTTTACCGATGTCGACGGTCACCGTGCCGGTCTTGGGATTGGGCATGAGGCCGCGAGGACCCAAAACCTTACCGATGCGGCCGACGGCCGCCATCATATCCGGTGTTGCTACCGTCTTGTCAAAATCGAACCAACCTTCGTTGATCTTCTTGATCAGCTCGTCGCTACCGACGAAATCGGCCCCTGCCTCCTGTGCTTCCTTTTCCTTTTCCCCTTTGGCGAAGGCGAGAACCCGAACGGTCTTACCCATGCCGTGTGGCAAATTCACCGTGCCGCGAACATTTTGATCCGCCTGCCGCGGATCCACTCCAAGCCGGATCGCCATTTCCACGGTTTCGTCGAATTTCGCGCGCGCCGTGTCCTTCACCAGGCGCAAGCTGTCCTCCAAGGGATAGCGTTGAGTGCGGTCGACTTTGGCCAACGCGGCGCGATAGTTTTTCCCATTTCCGCTCATGTTTTTCCTCTACACTAGAGATGGTCTCGACTTTTCCTACCATCGACCCTGGATTACACCCATCCGTGCTTCAGCCCTCGACTTCCAGCCCTAGGCTGCGGGCCGTGCCTGCCACTGTTTTTTCCGCGGCCGCTAAGTCCTTGGCGGTAAGGTCTTTCAACTTAAGCTCGGCAATTTGCCTAACCTGAGCGCGGGTCACCGTTCCGACTTTGTTCTTCCCCGGTTCTGACGAACCTTTTTCCAGACCCGCGGCTTTCTTGAGCAGAACCGACGCTGGCGGAGTCTTGGTGACAAACGTAAAAGAGCGGTCTGCATAGACCGTGATGATTACGGGAGTGATCATGCCTTGCTGGGCCTGGGTTGCGGCATTGAATGCCTTGCAAAACTCCATGATGTTTACGCCGCGCTGGCCCAATGCCGGGCCTACCGGCGGGCTCGGATTCGCTTGCCCGGCTGGGATTTGCAACTTGATTTCGCCGATAACCTTCTTCGCCATTTTTCGTCGACCCTTCCGTTTAGTTCCGCTCGACCTGCACGAACTCGAGCTCCACCGGCGTCGCTCGCCCAAAGATGCTGATCAGGACACGTAGTTTTCCTTTTTCCGGGCGGACCTCTTCGACGACGCCATTGAAATCGGCAAACGGACCATCGACGACCTTGACGTTTTCGCCCACCGAAAACAAAACGCGCGGCTTCGGTTTGATCGCTCCTTCTTCCATCTGCTGGGTGATCGTCCTGACCTCTTCGTCGCTCACCGGCGGCGGATGGGTGCTGCCGCCGACGAAGCCCGTCACCTTCGGCGTCTCCTTCACGATATGCCATGTGTCGTCATTCAGCTCCATTTGAACGAGAATATAGCCGGGAAAGAACTTCCGCGAAGAAGTCTTTTTCTTTCCCTTAACCAACTCCACGACTTTTTCGATGGGCACGAGAATCTCGCCGAAATAGTCCTGCTGGGCGAGCGATTTAACGCGCTCTTCGAGAGCAGCCTTCGCCTTCTGTTCGTACCCGGAGAACGTGTGCACGATGTACCATTGTTTCGCCATACGGGGGAACCTAAGACGTTAGTCGATAATCGCCTGAATGGCCTTGGTCAGACCCAAGTCCACCACGGCCAAGAAGATCGAAATCAAGACCACCACAACGATGACAACCAGCGTCGCCGCGTAGGTCTCCTTTCGCGATGGCCAGTGGACTTTTTTTAGCTCCTGCCACGCTTCCTTGCAAAAGTCGGTTCCTTGCCGAACACCGTCTTGGACTTTTTGTATCCACTCTCCCATGAGGTCACCCAACGCGTTGAGATGGCGGGTCAGGCAGGACTTGAACCTGCAACAACCGGATTTGGAGTCCGGCGCTCTAGCCAATTGGAGCTACTGACCCCGGTATCTCTGTTAGACTTTGACCTCGCGATGCAGGGTGTGGCTCCGGCAAGCCGCACAGAACTTCTTGAGCGCGATTTTTTCCGTGGTTGTTTTTCTGTTCTTGGTCGACGTATAATTTTTCCGCTTGCATTTGTCGCAAGCAAATCCGATCAGTTCCCGCATGGCCGCAACCTCCCTATGCCGGAGCTACTGGATGATTTTTGTGACGACGCCTGCGCCCACGGTCCTGCCGCCTTCGCGAATGGCGAAGTTTAAGCCCTGATCCATGGCCACAGGAGTAATCAGTTCGATCTCCACGTTGATATTGTCACCCGGCATAACCATCTCGGTACCCTCAGGCAGCTTCACGACTCCGGTCACGTCCGTGGTTCGGAAATAAAATTGCGGCCGGTAGCCATTGAAAAACGGGGTGTGCCGTCCCCCTTCTTCCTTGGTGAGCACATAGGCTTCGGCGTTGAACCTCGTATGGGGCGTGATACTACCCGGCTTGGCCAACACCTGCCCCCTTTCGACCTCTTCGCGTTTGGTTCCACGCAGGAGAACTCCGATGTTGTCGCCCGCCTGCCCTTCGTCGAGCAGCTTGCGAAACATCTCGACGCCGGTGGCCACCGTCTTTTGAGTCGGTTTAAAACCGACGATTTCGATTTCCTCGCCGACCTTGACGATGCCGCGCTCGACTCGGCCCGTAACTACGGTACCGCGACCGCTGATGGTAAACACATCTTCCACCGGCATGAGAAAAGGCTTATCGATGGCCCGCGCGGGTTGTTTGATAAAGGAATCCACGGCGTCCATGAGCTTTAGGATCGAACCTTCACCGAGTTCCGATGAATCGCCTTCCAACGCCTTGAGCGCGCTCCCGATCACGATCGGTGTGTCGTCGCCGGGGAATTTATATTTGGAAAGCAGCTCTCTCACTTCCAGCTCGACGAGATCGAGCAGCTCCTTATCATCGACCATGTCGGCTTTATTCAAATAGACCACGATGGCCGGAACCCCGACTTGACGCGCAAGCAGGATGTGCTCCCGGGTTTGCGGCATGGGGCCATCCGCGGCTGAAACGACTAAAATCGCGCCATCCATCTGGGCGGCGCCGGTAATCATATTCTTGATGTAATCCGCATGGCCCGGGCAGTCCACGTGGGCGTAATGGCGCTTATCGGTTTCGTATTCAACGTGAGCGATATTGATCGTGACCCCTCTTTCTCTTTCTTCGGGCGCTTTGTCGATTTGATCATAAGCCATGAACTGTGCCTTGCCCTGCTTTGACAAGACTTTGGTGATGGCGGCGGTCAAGGTAGTTTTGCCGTGATCCACGTGCCCAATGGTGCCAATGTTAAGGTGGGGTTTTTTGCGCTCAAACTTCTGCTTGCTCATCTCATCCTCCTATTGATCTGCCAGTCCGTGAATTGCTCGACTCATTTTTCTTTCGTTGCACCACACCCGCACAGTCACAACCCAGGCAAAAGCCCAGGAGCGGGATTGAACCGCTGACCTCGTCCTTACCAAGGACGTGCTCTACCGACTGAGCTACCTGGGCCTATTTATCGTTGGCGTATGGCATATAGCATATGGCAATGTTTCCTAAACATTGCAGCATTCATACGCCATCCGCTATCAGCCAAGTTCAGATTGGAGCGGGAAACGGGACTCGAACCCGCGACCCCGAGCTTGGAAGGCTCGCGCTCTACCAACTGAGCTATTCCCGCACGATATATTTTATGGTGGAGAGGGAAGGATTCGAACCTTCGAAGGCATCGCCGGCAGATTTACAGTCTGCTCCCTTTGGCCACTCGGGAACCTCTCCTCTTTCTCCCCAAATCCAACGGCCTCAAAACGAACAATAAACCAATACCTTATACCTTGCCAGACTGTTTGAGGTTCGCGAAACATCACGGCGGTTTTACTGGAGCTGGCGATAGGACTTGAACCTACAACCTGCTGATTACAAATCAGCTGCTCTACCGTTGAGCTACGCCAGCTTTGTCCACAATAAAACTTTGCGCGCCAACGCCACCGCTTCCTGCTCGCTTCGAATCCCGCAGCAGTAAGAGCTACTTGTCAACAGCTTTTAGTAATTCGTTTTGTATGGATCCTGGATCCGAAAGACAAACCACACCGTTGTGGCTATTTGCCCATTCACAAACGGATATTT
>Ga0214473_10008891_pt1 | contig 11882 bp, 9 predicted proteins | sample RVTome_7_FD_203509 | JGI IMG/M metagenome (GOLD analysis project Ga0214473, IMG submission 203509) | Soil microbial communities from uranium-contaminated site in the Upper Colorado River Basin, Wyoming, United States - RVT98D197 | ecosystem: Environmental > Terrestrial > Soil > Contaminated >...
GGGTTCACCGCGGCCGACGACCGCGCCCGCCGGCTATCCGGGCTGGCCCACCTGGTTCTCCGCCGTCACTTTCTTCCACAACCGGCAATTCGGCGGCCTCCTCATCCTTGGTCTGATCATCGACGCCGTGCTCCACGTCATCCCACTTACCGCCGCACTCATCCAGCGTTTTTGGCCTCCGCTATAGATCGCGGGATGCCGCACTCAGGCCACGACCTGTAGCTCGTCAATCTCCAGCCAGCTGTCTTCGGGGCTCGCCTCGACCCCCGACCGGAGTTTCCCGCTCGGATCGAACGCGGCATACTGATTGTCAATCCAGACCACCAGCCCTAGCGGAGGATGTGGGCTTACTGGCGAGGCCAGTAGCAGCGCCTCGTCCACCGAAAAAGCCGTGTGGTTCGGCGCCCACTCCACGGTGTACCGCCTCCACGCTCGTGGATCCGAATCGATTCGCATGGCGTCCTCCTGCACCAGCCGGCCAATCATCCGCCTGGTTGTCTTCGGAGCGAATGGAAACGCCAGGGCTGCGGCGATCAGCGTGGAGTTCAAGGGCGAGCTTCGCAGCGCTTGGGCGAAGAAACCACTCGCCGGCAAATCATCACGGAATGAGAGGTAGCTTTTGGCCGATGCAGCAAAGAACCAAGCGGCCTGAGGCGGCGCGGGCAGGCGCAGCAAGCTGGTACCCGTGCCCAGCGACAATCCAAACGGATCGTTCCACAAGCCAAATCCCCACGTTCCGACCAGGCTGGCGCTCGAGACCCGGGCGCGCAACGTCAGCTTAAGCGGGGGACGCCATGGATACTCCGACCGCCGCAAGCCCTCATAGTCGTCCAGCTGGGAAAGGCGGTAATGCGCGCCTGATCCCGCGGGAATCCGCAGCTTCTGTCGGTTCCCGCTGCTTTCAAGGTCGCCGCCCCCGGAAAAACGATTCTTAAGATCCATTTGTGTCTGATGCGATTATAGACTCTCAGGCGTTCCTCGCGTCGCTGCGCGAGCGCGCAACAGCCGCGTTTCAAGCGCTAGTGTATAATCCCGCACCGGAGCATTTTTGATGGAAATCACATGGTACGGGCACTCTTGCTTCCGTCTCACCGAGCGCGGCTTGGCCAGCGTCGTCGCGGATCCATATGATCACCAGGTCGTCGGCTACTCGCCCTTGCGACTCAAAGCGGACATCGTGACCGTGAGCCACGCGGCCCCGGGCCACAACGAAACCGATTCTGTCAAAGGGACCTCTCACGTCATCACGGGGCCGGGGGAATTTGAAATCGGTGGCGTGTTCATCACCGGCATCCAGACAGACGGCTCCGGTCCGCCTCGAAAAGGCAAAGAGCAGCGACGCAACACGTTGTATGTTTTCGACTACGATGGCTTAACCGTGGCGCACCTGGGGGATCTCAAAGAAGTCCCGACCCAGACCGAGGTGGAGGCACTGGGCACCGTCAACGTGGCTCTCGTGCCGGTCGGGGGAGGCGGCGCCCTGAACGCCGCCAAGGCCGCTGAGGTAGTCAGCCTGTTGGAGCCCGACATCGTCGTGCCCATGCATTACGCGACGCCGGCCTCAAAGCTGTCTCTCGATCCACTAAGCAAATTCCTTAAGGAAATGGGTCTGGGCAAGCAGGAAAGCCAGGCCTCCCTGAAGGTGAGCCGCGGATCGCTGCCTGAGGAAACGCACGTAGCCATCCTCGATTATCAGCGCGGGTAGACACAGTGCCAGTCAAAGTCATCATGACCTGGGACATCGCCGCCGACCATGAACAGGAGTATTTCGAATTCGTGATTGGCGAATGGGTGCCCGGTGTCCAGCGGCTTGGCTTCCAGCCCATCGATGCCTGGGCAACGGTATTTGGCTCTTACCCGCAGATCCAGGTCGGCCTTCTCGCTGACAGCGCCTCCAAGGCCCGCGAGATGATGGGTTCCAAGGACTGGGGCGGCCTGGAGGATCGACTCCTTGGCTTCGTCAAGAACTACTCCTACAAGGTTGTCTCCGCAAGAAACAGTTTCCAATTCTAGTCGGCGCCGAGGCGCAGACCTCGGGCTTTCCGTGCCGGACTCCAGCATCTCTCCTCATCCCAAACCGAAATCGGCCTCATAGCCTTCATGGCTGGCAGTGACGCTCAAGCTCGATGGCATTGGTACTTTCTCTTGGCCGCTGTCGAGGCGGCCGCTGCTTTCGCCCTCCTGGTCGTGGCGCCTCGAGGCAGTTCTGGCTTCTCGCCCGCGCGGATCGGTGTACTTGCCTCGCTCGTGGCCTCTTTTGCGTACTGGTTCTATTGTTGGGCGCGCCCGACCCGCATACCATGCGCCTTCTCGCACCCCGCGGCTGTCCCCATAGCGGGGCTGCTCTCGCTGTTGCTCGGCGTCACGCTCTTTCTGCTGCGATACCTGTTTCCCCAAGACCTCGGGCCCTATTTCGAGCGCCTTGGCGTCTTGCTTTGGTACCTGCTTCTTCTTAGCGTACAGGCCTTCCTCGTGCTGCTCGTCACGCACTACGGATTTCGTCCACAGGCGCTCGCTGAATCCAGGCCGCTCGTTCGGCCCGCACTCCTCGCCTTCTGCCTCTTGCTCGCCGCACTGGCTTTCATCGCCGCCACCCGACTTGGGCTGACGCCGGATCCCGCCTACTGGGGCGAGCCGGGCGTGCCCGTGATGGGTTGGCAGCTCACCCTCGCCATGCTCCTGGGAGTCGGGGTCTTGGTTGTAAGTCTGCTTCCGCGCAGCCATCGCCGCTTGGACTTCTGGATTTACGCCGCCCTTTGGGCAGTGGCCGTACTCTCCTGGCTCGGGGTGCCGCTTTCTGTGATGCGCAACAGCTTCTATGCCCCCATCGATCCGCCAGCCTATCAGGCCTTCCCAAACTCCGACGCGGCTTACTATGATTCCATGGCCCAGAGTCTCCTGATCGGCTATCCATATCAGGGGGAGATCCCGGCTCGCCCACTATACATTGTGCTCTTAACCGCGCTGCATGCTCTCGTAGGCGAACGCTATGACTTGATCATTGCCGGCCAGACTCTCGTCCTGGCTCTTATCCCGGTTGCGATCTTCCTGCTGGGACGGAGCCTGCACAGCCGGACGGCCGGGGCCATCGCGGCCGGATTTGCGATATTCCGAGAGTTCAATTCCCTGCTCATTTCCTCGCAGACGCGCGTTTCGAACACCAAGACCTTGCTGGTGGACCTGCCCACGCTCTTGCTGATCGTGGTGGCCTGCTTGGTGACCTTAAGATGGCTTCAGCGCAAGGACTCGGGTAGCGCCCTGATCGCGGGCGGTGTTTTCGGAATCCTGCTCCTCCTTCGAACTCAAGCTGCCTTGATCCTGCCATTCGCGCTTATCTTGTCGGTGCCCGCGTATGCGGCGCTCAACGATCATTGGAGGCGCGCGGCCGCTGCCTTCTTGGGTGCCTTTATGCTCACGATTCTCCCCTGGCTGCTGCACAACTACCTGGCCGTCGGGAAATTGACGTTCGACGCCCCCTTTCAATTCCAGATCATCGCCAGCCAGTATCGCTACACCGGCAACTTGGACATCAACAGCATCGACCTGCAGGGGAAGAGTCTGGCGGGAATTGTGCTCGCGTTCGTGCTGCGCGACCCCAAGTTCGTGCTCGGTTTTGTCTCCAATCATTTCCTGGCCACCCAGGTAGGTGGGCTGCTGGCCCTCCCTCTCTTTGAACCCTACAATGGCCTGCTCGCGCCCCTCAACATGTATTGGCTCAACTGGACAGGAAATCTGAGTTGGCTCAATCTGGGCCTCGTCATCTGCTACCTGGTCGTCATTGCCGTCGGACTGGGCGCGGCTTGGCGACGACTGCGTTGGGCGGGGCTGCTTCCGCTGTCATTTTCATTTGGCTATAGCCTCGCTAATGGGCTTGGCCGATTCTCCGGCTGGCGCTACGACCTGCCCGCCGACTGGATTTGGTATTTCTATTTTGGAGTCGGCGCGGCCGAACTCCTTACGCTCGCGGCCCTGATCCTGGGGGCCTCCCACGAGAAGGCGTCCTTGTCCGATCAAGCCATCAAGCCCGCTGCCGTGGTTGGGTTGCGGTCTGCCCTTCCCTTGCTGGGCCTCATTCTCGTCGGTGCCACGCCGTGGTTGGCTCAGGGCATTTCGACGCCGCGCTATGGCGCCGACTCCCCGGCTGCTTTGCTGGAGCAGCTTTCGGAATTCTCATCCATTCGGCGGCTCGGCATCACCTCGATCCAACTCAATGACTTTGCGGCGGCACCGGGGGCGGCCCTGGAGGTTGGCAGGGTCCTCTACCCCCGATACTTCTCAAGGGGGGCCGGCTTGGCTTCCGCGCATCCGTGGCCCGCGTACGCGCCCCGCGATTTTCCCCGGCTTGGCTTTATCCTGCTCAATGCCTCGCGCCATGACGTCGTCCTGCCTACGCGCCCGGCTCCAGGCGCCTTCCCGCACGGCAGCGACGCGATCGTGCTTGGCTGCCAGCAGTCGGACTATGTGGAAGCGCGGCTCGTTTTCCTGGTCGACTCGGATGTGGCCTACATGAACGGCGACTTGGCTGAGCCCTGCCCGTGAAACCTGATGCAGTCTGCTCCTGCCGATCGGCCACTTGATGTCCCGCCTGACTGCTCGCCTTCTCAGATGGTACGCAGCCAACGGGCGTCGACTGCCGTGGCGCGGCAAGAAGAGTCCATATCAGGTATGGGTATCCGAGATCATGTTGCAGCAGACGCGTGTGGATGCGGTCGTCCCTTACTACCGACGCTGGATGAAGCGCTTTCCGACAGTCAGGTCGCTCGCGCAAGCCAGCCAGCGTGACGTCTTGCACCAGTGGGAGGGGCTCGGCTACTACGCACGAGCCCGCAACCTCCATCACAGCGCGAAAATCGTCGTCGGCGAGTACTTTGGCCGGCTGCCATCCGGGCGGCAGGATCTCCTCGCCCTGCCTGGAATCGGCGACTACACAGCCGGCGCCATCTCATCGATCGCCTTCGGCCTGGACGAATCCGTGCTGGACGGGAACGTTCGCCGTGTTCTGGCTCGCGTATTCGCGATCGCGGCGCGCGCAGACTCTGCCTCTGGCAAAGCAATCTTGCAGCAGCTGACCGTCGCGCATCTGCCCCGGGGCAGGGCTGGTGACTTCAATCAGGCCCTCATGGATTTGGGTGCCACGGTCTGTCTGCCGGCCCGGCCGCGATGCGGCATCTGCCCCCTCGCCTCCGTCTGCGAGGCGAACCGACTCGGCATGCAGGCCGCATTTCCAGTTCTGCGGCCTCGCAAGCGGATTCCGCACCTTGCGCTCGGGGCCGTCGCGGCGCTCGCTGGAAACCGCGTATTGATCGCGCGGCGGCAGTCAGAGGGTCTGCTTGGCGGGATGTGGGAGTTTCCCAGCGCCGGCCTGGGGCCGCACGCTGGCCTCCCCGATCGCCTCGACGCTCAATTCGTGAAAGAGGTCCACAAGAGCTACGGTCTCAAGCTTGGGCCGTATCGTCCCTTGGTTACCATTCAGCATGCGTATTCTCACTACCGGGTTACGGTGCACGCCTACCGCTGCAAAATTCGGCCATTTCGCCCGCGCCCTGGCACGCGCTGGACTTCTATTCCGGGTCTGAGTCGATTTCCCATGGGGAGAGTCGACCGGCAGATTGCCGATAGACTCCAAGTTTAGGAATCCAGACTCGGCTGCCGGCTGGAGCCGGATATGAGTTGGCCGGGTTCTACGATGTGGGCCGATGGATCGTCTTGCTGCTGAGCGTCAACGCATGGTGCAAGTCCAGATCGAGGGGCGGGGGCTCAGCGATCCCCGCTTGCTCGACGCGTTCCGTCAAGTGCCGCGGCATCTCTTTGTTCCGCGTGGCTCGCGGGATTGGGCTTACGACGACCGGCCGCTGCCAATCGGCTTCGGCCAGACGATTTCCCAGCCCTACATCGTCGCACTAATGACCGCATTGGCCGAAATTCAAGACACGGAGCGGGTACTGGAAATTGGAACCGGTTCAGGTTACCAGGCGGCAATTTTGGCCTGCATGGCCGCCGAGATTCACACCGTCGAGATCATCCCGGAACTGGCAGGTCTGGCCGCGCGCCGTCTTGCACGCTTGGGACGTGCAAACGTGCATGTGCATCAATCCGACGGATCAGTTGGCTGGAGCCCCGCAGCGCCATATGAGGTGATTCTGGTCACGGCGGCGGCTCCGAGTGTGCCTGGCCCCCTGCTGGAACAGCTGGCCGACGGTGGCCGCATGGTGATCCCGGTCGAACATGGGGATGGATACCAGATGCTGACGGTTGTCCGCCGTCGTGGCGGGAAGGTCAGCGAGAACGCGATCGCCCCGGTCGCATTTGTGCCACTGCGGGGTCGCTACGGCTGGCAGCAGGCCTGACTGAATAAGCGGACCGGCCGACACCTTCCAATCGAGGATCGCCCTCGCCCGCTATCAGGCTTTGCTGAGCGTTACGAACACCATCGGACGGCGTTTGACGGCCTCGTGCAGGTAGCTCTTCACCGCGCCCACGATGTCTTTTTGATTCTCCAGCCCCCCGCCGTTGACCATCTCCATCACACGCCTTCGCACCTCCGGCACGAGCGTCTCCGCGTCCTGAGGGGAGACGAAGCCGCGCGTTACGATTTCCGGCTCGTGCAGCAGCCGGCCTGTCATCTTGTCCAGGCTGATGTCGATCAATAGGATTCCGTTCCGCGCCAGCATTTCGCGTTCTCGCATGACACCGTCGTCGATATCACCAATGGATTCGCCATCCACGAAGATGTACTCGCCCGGTATGCGTTCGCCCAGGCGTACGTTTCCTCCGCTTAGCTCGACGATCTGGCCGTTTTCCACCACAAAGATATCTTCCTTGCGGATCCCCACTTCTTCCGCCAGCGCCGCGTGCCGCGTCAGCTGCCGCAGTTCACCATGAATTGGCAGAAAATGCTTCGGCTTCACCAGGTTGAGCATCAGCTTCTGCTCCTCCTGGCTGGCATGCCCGGACACGTGCACCGGAAGCACACCGTCATAGATGACGTGCGCGCCGCGGCGCAGTAATCGATTGATGGTCTTGCTGACTGTCTCCTCGTTTCCCGGGATGGGATGCGACGACAGCACCACGGTATCCCCGGGTTTCAAGTCGAATTGGCGGTTCGTGCCGGTCGAAAGTCTCCCAACGATTGACGCCGGCTCACCCTGAGAGCCCGTGCACATCAGCACGACCTTGTGGTCTTGCATGTTGAGAGCCTGATCTATTGGAACGAGGAGCTCGTCCGCGATATTGAGATACCCCAGCTTCCGGGCGATCTTGACGTTATCGACCATGCTCGGCCCAGCCAGCGCCATTTTGCGCCCGTGCCGTGTGGCGGCATCAGCCACCTGCTGAATCCGTGAGATCAGGGATGCGAAAGTGGCGATGATGACGCGGCCTTTCGACTCACTCAGAACCCTGTCGAATGCCGGTCCGATCACCATTTCCGAAGGCGTCCATCCGGGCCTCTCCGCGTTTGTCGAGTCCGAGAGCAGCAGATCCACGCCTCGTTTGGAAAACTCAGCCAGTTTCGCGTAGTCTGCTGGCCAGCCATCCACGGGCGAAAGATCGAACTTAAAGTCGCTCGTGTGGACTACCAGTCCCGCTGGGGTGGTGATTCCCAGGCCGACGGCGTCGGGAATGGAATGCGAAAGATGAAAGAACTCTATTTTGAAGGGGCCGAGCTCCAGCGTCTGTCCGGCCTGCACTGTGTTTAGCTGGGCGCGTTCCACCCCGCCGGCGCGGGCAAGTTTCACCTCGATCAGGCCTCGCGTCAGCGGCGTGGCATACACGGGCGCTTGAATCGCGCGCACCACGTGGGGGATCGCGCCGATATGATCCTCGTGTCCGTGAGTGATGATGATGCCCACGACTTGCTCCGCCCGCTCGCGAACGTACGCAAAGTCCGGAATGATATAGTCGATGCCCAGCATGTCGTTCTCAGGGAACATGATGCCGGTGTCCACGATGATGATCTTGTGATTGAACTCGTAGGCGGTCATGTTCTTGCCGACCTCCCCCAGCCCGCCCAACGGGATGATCCTCAATTTTCCTTGCTTGGCTACTTGCTTAGCCATACGTTGTCTCTTTCTGTGTGGTTATGATTCGAAACACGCTTGTCCGCCCTCCGCCTTCCGACGCCATTACGCGCCATAGAAAACGACCCCGCCGAGTTTCGACTTCCGGGGGGCCTGCGTGCCATTCAACCTGGGCGTGCAAAACTGCCAGAGGCAGTGAAAGTCAATTGAAAGCACAGCCAGTATAACAGGGGCGCCTCGATCTGTCAAAGGTCCCATTTCGCCCGTACGCGTTGCTTTTGCGGGCCGCATGCCTCACTTCGCCGTTGGCGACCCCGTGCAAGCGCCGGCTCCCCCGCTTGCCCAATCTCAGCCCCGCGTCTTGATGAAGTCGTAGATCCCCCGGTGATAAAATCGCGGGGCATGGATCTGCATGTAAGCCGCGCACGTCTGCGCTCGCGCTATCGATATCTGACGGGCTTCTTCCTGCAATTGGCGCTTAGTCTCGGTTTCTGGGAAGTGCTCCTCCCAGGCATCGGCCTGCGTGGTCTCGCCCGACGAACGCGCAGCTCGCGCTATCGCCGGATTGCCCGCGATTTCCGCCTCATGGCTGTGCGCATGGGTGGCGTGATGATCAAGGTCGGCCAATTCCTGTCGGCCCGGCTGGACGTCCTGCCCGCGGAACTCACAGACGAACTTTCGGGACTTCAGGACGAGGTGCCCGCCGAAAACTTCGAGTCGATCCGCCTGCTCGCGGAGGCGGAGCTCGGCTCACGCCTTGAATCTGTCTTTGAAGCCTTCGAGCCCGAACCTCTGGCCGCTGCATCGCTCGGCCAGGTTCATCGTGCCCGCCTGCCCGCCGACGCCGCGGAGTCCGGCGCATTCCGCGATGTGGTCGTGAAGATCCAGCGGCCCGGCATCGGCGATCTCGTCGATGTCGATTTTGCGGCTCTGCGCCGGTTCGGCGGCTGGCTGCAGCACTATCGGCCTCTTCGCAAGAGGGTTGATGTCCTTGCTCTGATCCAGGAACTGTCAGACACCGTGCACCGGGAAATTGACTACCTGGCGGAAGGGAAGAATGCCGAGTCGTTCCGGGCCAATTTTGCCGATCGCAAACGCATCCGTGTGCCGCGCGTCGTCTGGAGCCGCACCACGGCCCGCGTGCTGACGCTGGAGAACGTCTATGCCATCAAGATCACGGACTACGATGCAATCCGCGCCGCGGGCATTAGCTGCAGCCTGGTGGCGAACGTTCTGTTTGACACCTACCTCACGCAGATATTCGATGACCGTTTCTTTCATGCCGATCCTCATCCCGGCAATCTCTTTGTGTCGCCCATCCCGGCGACCAGGAACCGCAAAGCCACTTGGAAGCTCACGTTCGTCGACTTTGGAATGGTCGGGGAGGTCCCGGCACAATTGGGCCGCGGCCTGCGTGACATGGTTGTGGGTGTGGGCACGCGCGATGCCGAGAAGGTCGTGGGCGCCTATCAAAGCCTCGGCGTGCTGCTCCCAGGCGCTGACGTGGCCCTTCTGGTTCAAGCAGAAGCTCAGCTCTTTGACCGGTTCTGGGGCATGTCCATGCGCCAACTGCGCAACATCCATCATGCCGAGATGCGCCAATTTGCGCTGCAATTTCGCGAACTGATCTACGCCATGCCCTTTCAGCTGCCCCACAACCTGTTGCTGTTGGGAAGAACCGTCGCCATTCTGTCCGGCATGTGCACGGGGCTGGATCCCGACTTCAATCCATGGCGGCAAATTGCACCCTATGCACAGACCATGTTGGTCGAAGAAGGAATTTCGGACTGGCAAGTCTGGTTGGATCAGGCCGGCGACTTCGTCAGGGAGCTATTGACCCTTCCGGCCCAGACAGCTCGCGTTCTGGGGAGACTGGAACGCGGAGACCTGCGACTCAGCATGCCTGAGGTCAGCAGTCAGATCTATCATCTGGAAGGGGCGCTCAACCGTGTGGTCGGAAGCGTCATCCTGGGTGCGTCCTTGCTCGCAGGCGCCCTGCTCTACATCTCAGGTGGCAGATCACTGGCTCTAGGCTTCTGGGGACTGGCATTCTTGACCCTGGTTTGGATCCTGTTGTTCGCCCGCGGCCACCGACCGCGGGGCTAGCCTCCTCCAAGACACCAGATCGGAAATTCGTGCCCGGTAGGAAAAGAAATCCGACGGTCGAACTGCCCGTCGGATTTCCGGTTCATTGTAGCGTTTACCCGACGGCGATTCTCATTCGCCCCTTGGGTGATCGCCTCGCGTAGGAGATTCGCCGGCGCTGCGAGGCGCTCTCTATTCCTCGATCTTTTCCCCGAGCCTTTCGAGTGCCGCGTCGATAGCGCTCCGCCAGGCGAGCAGCATCTCCTTCCGCGCGCGCCGTCGGTGTTGGACAAACTCGGGCGGCAGCAGCGCTTTTATGCTTTCGCGGAATTCTGCTCGTGCCGCACGCATGTGCTGCCTCGCTTCTTCAGGGATCTTCCCCTTGAAGATATCGGGTGTCGAAGTCTTCTCTGCCATGCTTCCTCGCTTCCTTCGATAATTATAGCCCTCCGTTACGACGGCTTCCTTGGGCAGCCCGAGTTTCGAAGGCCCCGATTTTCTGCGAGCGATCTAGTCAGTGGGCGGCGCACCAAGGCCCCGCCACCCTCCGCGGAGAACAAGAAGCCAGCGTCCGCCGCCCCTCCGCGGTATTGTACGGCATGGATCGGCGCGTGCCCCGGCGGACCGGGTACAGTCAAGCCCGGTACACCACCTTCCCTCCCACCATCGTCAGGTCGATCGTGAGATCGAGGATGTCCATCACATCGGCGACGGTGTAGGGATCGTCATGCCAGACGATCAGGTCGGCGAATTTGCCCGCCTCGAGGGAGCCCTTCTTGTTCTCCGCGAAGTCCGCGTACGCACCGCCCATGGTATGCGCGTACATGGCCTCATCCATGGTCATGGCCTGATCCGGGCTGACGGGCTTGTCGGTGATGGTGGCTCGCTTGATGCTGGCAAACAGCGTGCTCTGCGGATCCCACCAAGGCATGGAGGGGGCGTCCGAGCTCAGCGCTATCGGCACGCCCATGTCCAGCCAGGTCCGGGTCGGGATGGCGCGCTGTGCGCGCTCCTCGCCCCAGATGCGCGTCATGGCGTCGCCGAAGGCGGTGATCAGGGTCGGCTGCGTCGAGATGATCACTCCGAGGTCCTTCTGGCGTTGCAGAGCGCTCTCGGTGTTCAGCACCGAGTGCTCGATGCGGTGGCGGGGGTCAGCGCGCGGGTTCTGCTTCATGGCATTCTCGATGGCGTCCAGGGCCATATCCACCGCGGCGTCCCCGCCGGTGTGAATGGCCACCTGGTAGCCGGCATCGTGAAATGCCTTCACGGCCTCGTTCAAGTCCCTGGGCTGCCAGACCGGCGTATCCCACATGATGCTATCAGAAGGTTCGTGGGTGTAGGCAGCTTCGAGCCCGCCATCCGCCTGGAACTTGGCTCCGCCAAAATGCATGTAGTCGCTCTCGAAGCGTACGGCCTCGATATCGGCGATGCGCCCATCCAGCTCCTGGATGTATTCCAGCACGTTCATGATCTGGCCGCGGATGGTCATCTCTCCGCGCCGCGCAACGTTGAAGAAGCTCTGCACGCGATCCATGCCGCGCACGTACACATCCTGGAAACTGGTCACGCCCATCGAGGCAAACTTCGCCTGCGGGCCGACGACGCTCGCCTCCAGAACCTGCTGATTGAACAGGTCCTCCGGCCATAATTTGCGCAGGTAATCCATCGCTGGATGATTCAGCATTGTCCCATCTGGCTCGTTATTGCCCTCGCGCAGGAAGCGTCCGTTGCCCGGATCAGGCATCTGGGCGTTCACACCGGCCATCTCGAGTGCCAGGC
>Ga0214473_10008892_pt1 | contig 11881 bp, 10 predicted proteins | sample RVTome_7_FD_203509 | JGI IMG/M metagenome (GOLD analysis project Ga0214473, IMG submission 203509) | Soil microbial communities from uranium-contaminated site in the Upper Colorado River Basin, Wyoming, United States - RVT98D197 | ecosystem: Environmental > Terrestrial > Soil > Contaminated >...
AATTGAAAGTAAAGGCAGACAGACGCCATACGCCACATCCTCAAGCCGGGCCTGGTTCCGGCTCGCCGGGGGAAGGTCCGGATCGGCCGCGCACCGGACAAGACCTGGCCTCAAGCCGCCCATCCTTGGTCGGCCCATCACCCCCACGCTATACTAACCGATTCTATCCGCGATCGTAAGACGACCCATGCAGTGGGATTGAAACTGAATAGTGGGACCAAGACGCGATAGTGGGACGGGCGTCTCGCCCGTCAATAGGCCGTCGGCCGAGACGGCCGCCCCACCACCGATGAGACCCGACCATGCCCACCAGTAGCGAAATTCGTCAGCAGTTCATCGACTACTTCGTCAAGCGACGCGGCCACACCGCCGTACCGTCGTCGCCCGTCGTGCCACATGCCGACCCGACGCTGCTATTTACCAACGCCGGCATGAACCAATTCAAGGACGTCTTCCTCGGCACCGGCAGTCGCCCCTACGCCCGCGCGGTCGATACGCAGAAGTGCATTCGCGCCGGCGGCAAGCACAACGACCTCGAAGACGTCGGCAAAGACACGTACCACCACACGTTTTTTGAAATGCTCGGTAACTGGTCCTTCGGCGACTACTTCAAGAAAGAGGCGATCGCCTGGGCGTGGGACCTGATTACCAACGTCTGGAAGATTGACAAGAGCCGCCTCTACGTCACCGTCTACACCGGAGACGAATCCCAGGGCGTCGAGCGCGATGACGAGGCTGCTGAACTGTGGCGAACCGAGACCGACATCGAGCCATCCCGCATCCGCTACAGCCCCGACACCTTCTGGGAAATGGGCGACACCGGCCCATGTGGCCCGAACTCAGAAATCCACATCGACCAGACCCCCGACCGCTCCGGCGGTGACCTGGTCGATAAAGATGATCCCCACGTCATTGAGTTCTGGAACCTCGTGTTCATTCAGTTCAATAGGAACGCCGATGGCTCACTAACCCCGCTCCCAGCGAAACACGTGGACACGGGCATGGGCTTCGAGCGGATCTGCCGTATTCTTCAGGGCGTCGACTCGAACTACAGCACGGACGTCTTCTCGCCACTATTCAAGACGATTCAAGACGTCACGGGCGCTCGGCCGTACACCGGCAGCATGGACGACAAGATCGACGTGGCCTATCGCGTCATCGCCGATCACATCCGCTGTCTGACATTCGCACTGGCCGACGGCGCCCATTGCGGCAACGACGGACGCAACTACGTCCTTCGCCGCATCCTCCGCCGCGCCGTCCGCCACGGCAGGCAGACACTCGGCGTGAAAGAGCCGTTCTTCTACCGACTCGTGCCGACCGTGGTCGACACCATGGGCGATGTGTTCCCTGAGATCGCCAAGAACCCCCAGGCCATCGCCGACGAACTTAAAGACGAAGAGCAGAGCTTCGGCAAGACCATCGATCGCGGCATCGAGCTTTTCGAGCAAGCCGCGGCGAAGGGTGGCACGCAAGTGTCCGCCGAGGACGCCTTCCGCCTGCACGACACGTACGGCTTCCCGCTCGACCTGACGCAGGTCATGGCCGAAGAGCGAGGGATGAGCGTTGACGTCGACGGCTTCAACAAGCTGATGGCCCAGGCGCGTGAAGTTTCGCGGGCCGGCGAGAGCGGTAGGGGGGTGATCGATGCGCTGGTGACCGTGGTGCAGCGCGATAACCCGCCGGCCACGCAGTTCACCGGCTACGAGAGCACCGAACTGACGGCCCAGACTGTGGCACACCTCTACGTCCTGAGCGACGACGGTCGCGCCGAGCTTTCGACGCAGCCAGCGCCGGCCGGCACGAACGTCGCACTGGTCACCGGCACGACGCCGTTCTACGCGGAGTCCGGCGGCCAGGTCGGCGATACCGGCAGAATCGCCTGCGGCGATACGGTCCTGCACGTGCACAACACGCTCAAAGTCGGTGAGGTTCATTTCCACGTCGGTGTCATCGTCCAGGGGGCCGTCGATTGCTGCATGACCGGTCAGACGGAACTTGCGTTCAACGTCGACGCCGGCCGCCGCGCCAGGATCATGGCCAATCACACCGGCACGCACCTACTCAACCACGCGTTGCGAAAGCTCGTCAGCGACCAGATCGACCAGAAGGGGTCACTGGTCGACGATGAGAAACTGCGATTCGACTTCTCGCACAACGCGGCACTGACCGACGACCAGCTCGCGGAAATCGAGCAGGTGGTCAACCTCATGATCGCCGCGGATTTGCCCGTCCACACCGGCTACGCGCCGCAGGAAAAGGCGCTACAGATCAAGGGCCTGCGTGCGGTCTTCGGCGAGAAGTATCCACCCACCGTCCGCGTGATGTGCATTGGCCGGCCTGTCGACGACTTGCTTGCCAATCCCCAACGTCAGGAGTGGGCCGAACTCTCCACGGAACTGTGCGGCGGCACGCACCTGGCCAAGACAGGCGACGCCCAGGGCCTGGTCATCCTCTGCGAAGAGGCCGTGGCCAAAGGCATTCGGCGCATCACCGCTCAGACCGGCCGACTCGCACACCAGACCCAGACCCACGGCGACATGCTGCTCGGCCGCCTCGAAGCGATCAAGACCAAAGCCGGCCAGCAGCTTACCGACGCACTGGCCCAGCTCACCAGCGCCATGGAAGTTGCGGCGCTACCCGCTCTGGGCGCTTCCCGGCTGCGGGCCGGCATCGCAGAATTGCAGCAGAAACTCAAAGCCGAGCAGAAGCAGGCGAGTAAGGCCGCCGCGTCGCAAGTCGTCGACGTCGCGCGCGAGCTTGCGGAGCGGGCCGACGGCAACCTCATCGTCTCGGCCATCGATGGCGCCGACGCCGGTAGCCTCCGCACCGCGATGGACGTCATCAAGAAGAAGCATCCGGGAGCGGCGATGCTTCTTGCGGCCGTCGGTCCCGACAAAATCGCCTTTCTCGCCGCCGTGCCTCCGGAGTTGATCGAGAAGGGCCTCAAAGCCGGCGACTGGGTTCGCGAAGTCGCCAAAGTCGCCGGCGGCAGCGGCGGAGGACGGCCCGACATGGCCCAAGCCGGCGGGAAAGACCCGGCGAAGCTGGAAGAAGCGCTCGCCAAAGCGCGTGAATTCGCTCAGTTCAAGCTCTGAATTGAATCGAACAGAAAGGAAATGGCCACAGATGAACACAGATAAACGCAGATAAACAGAGGGGTTTCAGTTGTGGAATTCCATCTGTGTTCATTCCCGGCGCGCCGGGATTCATCTGTGGCTAATTGAATTGCCATGGCGAGAGTGAATGACCATTTTCTGAAGTTGACCGCCGGGTACCTTTTTCCCGAGATCGGCCGGCGCGTCGCCGCATTCGCCGAGGCTCATCCGGACGCGGAAATCATCCGCATGGGCATCGGCGACGTGACGGAGCCGCTGCCGGAAGCGATCCGCGTCGCCATGCACAAGGCCGTCGACGATCTGGGCGCCCGCGAGACGTTCCACGGCTACGGTCCGGAGCAGGGCTACCCGTGGTTACGGGAGAAAATCGCCGAAGTGGACTTCCGGGGGCGCCACTGTGATATCGACGCCGACGAGATCTTCATCTCCGACGGCAGCAAGTGCGACACGGCGAACATCCTCGATATCTTGGCGGCGGGGCGGAACACGATTGCCGTTACGGACCCGGTCTACCCCGTCTACGTCGACACCAATGTCATGGCGGGTAACGCCGGGCCGGCTGGCGCCAACGGTCGGTACGGCGGCATCGTCTATCTGCCCGCCACGGCCGAGAACGACTTCACGCCGAACCTGCCCACGCAGCCGGTTGACGTGATCTATCTCTGCTCGCCCAACAACCCCACGGGCGCCGTCATGACGCGCAGTACTCTCGCCCAGTGGGTCGCCTACGCCAAAGAGCACGACGCGCTAATCCTGTTCGACGCCGCCTACGAAGCCTATATCTCCGACCCGGCCATTCCTCATTCGATTTATGAACTTCCGGGGGCCCGCGACGTCGCCATCGAGTTCCGCAGCTTCTCCAAAAAGGCCGGCTTCACCGGCGTGCGATGTGCATTTACCGTCATTCCCAAGGGCCTGACGGCCAAAGCCGACGACGGGGCACGCGTGCCGCTGCATCGCCTGTGGCTGCGCCGCCAGTCGACCAAGTTCAACGGCGTCTCTTATATCGTGCAGCGCGCGGCCGAAGCCTGCTACACCGAAGCCGGCCAGCAGCAGGTGCAGGCGATCATCGACCACTACATGGGCAACGCGAAGATCATCCTCAAGGCCCTGGCCAAACTCGGCCTGATCGCGTATGGCGGCGTCAACGCGCCGTACATCTGGCTCAAGACGCCGACCCCCGGAGGTAGCGCCCTGTCGAGCTGGGACTTGTTCGACAAATTGCTCACCGAAGCGCACATCGTCGGCACGCCCGGCAGCGGGTTCGGCGCAGCCGGCGAAGGGTACTTCCGCATCAGCGCGTTCAACAGCCGCGAGAACGTCGAGCAGGCCATGCACCGCATGCGTACACGGCTGAAGCTGTGATGGATCAGCCTTCCGACCAACTCGAAGCCCCGCCGCCTCCGCCCGCCGACTATAGCGACGCGGCCGATGACCAGGTTCCTGGCTACCTGGCCGGCGGCGGTCAGATGGTCGGCACCGCCGCGCCGGCCGAGTTGCCGCTTCGCGGCTGGCCACGCGCTCTTAGCGCCATGCGCCACCAGGCGTACCGTCGACTCTGGTCCGGCGCGCTGGTCAGCAACATCGGCTCGTGGATGCAGAACGTCGCCCGCGACTGGCTGGTCTTCGAACTCGCCGGGCCCACCGGCAAGTTCTGGCTTGGCCTGAACGCCTTCGCCGAGGGCATTCCGCTGACGTTCCTGCTGCCGATCGGCGGAGTTCTCGCCGACCGATTCCCCCGACGCTGGATACTCATTTGCGCCAACGCCGCCAGTGCCGTACTCGCCTTACTGCTCGCCAGCCTGACGATCTGGGGCAAGCTCCGCGGCTGGCACATCATCGCATTCACCGCCGCCAATGCCGCCATGGATGCACTGCGAATCCCGGCGAACCAGTCGTTACTACCCGACCTGGTCGACCACGCCACCATCCCCAACGCCATCGCCCTGAACTCCATGCAGTTCAATCTCTCGCGCGTCGCCGGCCCGGCGCTCGGCGGCCTGACGCTGCTGTACCTCGGCGCTGCCTGGAGCTTCAGCCTCAACGCCCTCAGCTTCGTCGCCGTCATCATTCCACTGCTGCTGATGCGACATCTTCCCCCGCCTCGGCCACGTACCGACTCGATGCGCGAAACCCTTGCCAAGGGCATCCGCTACGTCCGATCCCGTGGCGACCTGGTCACGATGATGACGCTGGTGGTCCTCGGCGGCATGCTCTCCGCGCCGGTCACCAAGATGCTGCCGGCCTTGTCACACGACTACTACCAACGCGGCGAAGCGGGCTTCTCCGTCCTGCTGAGCTGCTTTGGCATCGGCGCGGTGTTCGGCGCGGCGTTACTCGCCGTCCGCAGCCATCGCAACCCCACACCCTGGCGAGCGTTCCCCATCCTCATGATGCTCGGTGTCTGTCAGATCGTCCTCGCGCTGAATCGTCACTACGTCGTCGGCCTCGTGCTCGTCGCTCTTGTGGGCATGATGTTCATCGGCACGATGGTTCGGCTGAACGCCGCCATCATGCAATCCACGCCGCGCAGCGTCCGCGGCCGCGTCGCCAGTTTCCAGGTCATGGCGTTTCGTTTGGGATTACCCATCGGCGGCTTGCTCGCAGGCTGGGTTGCGCAGACCGCCGGCCTGAAATGGACGTACCTGAGCTTCGGCCTGGCCATGATCGTCGTCATGCCGCTGCTGATGCTCGCCGCCCGCCGCCGCGACGTCCAGTGGCAAACTGCCGCCCCCGACCCCGACGCGCATCACGGCGGGCTCTGATCCGCAGCGCCCCGTGCTTATCGGCGCTGATCTGCCTGCTGCATCACATCAAGTACGCTGGCAAAATCGTCCGGCTGGCGATCATTGAGGGCCAGACGGTTCGCGCGAACGCTATGGCATCGCTCGCAGCGGTGGATCACCTGCAATCCCTTCCGACTGTGCTTGAAGCCGATCGGCCGCATCAGACCATGGCAGGCGCAGCGCCGATCGCCCGGCTCGATGTCCACGTGCAGGCAATACAAACAGAACGGGCAGTGGTTGCGGTAGCTGCCGTTGGATAGTGGTTTGACCTGACGTTCGCAGTGCGCGCACGTAAAGCCGGCGTTTCCATGTGCTTTGCCCATCGCCTGGTTCCTTGTCCTGAGAGTTCAGGGCCAAGGAGCCAGGGTTCCGTTCGTTCTTACCCGGCGCTACCCGGCGGCGAGTTCCGGGGGTAGCTTCCGGGGGCAGGCTTGACTCGATCCAGAGGCCGATTCACCGCTGCCCTTTAGGGGCCGCGATTACTTGCGATTCCAGCTTCATCAGGGCCTGTTGCATCCCTGAATCCGAACCGGGGCCGGGTTTGGACGTTTGCACCGGCCACTGTAAGGCGCGGTTAAGCACCTTCCATCGCTAGGCGTGCGTTGTCGAGTCTCACTGGCATCGGCGTCGTCCCCTGTCATCAGGCGACGGCAAAGCCGAACGGTCTGCGCATCAGCTACACCTCCCTTGCGCGTTGACCAACTGACATGAATAACAATGTAATCGAGCCGGCCGCTCAGGCCAACAGTTTCTGCCCCGCGTCGAGGATCGCGTCCGGCTCACTCATTCGGCCGACCCCGGCGGTCCGGCACGCCTGCCAGCCCTCTTCCGGCCCGACGGTCTGGTAGCCCAGCACCTCGCACACGGTCTTCAGATTCCGCTGCGTGATCGGGTTATCCCACATTTGCGCGTTCATCGCCGGTGCGAGCAGCGCGGGTGTCGATCGCGGCAGCGCCGCAAGCGTCAGACTCACCGGTTCATCACAGATCCCCGTCGCCAGTTTCGCGAGCGTATTGGCCGTGCACGGCGCGATAATGGCGATCTCCGCCCATCGCGCGGTGGCCACGTGCTCCGAGTCGTAGCTTTCCTGCGCCTGCCAGATGCTGGTGACGACCGGCTTACCCGACAGCGTTTGAAAGGTGAGCGGCGCGACGAACTTCATCGCCGCATCCGTCATGACCACTCGCACATCAGCCCCGGCCTGCACCAAGCGGCTGACCAGCGTGGCCGACTTGTAACAGGCAATCCCCCCGGTGACCGCGACGATCACCTTCTTCTTGTCCCAAGCTGATTTGGATGAGGGGCTCTTTGCCATGGCAACGTGCACAGGCCGTCAGCCGCAGCGTGACGGCGATCAAACGGGCGCTTCAGCTTCATCGACGCCTTCGTTCTGCGGTTCATTCTTCGCTTCGTAGATGGCGATCTTGCCCTGCGCCACCTCTTCGATAGCCACCGCAAGATCGGTACGACCCTCGCGCTCGATCAGCGGCCGAGAGCCCTCCATCAGTTCACGCACGCGCTGCTGGATGAGCACGGTCAGCTTGAAACGGCCCCCAACCTGCTCGACGATCTTGTCGTCTTTTAGCACATCGAACATGTCAACTAGCTCCTGCCGGACGGTATGGGTAACCCATTAGACTACCACGCTTGCTCCCGTGGAGCAAACCGCCGCAATCACGATCCGCCCGCAAGCTTCGCGTACTTCTTCGCCCAATTCTGACCGAGCCGCGGCTTCTGACGGCCGAGAACCACCACAAGGACCACCAGGGCCACGCCCACGACGGCGCTGGTCCGCAGCACGGTCAAGGCCGTCTGCGGCGCGACGAACGCCTGCGACGACGCGGCCGCCTCCTTGATCCGATGCATCGCCGTCGCCGCGGCGATGTGCAGCATCGGCAGACCGTGCCCGAGCAGCAGCAGCTTCAGCTTCATCCACCGCTGGGCGAATAGGACCCGCGGACATTGGACGAATAGCAGCACGCCGAACAGCACCGCCGCCGCCGCACCCGGCACGATCACCACCAGGTACAGACGCGACAACTGACGCGAGAGGTCGGCCCACTGCTCGACCGTCTGGGGCTCGCCCGCCACGATCAGCGTCAAGACCGCCGCCAGTCCGCCGAATACCAGACCCACAGCAAGCACCTTCGGGATCAAGATCCAAGGACGCCAGCCTCGGCCGGCGCGCCGGCCATGAACGTTTGCGTGTACTTGGTGATCCAGGGAAGCAGTGGGGGGGTGCCGTTCTGTCATCGCCCAAGAGTCTGCAGCATCACCGCGACTGCCGCAAGTCCCTACGGGTTCAGCCGCCGGGCTCGTCCCGGCGCGCCAAGCCGCGGCGCAGCGCTCGGCCGGCCTTGGCCTTTGCGGCGTCGGCTGTTACCCTTTGTGCCCATGAAGACCAGCTTGAACTGGCTGAATAGCTACGTCGATCGACCCGCCGACGTCGACCAGGTCGCGCACGTCATGACGAACATCGGCTTCGAGACGGCGCGCGATGAGTGCGAGCAGGTCTGCGGCGCCCGAGACTGGCGGCTGGAGGTTGATATCACCAGCAACCGCCCCGATTGCCTCAGTCATCTCGGCCAGGCACGCGAGTTGGCCGCCGCCACCAGCCGCACGCTCATCGAGCCCGACTCCTGCATTCCCGACGGCCTCCAGAGCGCCGAGTCGGCGGGCGCGCTGACCAGCGTCGTCTGCGACGATTTGCAGCTTTGTCCGCTATATACCGCCCGCGTCATCCGCGGCGTGAAGGTCGCGCCAAGTCCGGCCTGGCTGGTCGAGCGACTCGAAGCCGTCGGCCTGCGCAGCGTCAACAACGTCGTCGACGTCACCAACTTCGTCATGCTCGAGCTCGGCCAGCCGCTGCACGCCTTCGACATGAACATCCTCGCCGGCCGGCGCATCATCGTTCGCCGCGCACGGCCGAAGGAGCCCTTTGAGGCCATCGACGGGTCGAAGCATCAGCTGGCCGCCGACATGCTCGTCATCGCCGACGAAAAGCGTCCCGTCGCCGTCGGCGGCGTCATGGGGGGGCTGAATACCCAAGTCACCGATCGCACGACCGACATCCTCCTGGAAGCCGCGATGTTCGATCGGCTGAGCGTCCGCCAGACCAGCCGTGCCATGAAGCTGGCAAGTGATTCGAGCTACCGCTTCGAGCGCGGCGTCGATCCCGTGGGCGTCGACACCGCGAGTCGACGCGCCGCGCGACTCATCGTCGAGTTGGCCGGCGGCAAGGTCGCCAAGGGCGTGATTCGCGTCGGCGCCGACGAACCCGCACGGCGTCCGGTCGCCATGCGCGTCGCTCGCTGCAACATGCTGCTCGGCCTGCAACTCGACGCCGATCACATGCTGGATATCCTTGGCCGACTCAAGCTCGATCCGCGGCTCGACGCGAATACCCAGACACTGCACTGCACCATCCCCACATACCGACTTGATCTCGAACGCGAGGTGGATCTGATCGAAGAAGTGGGGCGGTTGCATGGCCTCGAGGCCGTCCCTGTCCGCGACAAGATCGTCATCGAGGCCCGGCCCCTTCAGCCCGTGATTCAAGCCCGCCAGAAGATGCGCGACGTGCTTGCCGCACACGGGTATCACGAGGCGGTCACCTTCGTCTTCATGCCCGAGAAGGTCGGCCGCGTCTTCCTGTCGGCCGGCGAAGAGGCCGTACTCGTCGACGACGAGCGCCGCAGAGCCGAGCCGATGCTCCGCCCCAGCATCCTGCCGAGTCTGCTTGCCTGCCGGAAATCCAACCAGGATGTCGGCAACAGCTCGGTTCGACTGTTCGAAACGTCCGCCACTTGGTCCCGCCGCGGCGGCCAGATCGTCGAGAGCGACCGACTCTGTCTGATCTGCGATGCGAGTGATTCATCCGAGGCGCTACGCAGGCTGCGTAGCGCCATCGAGGAGATGGCCGAACACCTCGGCGTGGCCGATGACCTATCGATTACCGCCACCGACGCGCCGCACTACGCTGCTGCCGCGCAGGTCGCCGTCGCCGATCAGCCGATCGGCGTCATGGGTCTGCTTGACCAGGCTGCCGCGGATATGTTCGATCTTCAAACCGCCATCGTCGCCGCCGAACTTCTGCTCGAGCCGTTGCTGCGTGCGTATCCGCCGCGGCGACACGTCACGCGCTTACTCCGTCAGCCCGGGATCGAGCGGGATTTGTCCATCGTGCTCGATGAATCGGTTCAATGGTCGCAGATCCGCCAGCAGATCGACCATGCCAAACTTGACCTGCTTGAAGACATTCAGTTTCTCGGCGTCTATCGCGGCAAGCCGATCGCGGCCGGTCGAAAGAGCGTCAGCTTCCGCATGGCCTTCCGCGATCCGCAGGCCACGCTCCGCCACGAACAGGTCGACCCCCAGGTCGCCGCCGTTGTAGATCGCCTCTCCGCTCAACTCGGCGCCACACTGCGAACTTAGGCTGCGCGCTGGCGCCCCTGTTTGAAGTTCCGGGGGTCACTTCCCGGGGGCACTTCCGGGGGTCAAGCCGGGGCGCAGCCCCGGGTAGATGCGTGAGTCGCACGATCCGCCGTGCGCGCCGCGTCCACGCAGGCCTTCTTCGCCGTCAGGATGTGGACCAGGTACAGCTCCAGTTCCCGCGCGCGTTTGACGAAGACCCACGGCACATGATCTTCGGAAGCTGTGACATCGAACCCCGCCTCGCGGTACAGGCGATGCGCCTCCTGCGCCGGCCGCTCCTGCAGGCGCGTGCGCTGCTTGGCGCCAACCGCACTTAGCGCCCGCGGATTCCAGAGGTACGGATCGACGCAAAACGCATGGCCCGCCGGCTCCAGCAGCTCCCACTGCACCTCAGGCAGCCGCAGCGGCTCGTCGATCACGTCCATCACGTTGAACGCAATCCGTGTGGCACTGCGTCGGTCGCGGCAGGCGGATGTCCAGGGGCGGTCGCTGCACGCCGTTCATGATGTCATCCGGCAGGTGGATCGGCATACCTGTGGGCGCGCCGAGGACCAGCTGCCGTGCGGCCGCGATCTGCATGAACGACAGATCGACGCCGATCGCCGTGCCGCAACCGGTCATCGCCGCCGCGTAGACGGCCCCGCCCACACCGCAGCCCAGATCGATCAGTCGGCCGCGCACGCTGGGGTGCTCGGCGAGATACTCGCGCAGTTTGTCAATCGGGCTCTGCTTCAGGACGCTCACAAACCGCCGCGCCGCGTCCCAGCGCTGCAGCGCTTCGCAGCCCCGCCACGCGCCGCAGTCGAGGGCCATCCCATAGTGGTTCGCCACTTGCGAGCAGAGCATCAGCGCCAACTCGCAGTCGCCGCCTTCCGGACGCTGCGTCAGCGCCGCATAGAAATGGGTGAACGGCGATGGCAGGTCCTCGCGACATCGCACCACGTGCGCGATGCCTCTGGCGCGGGCATGGATGTACTTCTCGACGTCGGTCACCAGCACCGCGACGCCGCCGATGATCGGATACACCGCGCCGCATCCGTCACATCGCAGCGTGCCCGTGCTCACTTCCTTCGTTTCCACGCCGGCCAAGAGCGCCAGTTGTTCGATATCGAGTTCTAGCGGCGTATGACGACAGCGGGGACATTGCAATAGCGCAGCAGTGGTGTCCAGCATGGGAACACGATCCTTCCAACAGCGCCCACGATTCGCTCACGGCGAACACGGAGGCTTATCTTGGTGACCCAAGCGGCCGCGCCGCCCCGGGTCTATAGGACTACAAACACACCACCCAATCACTAGAATGCTGCGATGTCCAACCCGACCCAATCCCTCCGCATCGTCCTGGTCGGCTGCGGCGGCATTGCCAGCACCTGGATGCAGGCGATCGCCGGCATCGATCAAATCCAGCTCGTGGGCCTCGTGGACCTGAAGCGGTCGGCCGCCGAGTCGCTTGCGCAGCGCCACCACGTCGATCCATCGCTGATCTATGACACGCTCACCGATGCACTCGCAGCGGCCAGGCCCGATGCCGTTTTCGACCTG
>Ga0214473_10008894_pt1 | contig 11880 bp, 9 predicted proteins | sample RVTome_7_FD_203509 | JGI IMG/M metagenome (GOLD analysis project Ga0214473, IMG submission 203509) | Soil microbial communities from uranium-contaminated site in the Upper Colorado River Basin, Wyoming, United States - RVT98D197 | ecosystem: Environmental > Terrestrial > Soil > Contaminated >...
CGCCCTTGGGCGGCGAGCTCGAAGCCTCGGAATCCCGCAGAAATCGGGGCTTTCCACTCCCCGAAGGCCGCTGGTCGACCCACGAATTCTGCTGAGGAGGCATAAAGTAGAGCCTAGATGGATGCTGTAACAGCCAAGGTGAACGTCGATCTATCCGCCATCAAGGATGGTCGTGCGACGGTCGACGGTGCGCTTCTGTACGACCACAACGACGAGCCTGCCGAGATCGAGCTAGACCTGACGGGCGCGAGCACCGAGTCTTTGAGTATGCTCGTGTGCCCCACGGGGATGTCCCTCCTGGACGGACAAATGATCGCCGCCGCACTCGCGGACGGACGGACGCTTAAATCTACAATTCGCTTAGTTAACCGATGCACGCCTACAGAGACAGGAGGCTTCAAGCTCCGAGCGAAGCTGGGGCGAATCGAAATCGTTGACCCTGCGGGAACCAACGAAGTACCCGCCGTGTGGCGCTTCCGACTCTCGAATGTCGCGCTGAGTCGTGGTGATGAGTTCACTAATCGCCACCTTCCCCAAGGCGCCGATCCAGCGCGAGCGTTACGGGGAGGCAGTTGGAACAAACTCCGGTTCAATATCGGCCGACGAGAATGGGTCCTAATCGACGAGCAACTCGGCCGTATTTCCACCAAGGCCCGACCCGACTCGGCCGTCCCTCTGGTAACCGCAAGCCTGGAGACGGAGTTTCAAACGGGCGACACGAGGGATACCGTCTTGCTGGTAGCCGACGACATCGCAGTCGCGATGACCTTGGCACAAGCACGCGACGTAAAATGTATCTCATGCAGTTGTATAGGCATGGACGGCACGCGGATAAAGACACTCTCGCGTGATCTACTTGTGTATCCGCTTAACCTCGGGGGACATCCGGTCGTCGACAATTGGAGGCAGGGGGTCCTCCGATCGTTCATCGAGATTGCTTGCTCAGAGATAGCCAGAGACCGCGATTGGTGGCAGCAGACAGTCGGATGGTTTTTGGCTGTGCAGGTCAACAAGTATATCGAGATTAGGTGCGCGAGCTTGTACATCTTATTGGATCGGATAGCGAAGAAGCACCTCGTCGCGGGAGGGGGCGCAGAGATCGACTCCACGCTGCCTGCAAGACTCGATCACAGCTTCCAAGCCCGGCTACACGAGCTGCTCAACGAGTTGAGTCCGAAGTGGGACGAGCACAGAACGAACGCCCTTGTCAACACCATCAAAGAGTGGAACGCGCACCCGTCGTTTGTGAAGCGGATTCGCCGACTCTGCGAGGTGCGGCGAATCCGGCAGCCATCGAAGGACTTCCTTGACACGCGACACAGGTTGGTGCATTGCGGTGATCTCGTGCCGACGACGGGGGCGATGGAGGAACACGCCACGGAACTCGACTGGCTCGTGCTGGCGACGATCCTGCGGATGCTAGGCTACGGAGGCTTGATGTACCACCCGTGGCTGGGCGATCTCCCGGCGAAACTCGACGAACAGCTCGCGTCGAAAGGTGACTGTTCTGCCTCGTGACTTGGTGACAGGATTACGTATTGATGGCCTTCCGTACAAGACTTGGGCAATGGCGAGGCAGGTTGGCATGAGCAGCGCCGTGGCCGTCCCCTCGGCCATCAATCATGGACCGAGTGACGCTGCGCCGGCCCAAGCCGCCCCCCGTGCACGCTACGCACCTGGCTTGTTGGAGCGGCGTATTCACGGCCCTTCCGGCCAGCCGCTCCCGTCATCCGGATCGAGGACGGTGAGGGTCGTCGGGCCGGGCTTGCCGGCATCCCCTTGGCTCGGGCGCCCGTAGCATCTGACAGCCTGCACCGATCCCGTTGCGCCAGCGCACATGCGTACGCCAGCCATCGTCGTAGCCGACGCTAGCCGGCCGACCGACTCAGTTACCGTTCGACGAAGCCTCTTGGACCGGCTCGCGGCCAGCTGCTTTTGCGGCGATTATCGGGCCGTGGCGCGTAGCCGGAGAGTCCCCACGGTGAGGGCCAACGCTCGCCATGATTGACGCCAAGTCCCCGACGGCGCCACGACGCCCGGCGGAAGTCCCCGGCGCTGCTGTCGCGGTGCTCTTCGATGAATGGCGGCCGAGTGTTGCTCGGCGCGCGAGAGGCGAAGCCCAGCATCCTCACGTTCGCCGGAGATTACGCTTGACTCGGGCCTCGGCGCGGCGATAAAGTGCTCGTTCAATCTCATTTCCGTTTGGTCGCGGCCAAGTCGCCGCAGGAGTGGAAGGCATGCTTCGTCCACCGTCGCCCATTATTACGTTCACGCTCGGATTCATGATGCTCGTCAGTGTCGTCGGTCAGGCCCGAGCTCAGTGCGAACTAGAGAAGCTGACGATTCCTGACGGTTCAAACGAAGATCGGTTCGGTCGTGCCGTTGCCATCGACGGAGACCTCGCTGCCATCGGTGCTGATTGGCATGATCGCTCGTGCGTCGAGGAAGGCGATGAGAGGTGCGGGGCCGTCTACCTTTTCCGATGGACCGGGGTTGGATGGCTCGCCGAGGCGAAGTTGACCGCGTCCACCCCATCGAACGATGCTCACTTCGGCCAGGCGATTGCCATCGATGGCGACCGAGTATTGGTCGGCGCACCGGCCACCGCTTGCGCAGTTGGGGAGAATTGCGGCTCCGCATACGTGTTTCGATGGGAAGACGGCACCTGGGTCGAGGAAGCGAGCTTCACAGCACCAGATGCCGACTTCAACGATGAATTCGGAACTTCTGTGGCGATTGAGGGCGGACTGATCTTCATCGGGGCTCCAAACGACAACAGTCACTTCGGCGCTGTATATGTGTTCCGGCACGACGGTACGATCTGGCTGACAGCCGGTAAAATTATCTCGCCGGCGATTCAGTCTGGTGCTTTGCAGGAAGAGTTCGGCACTTCTGTGGCCGTATCTGACGATCGCATCGTCGTTGGTGCGCCTGCTTTCGGCTTAACTGACTCGCTTGGCCGTGGAGCCGCATACGTCTTCCGTCATAAGCCGCCAATCTGGGTTCCTGAGGGACGGATCGTAGGCCCCGAGCCGATTGCCCGTTACGACGGCCTCGGTTCGTCGGTGTCCATCAGTGGTACGCTTATCGCCGCCGGAGCACCGTGGGATGACGATGCATGTTTAGACGCAGACTGCGACGCTGGCACCGTTTCGCTTGCAAGGTTCGTTCCGCCGAACTGGACGCGATTTCTGACCACGGACGCGAACGACACCTCACGAAAAGATCACTTCGGCTTTTCGGTCAGCCTACATGGTGATCTCCTCGTCGTGGGCGCCAATCAGGACGACGATGCCTGTTCGACGAGCGAAAATTGCAACTCCGGCTCCGCGTACCTGTTTCGACAGGAAGATGGCGTCTGGGCTGAGTCCAGCAAGCTGCTTGCTTCCGACATGAGTGGCGGTGCGCAGTTTGGCTATTCCGTAGCCGCGAGCGGCGGCTTCATCGTCGTCGGTGCGCCGGAAGCCGAGTCGGGAGCGGCCTATGTCTTCGCTTTCGGAGAGGACTGTAACGAAAACGGTGCCCCCGATCTCTGCGATTTTGCCGACGGCACGAGCTCGGATTGCAACGGCAACGAGTTACCCGATGAATGCGACATTGACGCGAACACCAGCCACGATTGTAACGCGAACACCCTCCCCGACGAGTGCGATATCGTTTCCGGATATTCGACAGACTGCAACGAAAACACCGTCCCGGATTCCTGTGAGCTTGATTTTGGAGCTCCAGACTGCAACGAGAACGGCATCCTCGACGACTGCGATGTCGCGGCTGGATTTCCCGATCTGGACGGCAACGGTGTACCTGATGAGTGCGAACCCTCCGCAATGGCTCAGCAGTGGTACTCGATCGCGACTCATGGACCCTTGGGCGAGATCGGCCTTTCGATTCCGGTCGATGGCTCTTTCGTCGAACCGCGGTTGGCTGGCGTATCCAGAATCGTGGTCAGCTACGACAATGCGGTGACTGCTGCCGGATCAATCGCGACCGTCCTGGCTGCCTGTGATGCGAATGGCCAGCTTGTTGACCTGTCCGCGTTTACGATCGGCACCTCGCAAGGACTCGCCAACGAGGTGGTCATCACGTTCAATCCGAGACTTCCCGGCTCCGATTTCGCGTTCCACGTGCCAACACGTTACCACGTACGGCTCACCGGTGTCAGAAACGCAATCGCTGATACGGAACGAGAGTTTTCTGTAGTGCTTGGCGACGCGTTCGGCCGCCCGCTGGAAACGGGCGATGCTGTGGTCAACGCGGGCGACAATGGTCTGGTGCGGAGCCTAGCCGCGTCAAGCGTGGATTTCATCGATCCGTGGGATCATTCCCAGGTTCGGGCGGACGTTTTCACTGATGGCAAGATCGATGCGGCAGATAGCGGGTTCGTCCGGTCCCTCGCGGCGGCGGGGTTGGACGGAAGCGACCTTCAGTTGACGTGCGCATGGGAGGCTCGTCGGGAAAGGCCGCACCGCTGGTGACGCTCGGCGTCGCTGAATTCCGGCCGGCACCGTCAACCGGGCGTTCACCTGCGGAGCGTGAGCTTGCCAGCCCCTTCAGGTCTCCTTGCCGCCAAGCCAGATCCCCGCGGTCCCCTCGCCCGCATTGGCTGCGGTCTTCGCCACCCTTTGCGCGGCAGCCTCGTTGTTACGGTCGAGCGCCGCCCGCGCCGGACCCGGCGCCGTGATGCCGGCCTTCTCACGGACCAGGTTGCCGAGTTCCTCCACGCTTCGCAGCGCGTGCGCTGCGGAGTCGACCGCCGCCCGCCAGGCGTCACCGAGCCTGTCGTAACGACCGGTGCGGTGGTCGTAGTGCTCCGGGCAGATACGTAGCATCTCTTCGAAAAGGTTGACGGCCATCTGCTCCGCAATCGTCACTTTCTTCGCCATCGTCCTCGGCCTGCCGGGCATCGCAAACCCCCATACGGTCCACAAAAACTTCTCGTCGAGGAAGCAAGTCTACACGTGACGGGCTCGCCTCGACAGCGGTAGGGGGGACATCCGCGCTCTAATCGGACCGCAGCGGGACCCCTATCCGGCGGCGCGCGCTTTCGCAAACGGCCGTCAAACAGCCGAGCAACAGCGGGAAAACGAGCGTCAAACAATGGCCAAACGACAATCAAACGGTGTCACGCTTCGGCACGTTGAAGTGCCAGCGCGCCGACCGTTCATCCGCTGCACTTCTGGCGCTGCCGACAATGCCGATTCTGACGTGACGGAACGGTCACGTAATTTTTTTCTTGCCTAAGTGCCGAACGTGTGTCATAATGGAATTGGCGTTTAGGAAAGTGCTCCCGCGATGCGTCAACATCCGGGAGCGTGGCCAACCACTAACAGGGAGTGATTGACGATGCGAGCATATCACGACGGCGCCCGGGCGTCCACCGGGCCAGACAAGGCGAAGGAACTTCGCAAGCGAATCGACGATAGCTTGGACGGTCTCGCCAGAGCTATCGACGAAGTGCGGGCGTCCGAGACCTTCCAGCGTTTCCTTGCCGTTCAAGCGCGGTTTCACCACTATTCGTGGCACAATTCCATGCTGATTGCCATGCAGCGCCCAGACGCCACGCGCGTGGCGGGATACAAGACGTGGCAGAAGCTTGGACGGCAAGTCCGCGCGGGCGAGCGTGGCATTATGATTTTCGCCCCGCGCCCGTGGACACGCGAAGTCGAACGGGACGGCGAGACCGAGACCGAAAGCGGGATTTTCTTCCGTCCCGTCCACGTGTTCGACGTGGCGCAGACGGAAGGCGAAGAATTGCCGACGGTGAACGTGCCCACCGTGGACGCCACGGCCGATGGGCTGCTCGCCCGCTTGGTCCGCGTCGCCGAACACCGCGGCATTGCGGTGAACTTCGGCGCGCTGGCCGGTGGCGCGTTCGGCGTGTCCAAGGGCGGCGCGGTGGACGTGGACAATCGCCACGCCACCGGGCAACAGGCGAAAACGCTGGCCCACGAATTGGCGCACGAAGCGCTGCACAAGTCCGACCGCCCGCAAGGGCTGACGTACAGCGCCGCCGAATTGGAAGCCGAATCGGTCGCCTACGTCGTCTGCCTGCACTTCGGGATTGATACGGAAGTCCGCTCCAGCCGCTACATCGCCTTGTGGAACGGGGACTCCAAGGCGCTGCGGGAAAGCTTGGAGCGTATCGCCAACACCGCGCGGGCGCTTATCGACGAAGCGGAAGGGCTGGAAGCCCGAAAGGCGGTGGCATGATGTATCGACGCTATCGACGCTACGGCACGACGGGCGGCGCGGCACGCTTTAACGAGTACCGGGCGATTGACGCGCGGTTTGATTCGCAAGGCACGTGCGGACACGCAATCCGCAAGGGCGAGCGTATCGGCTACGCGCCGCGGACTCGGGTGACGCAGTGCGCGGATTGTTGGTCGCGGTGGGTCGCGGAAAACGCGGAAGCAGACGCAATCGAACGTGGGTACACGCCCACGTGTCTTTGAAAGGCGGTGGACGATGTCAATCCCGTTTCTACCTATCGGCGTGCAATGGACGTTCGAGACAGCGGATTACGGAACCGAACGGACGATGACCGTCACGGTCCAGCCGACCGAGCACAAGCCGTTTACGGTGACGTTTGACCCGTTCCCGCGCGGATTCTCGATGGGCTTCGTCACGGCGTGCGCCGAGAATCGGCGGAATGACTACCTCGCCCGGATCGCGCAGGACCGAGCGCTGCGGGAATGCTTCGACCGTTTCGGCGTCGGCGCGCCGGGAAAGGACGGTGTCGCATGATGCCGCTGCACGAGAAGTATCGACCGACGACGTGGGCCGACGTGGTTGGACAGGACAAGGCCGTGGCGACCGTTCGGCGACTGGCCGAGCGCGGTCTCGGTGGGCGGGCCTTCTTCTTGACGGGAAACTCCGGTCAAGGCAAGAGCACGGTGGCCCGGTTGATTGCGGCGGAGATAGCCGATCCGTTTTGCACAGAAGAGATTGACGCCACCGACCTTACGCCCGCGCGGCTGCGGGAATTGGAACGCGGGATGTCGATGTACGGGATGGGCGCTAAGCCCGGCCGCGCCTACATCGTCAACGAAGCCCATGGCCTGCGGAAAGACACGATACGGCAATTGCTCGTGTTGCTCGAACGGTTGCCAGCGCACGTCGTGATGATCTTCACGACGACGTGCGATGGACAGGAAGAGCTTTTCGAAGACTACGCGGACGCTTCCCCGCTGTTGTCCCGCTGTATCCGCCTTGATCTGGCCCGGCGGGACTTGGCGCGGGTGTTCGCGGAGCGGGCGCAGGACATCGCCACGCGGGAAGGGCTCAACGGCAAACCGATCGAAGCGTACGTCAAGTTGATGAAGGAATGTCGCAACAACCTTCGAGCCGCGCTCATGGCGGTCGAAGCCGGGGAAATGCTCGAATGAAAGCAATCGGCTACACCCGATGCTCCACGCAGGAGCAGGCCGACAGCGGGCTAGGCCTGGATGCGCAGGCGGAGCACATCCGGGCCTACGCCACGCTCAAGGGCCTCCCGTTGGTCGGCGTGGTCACCGATGCCGGGGTCAGCGGCGGCAAGCCGTTGGCAGCCCGTGACGGCGGGCGGCGTCTGTTGGACGCGCTCAAGCAGAGGAAGGCTACGGCGGTCATCATGCTCAAGCTGGACCGCGGCTTCCGCAACGCTGGCGACTGCCTGACCACGGTGGAGCAATGGGAGCGCTCCGGCGTCGCCCTGCACATCGTGGACCTGGGCGGCAACGCGGTGGACACGACCAGCGCCGCCGGCCGGTTCATGCTCGTAGTGCTTGCCGGGGCGGCGGAGATGGAGCGGAACCTCACCCGCGAGCGGACCAAGGCGGCCATGGCGGTCAAGCGCAACAAGGGCCAGCGGATCAGCGGGCGGTTGCCGTACGGCCTGGACCTGGACGGCGACGGCGTGACCCTCTTGCCCAACGAGGTCGAGCGGGCGGTGATCGCCGACATCGTCGCCATGCGGCGGGCCGGCCAGACGCTCAGCCGCATCGCCGCCGACTTGACCAAACGCGGCGTGCCAACCAAGACCGGCGGGACGACCTGGTCGCACAGCAGCGTGGCCAGCATCCTCGCCCGGCGGTGACCTGAATGTCGTCACCCGGCTGGCGGCACCGAAACGCACCACGATGGCCGCTGCGGGGAATCGTCGGCTCGTGGAATACGGCACACGGCTGGCAGGCGTCACGCACCTGGCGGCAGGAGCGGATTCCGGGCTCGTTGCTCCCGTTCGTACGCGGCGAGCCAATCCGGCTTCGGGGTAGTTTCGCCGGCAGCCGCGGCCTTGATCGCCTCCCCGAGGTTGGCGGCCTGGTCGAGGGGAATCACGAAACCCCGCTTGGTCGGGTACCACACACTCTTGGTCTTGTGCTTCAGCCACGCTCGGATGCGGACGTAGTGCCGGCCGCTGTGCGAGCGCCGATGGACCAGGACCGACTTCGTCGGGCTCCAAGGAACCTCGAACGCGAACGTGTCCACCGTCATGGTGCTATGACGCGGCAAGTCGGCGTCTTGAATCATCCGCCGGCTTGTATCTGACTTCCGTTACGGTGTCAAGTGTCGGCACACGTACCTCGCACGCGCGCGCGAGGTCCCAAGTCCTCAAGTTCAACTTAGGCCCCGCCGCCCCACTCCCGCCACGTTGGAGCCCGTTCGACGGACGATTCGGGGTTCCAGCGCGCCCCGCTGCTTGTAGAATTCCAAGCAGATTCCAAGCAACCGTTCGGATTCCGCTAGTTGGTCTCCGCAAATCTCACCGCGTGCCGGTCCATTCTTGGAATCGACCTGGAAAAGTCGTGGAATCCGGTTGCTCGAGGGTGCATTGCTTCCCGACATCCAACGTCCCCGCCTGCGCCAGCGCTGGCCAGGCCGGCACGTTGCGGGTCCGCCACCGAAGCGACCGAGACACTCGCGCAGCCGCTCGGGGGTCCACTTAGTCACGCCTCGTCCGTTGCGTTGCACCACGCAGCCCGTTATGCGTCGCAGTGCGGGCTACGGCTGACATGGTGAGACCGTCCGGATTCGCATGCTCTCGGGACCAGCGTCGATGCACGTCCCAAGTAACACTCCGCTAACACTCCGGTAACACTTTCTCCCCGGAACCACCCCGGAACGACTCCGGGACCATTCGGTTGAATCGGCCCTGCCGTATGCGAAAATGCGGTTTTGAGCGTCTGACGTGCGGTGCTGCGGAGCCCTTGGAATGCTCGACACGCAGGAGGTCAGAGGTTCAAGTCCTCTATCGCCCATGCGCGCCAAGCGCGACCCGCACAACACATTGACGTTTAAACGACACCGACCCCGCTTGACGTCGCGTAGCGATGTTCAGGGTGTGAAAGCGGTGGTCTGCCATCAGGAAACGCGGTTTTGCTGGCGTCCTCTACGGCCGGCTGTAATCCTCGTTGCGCCGTAACACAGCGGCGTATCAAGCCGGAGCCGTCGCAGAGAATCCGCCGGCACCAAACGTCATCTGGGCGAAGCCCCCGCCTGACCGCGCAATACAACGCCGCCGCACGCAGGCGGACAGGCGACGACTTCCGCATTACGGGGGCAGCCACGACGTAAGCCGTGGGCCGTTGACCGACAGCTTCGCTCCCTTTGTCGCTCCGTCGCTTCGTCCTACGGGCAGTCCACCGGGTCGGGGAATGGGTATGGCCGACCCGAGAACGCCAAGCTGATCTGCTGCACGTCCGAGGCGTTCGACACCCGGTTGGGCATCACATCGTGCATGTCGATCCAGGTGATGTCCGCCACCTGCGGCGTCGCCATGGCACCCGGCGCGACCGGATTCACCGGGTTCGGCCCGAAGGCGCTGAACACCGACAGGGCGGCGTTGATGTCGTCGAAGTTGGTGAAGCCGTTCGGCGGACCCCAACCGGGCACGCACGAGCCAGGCACACCGCCGCAGTCGGCGTCGGTGTTGCAGGTCGTCCCGGACGGATGTGCCCCAGTGTTGCAGAACTTCGCCTTGCTCGATACCGCGTCGCCCCACCATGCGAATACGCCAGTGGCCGGGCGGGCGATCGTCGAGACGTCGAGCGAAAGCGATTCGACCAGTGACGGCTGGAGCACGGTGGTGATCCGGTACGTGGCCTGCGGGACGATCTCGCAATCGCAGACGTGGACCACGTCGGGCCATGATGTAGCCACCTGGAACGTCGGCGACGTTTCCGCGCGAGAGATGCCCGTGCTTCCCGGCGAGCCCGCGTAGCGGACCAAGCCGATATTGGTGCCGCCGTTGGCCGGCTCGTCGTTCGAGCAGGGGAACGATGCCGGGTCGGAAACGCACGGCGAGCCGACGCAGTCGATCGCCGGACTGATGCACGGCTTGCCCTCGTTCGGGCCGCCGCTGCACCGGCCGCAGTCCGAGTTGCCCGGCTCGTTCAGGCCGGTGCCCTGGGCGTAGCGGCAGGCCGAGCTCTCGACGTTGTCGCACGAACCCTGCTTGACGTCGACCAGCGCGACCTTGAAGCCTACGGGCATGAATCCGAGCTCGGCCTTGTTCGGCTCGAAGGAGATGCACCGGTTCTTCGGCCGATCATGCGGATACGGCGCCGGCAATGGCTGCCCGAACAGGTCGCAATGCGGGTCGTTCGGGTTGACCGAGCCGAGGTACGTGAAGGTCAGCTCGAAGAAGCCGCCGTCGCGGGCCCTTGGGATGTTCTCTGCGGTGCCGTTCCACCAGCTTCCCACGCGGATGTAGTACACCGAGTTCTCGTTCACGTTGAGCTCATAGTGCCACGGACCGCCGGCACCGCAGCCGTCGTCGTTGCAGGCCGCGTCGAGCGGACTGCCCGAACCCTGGATAGCAGCGCAGTCCAGCCCGACGTCGGTCGCCGCGTAGATCGCCCCCATGCCGTCGAAAATCGGGGTCGAGTTGCACGTCTCCACTCGGACCTTGCCGCAGGCCGGAGCGATGTAGCTGTACCAGACGCCGAAGGACAGGTCGCCGCCGCCGACTGCACAGTTGGTGGGCGGACCCTCACTGTCCGAGCAGAACACGTCGTAGTACGTAGTGATCACCACCGACGAGTCCCCGCCCGGATGGCTGATGGGAATGGCGTCCTCGCAGAGGTCATTCGCCGGCTGGCCCTTGCAGGGGCTCGGAGTGCACTGCGCCGTATCGGGCACACAGTCGCCCTCGCCCGCCGGGCAGTCGTGGTTGCCGTCCTTGTCGTACTTGCACACCGTGTTGGTGTTGGCGCACTTGTAGTAGATCTTCCACTTGCCCACCCCGCCGTTCGGATCGCTCAGCGCCCCGCACTCGTCCTGATTCGTGATCAGGCACGTGGCGGGATCACCGCTGCCCAGCTCCGGACACAGGCAGCAGCCGCCGAGCACTTCCTCCACGCAGCCCGCGGTCAGCGGCGGGGTCTGGTCGATCCGCAGCGACAGGCACCACGCCAGGTCGGTGTTGCCCGAGTCCTCCGAGGTGTAGTTCGGGTAGTCGGGCACGTTGAAGTCCTGCATCGAGTGGTCGTTGCCTTTGCTCGCCTGGCCCCAGAAGATGTTGCAGGACTCATTGCCGACTCCGTTCACCTCGATCCAATAGCACTCGTTCGCGATGAGGATCGGGTCATCCGAGTGGCCCCGATCGCCCACCGTCGCCGAGTACTGCCAGATCCGCCCGAACGCTGGGGCGGTAATGTCGATGTTGAGCGGCAGACCACCCGACGGAGTGACCTCGCGGCCTTCATCGGGAATGTTGCCCAGGTCGTCGTAGATATGAAGGGTGAATTCGTTAGTGGGAGCCAGGCCGGGGTCGCTGCACTCGGGCAGGCCGGTCGGCGGGGCAAAGGCCGGCCACCAGCAGATGCGATCGAGGTAGCCGGACTCCGCGGCGCGGAAGTCGTCCGCACAGCGGAAGTCCTGGCCGACCAGCGAGTCGCACCG
>Ga0214473_10008896_pt1 | contig 11878 bp, 12 predicted proteins | sample RVTome_7_FD_203509 | JGI IMG/M metagenome (GOLD analysis project Ga0214473, IMG submission 203509) | Soil microbial communities from uranium-contaminated site in the Upper Colorado River Basin, Wyoming, United States - RVT98D197 | ecosystem: Environmental > Terrestrial > Soil > Contaminated >...
CCAGACGTCCTCCTTGACGATCGACGCGCCCTCCTTGGCGAGCAACTCCTTCAACTCGCCGAGGAAGGCCTCGCGATCCTCGTCTGACAGACTGGGGGTAATGATGACACCGAGTTCGTACAGCGGCATGTCGTCTCCTTTCGGCCTTCGGCCCCCGCATCGCGGCGGGAGCAAGGGGTCCGCCATGCCAGGCGGACTGTGGATTCTACCCTATTCCGCGCGGAATGCAACCCTCCTGTGTTGTTGGCGCTGCGCACCAGGGCTTTGTTGCCCCGCGGGTGCGCGGCCCCTCGGCGCTGGCTCGCCCCCGCTCGCGGCGCGCCGAGACTCCTCCGGCTGCGACCGAGCAGGGACGTCCCGCGGCGGAGCCCCTCGCTGTTGGTATGAAGCCACCCCAGCGATACCCCTCCTCGGGCCGCCCGCTCGGTAACCCGCAGCCTTCACAGGCATGGCCGCTGGCACCCGCGGGGCGGATTAGTTCCCCCCACCCAAAAGGCACGAGAGGCATGGCGCTCGGGAGGGCGGGTGAAGGTCCACACGGCAGGTTGCGTCGTCCGTTTGGTGGTACCCAGCCCGCGTTCCGCCAACGCGGGTCGCCAGCCTACCTCAGTCCCGAGTCCCCGGTATGGTCCGCTACCTGCCCACGGTCTAGGCCGGGCGAGCAAGCGTCGGCCAACGGTACAGCATCTTCTTGAGGACGAATTCGGCCGTCTGGCGCCCATCCAGGCCGATCACGGTCCAGGTCAGAACGTTCTTCTTCAGCGAGGCATGGCTCGTCAGGTCGAGGCCCTCGTCGTGGAAGGTGATGGTGGTATCGGTGATCGCAAACGAGCCTCCGTGAACCTCCGAGACCGGCGGCACGTCGCTACCGGGGCCCGCCGGTGTGGGACAGCCGGTCTGCTCCGTGACGATGCCGGCCCACCGTCCGTCGGAGCCGAGGAGCAGCGCACCGCCCCACGACTCCGTGACACACGAGCGCCCCTGCCGGTCTACCGTCCACGAGACCGCCGGGAGTTGGTGGCCGTTAACCGTGACGAGCCAGTAAACACCGGCCGCATTGGTGGTGTCGGCTTGACCGATCGGGGTGCTCGCCGCGAGCAGCACGCAAGGGAGTGCGCTCACCAAGAGAAGCATCGCCTTCGATCGCATTGCGTACCTCGCTTTCTTTGCCCCAGGCCGCTCCACCCTGCACAGTAGTCACGGCGTTCCACCCGGTCAACGGTGCCGTGCGGCGGGGTTCCAACGCCGCCGGTGCTGCGCAGGGAAGTTCCCGCGGGACGGCCGGATTTCACGAAGACGGGCTCTACGGCGTCCGCTCTACCTGGTGCCGTTCTCCTCCTCGCGCTTCCCGCGCCGCTCGGCGAGCCAGCCGATCAGGGGAGGAATCCAGCAGAGGTTCGCCGCCATCGTCTCGAGCGCCGTGTAGAGCTGCGTCGTGGGGCTGAAGCCGGCCGCTCGTGCGAGCAGCAGGCCCACGGGCACGAGGAGGATCACCGCGAGGCTCGCGAGCATCACGGGGTTTCGTGCGTACCGGGCCGCGGCGTTCGGCCACGTCGCCTCCTGACGTCGCAGGAAGAGAAGACCGGACACGTTCGCGCCGATTTGGTCGGAGAGGGCGTAGAAGTACGGAATGTAGAAGCCCTCGACCCCGTAGACGTTGACTCCGAGGGTGCGGCTGACCCAGTCGATCAGCCACGGCGCCGCCATGCCGACGAGCTTGCCCCACCCGTACGCCTCGGCCATGGAGACCGAGGCGCGGCGCAGGCGCTGTCGCACGGCAAAGAACCCCTCGAACAGGCTCTCGCCCTCGCCCGAGAGGGTCCGAACGAGCCACTGGCCGACCGCGCTGCGCTGGAGCCCGAGTCGGTCAAGCACCAGGGCGAGCGCGATTCCGGCGATGTACCCGGCAGCGGTGTAACCCAGGAGCTGGCGGAACTCGCCCTTCTCCTCGCGAGGGGACTCACCTGCCCGAGTCATCATGCTGGTTCCGATGGCATGCGCTCGTGACGTCTGGGCGGACCCTCAGGGCTCCGCGGGGACGGGCTGGTTGAACTGTGTGGCGGTGCGGGCAATGCCGAGGCGCAGCGAAGCCTCGATGCAGTCGGCGGCGCGCTTCACCATCGCGGTCGCTGCTTCCTTCTCCTCCGGCTCGAACTCGGCCAGAACGTATTCTGCGAGGTCGTCCCAGGGGTGCTCGCCGCGGATCCCCAGGCGCAGGCGCGGGAAGTCCTCTCCGATCGCGTCCACGATCGAGCGCAACCCGTTGTGGGTCCCGGGACCGCCTTGCTCGCGCAGGCGGAGCTGCCCGAGCGGCATGTCCACGTCGTCCACGACCACCAGGCACTGCCCGGGCGCGAGCTCCTCGCCGGCCGTGAACAGCGCCAGGGAGTCCCCCGAGAGGTTCATGAAGGCCTGGGGTTTGACCAGGAGCGTGGGACGGCCGCCGGCGCGGCGGGCCACCTTGGCGTGGTACCGGCTGCGCCAGCTCGCGAGGCGCCATCGGCGTGCCATCTCGTCCACCACGAGGAAGCCCACGTTGTGCCTTGTGAGTGCGTATTCCGCGCCGGGGTTGCCCAGCCCCACGACCGCCGCGATGTCCATGAGCCGAGGCCTCCGATGCTAGTCGGCTTCCTCGCCCTCTTCCGGGGCGGCCTTGCCGCGCTTGATGACCTCGGGCTCGGCGACCTCCTCGGTTGCGGCGGCGGCAGCGACCTCCTCGGCGGGCTTGACCTCCTCCTCGAGCTTCACGTGGTGGACCGCGACCGTGACGATCACCTTGTGCGGGTCGTCCGCCAGCTTGGCGCTCTCGGGCAGCGCGATGTCGGCCGCGGTGAGGTGCTGCGACAGCTGGAGGTTGGAGATGTCGACGTGGAAGGCCTGGGGGATCTCCTCGGCCGGGCACTCGACGTGCAGCGAGCGCCCAACCCAGTCGAGGAAGCCGCCGACCTTCACGCCCTCCGCCTCGCCGTGGAGCACGATCGGCACCTCGACCTTGAGGCGCTGGCCCTTCATCACGCGGATGAAGTCCAGGTGGATGTACTGCCGGGTGATCGGGTTGATCTGTGCATCGCGCACCATTGCGTGGCGCTCCTGCTTCGTCCCCTTCATCTTGAGCAGGAACACCGTGTTGCGCCCCTTCTCCTGCTTGAGCAGCTCGGTGACGGCGTGACGGTCGATCACGACCGGCACCGACTCCTTGTCCTTGCCGCCGCCGTAGACGATCGCCGGGATCAAACCCTGCTGACGCAGCTTGCGGTTCGCGCCTTTGCCACTAGAGCTGCGGCGCTCCACCTCGATGACGAGCTCTGCCATGACACCTACCTCCGGCCCCGCGGCGCTGCCGCGAAGGGCACGAACTCTACCACAAAAGCGGCTAACAGCCAACAGCTCACCACCATCCCCCTTCACAGCCAACAGCCTCCCACCCGAGGGAGCCACCGCCGAGGGGGCTTCTAGCTGGTAGCCGTTAGCTGGCACCTGTTAGCCGCGTCTACACGAAAAGGCTCGAGACCGACTTCGCCTCGTGTATGCGGCGGATGGCCTCGCCGAGCAGCTCGGCGACCGAAAGCTGGCGGATCTTGGGACACATCTGCGCCTGCTCGGACAGCGGGATCGTGTCGGTCACGATCACCGTTTGCACGGGGGAGGCCATGATGCGCTCGACGGAGGGTCCGGAGAGCACGGGGTGCACGCCGGCCGCCAGCACCCGAGCAGCTCCACGCTCGTGCAGCGCCTCGGCGGTCTTGACCAGCGTCCCGGCGGTGTCGATGATGTCGTCCACGATCACGCAGGTGCGGCCCTCAACCTCGCCAATGATGTGCATGACCTCAGCCTGGTTGGGGCTGGTGCGCCGCTTGTCCGTGATCGCCAGGCCCGCCTCCAGGCGTTTTGCAAAAGCCCGGGCACGCTCCACGCCCCCCGCGTCAGGGGAGACCATGACGAGCCCGGGCAGGTCGAGGCGCTTGATCTCCTCGATCAGCACAGGCGCCGCGAACAGGTGGTCCACCGGGATGTTGAAGAACCCCTGAATCTGCGCCGCGTGCAGGTCCATGGATAGGATGCGCGTCGCCCCCGCCGAGGTGATGAGGTCACAGATCAGCTTTGCGGTGATCGGAACCCGTGGGCGGTCCTTGCGGTCCTGCCTCGCGTAGCCGAAGTACGGCATCACGGCCGTGATGCGGGATGCCGAGGAGCGCCGGCAGGCGTCCAGCAGGATCAGCATCTCCATCAGGTTGTTGTTGACCGGCGGGCACGTGGGCTGGACGACGTAGACGTCGCCTCCCCGCACGTTCTCCTCGATCTGGCAGCCACTCTCGCCGTCCGAGAAGTTGTACAGGCGGACCTCGCCCCGCGGGATCTGCAGGTAATCGCAGATGCGGTCAGTCAGTTGCGGGTGGGCGCGACCGGAAAAAACCACCAAAGGGTTTTGCTCGTGCATGCCATCCTCGCAACCGGCGATCTGGCTGGGGCGGCAGGATTCGAACCTGCACATGCGGGATCCAAAGTCCCGTGGCTTACCATTTGCCGACGCCCCAGTCGGGGGGGAGTCTAGTGCCCCGGCTGTCGCCTGTCCACAGAATCCAGTGCTACTCCTCCTCGGTCTCCTCGTTGGTCCAGTACTTCTCCCCGAGCAGGCGGTTGGCGATCTGTTGCGAGCGGGTGGCGGCCGCTCCGGCGTCCGCGGTGACTCCCCGCTCGGCGATGACCCTCTCAAACTCGGAGAGGATCGCCTCGTCCAGCTGTTTTCTGGTGTCGGTGTTGAGGGGGTGCGCGATGTCCCGGAACGAGCCGTTGCGCAGGCGCCGCGAAGGCATCGCCACGTACACCGTGCCCTCCTTCCCCTCCAGCACCCTTATGTCGCCAACCAGAAAGCAACCGTCAAAGATCACCTGAGCGAAGGCCTTGACCTTGCCGCCCTTGTTCAGGTTGATTCGAACCTCGCTGATCTCCATTGCTCACTCCTCCGTTGCCAAAGGACGCGGGAGCGATCCTACCCGGGTGAGGAGGGGCACGATCATGGGACTGAGCGCCGCCATCGCCCCGGCGGCTTGCCGTGCCCGTGCCTCGTCCTGGTAGAGCCCGAACACCGTCCCACCGCTCCCCGAGAGCAATGCAAGCAGCGGTTGTGTGTCGTGCACACGCTCCAGGCGCCGCCCAACCTCGGGCCAGCGCTTCACGACCGTCGGCTGCAGGTCGTTGCGGCAGCTCCCCAGCGGGAGCTCTCCGCCCTCAATCACCCACCGGTATATCTCAGACTCGGCCTCCCCGTCCAGCACGCTGACGTCCAGAGCGCGGTAGACCTCAGCGGTGGGGATCGGCTCGGAGCTGGGCACAAGGACAAGCCACCAGCGCGGGAGATCCGGCAGCGCCGTCACCTCCGAGCCACGCCCCACGCCCCAGGCAACCCCGCCCACGAGGAAGAACGGCACGTCCGCACCCAGCTCCGCCGCAAGCGTCTCCAGCTCCTCAGGCACTTCGTGGCCCGTCCAGAGACGCGCGAGGCCGGCGAGCGCTGCGGCGGCGTCCGAGGACCCGCCACCCAGCCCCCCGGCGACCGGGATACCTTTCCGCACCCGCATCCGGGCACCCCGGTTCACGCCGATGTGTTCGGCGAGCAATCGGGCGGCCCTCACCACCAGGTTGTCGTTACCGACCGGGACCACGCCCTCCGGTTCGACGATTAGCTCGAGCACGCCCGCCGGCGCGTTTTCGAACGACAGCTCGTCCCACACCCCCACCGCCGCGAAGATCGTTCGAACCTCGTGGTAGCCGTCGGAACGCCGCCCCAGCACCTGCAGGTGCAGGTTCACCTTGGCCGGGCAGCGCATCTGGAGCTTCATCGCTTCGCTCCACAGATCGGGGCGGACAACCACGCCGGATACGAGGGAGGCTCGCTCGTCTGCCACGCCTGCAGAGTCAACTCGGCTTTCACTGATCCGGTCACTAGCGAGAGACCACGTGGCGGGGTCGGGACGCCCGACGTGTAGCCGAACGGGCTCTCGAGGTCGGCGACCAGCAGCGGCTCCTCGTCGCCGGCGCGGGTCAGAAGCACCCGGGTGCAGTGCGGCTCGGGACCTTCGACCCGAGCCCGCCAGAGGAGCGCTCCGGTGGCGGCCTCCACCCAACCCGGAAGCTCCGGCAGCTCGCGAGTGTCGGGCGGGAGCATGCCGGTGAGCAGCAGCGTCGCCAAATCCGGGTCGAGCGGCAACGAGGAGCTCGCGGACACAGGCACGACACCCTTCGGGAGAGGCTCGCGGCAACCTTCCTTGACCCGCTTAACCCAGCCTCCCGCACCCTCGACCCACGCCGCCATGGCCGTGCCTCCGGGCGGAACGGCCACCGTGAGCGCCAGCCTCCCGTCGCCGGCGCGCACCGTGAGGATGAGGTCCCGGTACCCGCAGCAGGAGAGTCGGTAGAGAGCGGCGAATGGCCGCGGAGCGGCGACCAAGGCCTGCCACCCCGGGGGCAGCGGTTCGGGAGGGGCCGCGTGTCGGCAGCCCGCCGCCGCGAGAAGCAGGGCCAGGATCGCTGTGCTACGGAGCCGGTGCACCCGCAACCTCGGCCAGCTTCTTCTCGATCCGCTCCTTCTGGCCTGCCTCCTCGAGGGTGAGGCCCAGCGCGCGCCGGTACGACTCGGCAGCCTTGGCCTTGTCCCCGCGTGCTCTGAAGAGGTCGCCCACGTGCTCGCGAAGGGTGCCGTCGAACGGCTCTAGGCGCAACGCCTCGATGAGGTGCTTTTCGGCGCGGTCCATCTCCCCGAGGCGGAAGTACACCCACCCGAGTGAGTCCTGGTACGCACCCGAGGTGGGCTCGAGATCGACGGCCTTGGTGAGCATCGTCCGGGCCTCTTCGAGGTTCACGCCACGGTCGGCAAACATGTACCCGAGGTAGTTGAGCGCGGCCGGGTTGTCGGGCTGCTTGGCCAGCAGTTTGCGGAACTGCTTGACCGCCTCGTCCCACGCCCCGGAGCGTTCGAGCGCTGCCGCATAGGCGAAAACCAGGGTGGGGCTGTCTCCCAGGCGGGCCAGGGCCCCCTTGGCACGGGCCGCCGCCTCGGCGAAGCGCTTGCGACGGTCGAGGGCACCGAGCGCGGTGACGACCTCGTCCGCGTCTCCCGCGAAGAGCCGGTTCAGGGTCTCGTTGGCACTCGCCTCGTCACCGGTGGCGAGGGAGAACTCGGCCAGCAGCGCGCTGCGCAGACGGCCAGTCTCCTTGTCGTCCTCGACCTGGGACTGGCGCACGAACGCCAGCCCGTCCTTGTACGCCTCCCGAAGCCGGTAGTACTCGCCCCACAAGGCGAGCTGGCGACGCGTCAGCACCTTGCCGCTGGCTCTCTTGAGCCACGGCAGCGCATCGTCGGTCTTGCGGTCGAGGAGCTCGAGTGCAACGCGCTCCTGCGCCGTTTCGGTGGCCGCGTATTCACCGTCCAGCCTGTTTTCCTCGACCTGCTTCCAGAGGCCGTCCAGGACTGCGCGCGCCTCGTCCAGGTGCCGGCTATCGATCAGCAACCGCGCAAGGCCGAGAGCCGCGTCCGGGTCGTCCGGGTTGGCCGCCAGCACCTTGCGGTAGAGCTGTTCCGCGACCTCGAGGTGACCGTCGCTCGCCTCGACCATCGCTTTCAGCAGCAGCGCGCCGTGCTGATTGGGGTCTCCAGCGAGCACCTGGTCCAGGACCTGGCGGGCCTTGTCCTTGTCGCCCGAACGTGCCAGCAGTGTTGCCCACCGCGTCATCCCCGTGAGGGTTGACCCTTCCTTGCTCAGGAAATCGCCCAGGACGTCCGCAGCCTCTTTGAACTTCTGGGCGGTTGCCAGGGTGTCCACCAACTCGAGCGTTGCCGGTTGGCGCAGCTCGGGCACCGCCGCGGCGCGCCGGAGCCAGTCCGCAGCCTCGTCCAGCTTGCCCATCTGCCGCAGCGACTCGCCGGCGAGGATCCACAGTCTTGGGTCGTTCGGCCGATCGTCGAGCAGGGCGCGCACGTGCTCCCACGCCTCCGACCCCTTGTCGACCCGAATCAGAGACTGCGCGAGCACGAGCCGGGCCTGGCCACCCTGGGGGACGGCATCCACTCCCATGTGCAGGTGTTTGATGGCAGCTTCGAGCTCCGCGGGAGTCTGTGCCGCCTGGGCCAGCAAGATGCCGTAGGCAGCCTCCCCGTTAGGGCTCAGGTCGCCGCCGGTCCTCCTGAACTCCTTGATCGCGTCCTCGCCCATGCCGGCGTCGGCAAGCGCCAGCCCGAATTCCTCGGCCAGCTCGGGGTCATCGGGATCGAGCTCGGTGGCACGGCGGAGCAGCTTCAGCCCCTCGGCTATCTCCCCGGCCCCGAGGCGCAGCTGCGCCTCCGCCACCAGCGCCAGGGCCTCGCCCGAGCCCTTGCTCTGCTCTCCCGAGCCGGCCAGGGCCGTCCCGAACCCGGCGCAGCCCCACGCCAGCCCGACTGCCGCGACGATCACAAGACTCCGCCGCACCGCCACCTCCGAACTCGCTATTCTAGTCCGCTTTTTTTCGTTACAGGGCTTCCCGACGTGCGCCGCGTCAGGGTTTTGCGGCGTCGCCCCAGGCGGGCACGGTGGACTTCGCGTTCTCGGGGAGCACGGCGAGGTCGCGCCCTCCCGGCAGCGGGACCTGCTTGCCGATCCGCCGGCCACCGCCGGTAAGGATCACGAGCGAATCGCCGCTGAGCGCCGCCACCTCGTCGCCCGCCGCCGACACCGCGACGACCGGGCCGGCCACGCGGGTTCGGAATCGCTCTTTCAGCGGGTGGCGTGCCTTCGGATCGACGCGTACACTGACCAACTCCCCAGCGGTACCTGTCGCAAGCCCCGCGATAACGTCCCGTCCGTTCGGTAACAGACAGAGGGAAAGGACCTCGCCGCCAACATCCACACCTGCGCGGGACGCAGGCTCCCCCATCACGGCTGTCTCGAGGGTGCTGCCGCTCGCGACCACCGCGAACGCCCCGGTCGGGGCCACCACCACGTGTGCGGCCTCCCCCGCCAGGCTCACCGGCTGGACGACCGTCGCCCCCAGCCCGACCACCAGCACCAGCGCGCGCACGCCCGGCGTTGCCGGGATGATCGCGACGAATCGGCCGTCGTGGGAGCAGGCAGCCCGCCGGGCCCCGGATACCCCCTCCAGCGGCACCCGCTCCAGCAGCAGGCGATCGGGGTAGGAGAGCGTTGCGAGCATACCGGGCAGCACCGCGTACATGCGGTCCCAGTCGGCAAAGAAGAGCGGGAAGACGCGCCCAGGCCAGGCCTCCACACGCCCCGTCGGGCCGACGATCGCGGTAGCGTCCTCCTCCCGCAGGGGCACGACGGCACGCCCGTCGGGCGCGGCGAAGATGGCAAGCCCCTCGCCCGGAAGCTCGGCGACGCGCAGCACGGCGCACTGCACGGTATCCACGAAAACCACCCTTCCGGGAGTCAGCACCGCCGCCACCGCGGCGATCAGAACGGCTGCAGTCACCTCGCGAGTCTAGCGCGTCCTCTACAATCCCGGGGTGGCCTCGGACCTTGCAGCCGAGATAAAGGCCCATGCGCACCAGGTGCTGGGCTTCGACCTCGTGGGCATCACGACCGCCGACCTGCTTCCCGGCGCCGCCCACCTGGCGCAGTGGGTGGCGGCCGGCGCCCACGGCGACATGGGCTACATGGCCGAGACAGCTCACCTCCGTGGCGATCCCCATCACCTCCTCCCGGAGGCACGGAGCGTGGTGTGCGTCGCGATGAGCTACCACACCGGTCCGGAACCTCCGGAGCTCGACCCGGGCCATCGCCGGGCCGTGGTTGCGCGCTACGCGCGCCGCAAGGACTACCACACCGTCATCAGGCGCCGCCTGGTTCGGCTCGGCCGCTTCATCGGCGAGCGGGCCCCGGGGGCACGCTGGCGCCCCGCGGTGGACACCGCCCCCCTCCTCGAGAAGGAACTGGCCCAGCGCGCCGGCCTCGGCTGGATCGGTAAGAACACCTGCCTGATCAACCGCAGGCTCGGAAGCGAGCTGCTGCTCGGCGAGCTGGTGACCAGCCTCGCGCTGCCCCCCGACCAGCCCGAGACGGACCACTGCGGCACCTGCACCGCCTGTCTGCACGCGTGCCCCACTCGGGCCTTTGACAGACCGGGTCGGCTCGACGCCCGTCGTTGCATCTCATACCTCACCATCGAGCACCACGGTCCGTTGCCGGAGGCGCTGCTGCCGGCCCTCCGGCCGCACCTGTTCGGCTGTGACATCTGCCAGGCGGTCTGCCCCTGGAACCGCCACGCCCCGCCTCCATGCTCGCAGGCGCTCGCCACCCGGGTACCGCTGGGCGAGCTCACCGTTGACTCTCTGGATGGCCTTGGCGAGGCCGGGTGGCGTGCCATTTCGGCCGGCACGCCGCTTCGCCGCCTCGATTACCCCCGCCTGCGCCGCAACCTCTTCGCGATCGCGACCGACTCGCCCGGCGTGCGGCCCAAACCCAACGGTTGACGCCGGGGGCGTTGGCCGGCAGGCAAACGGCGAACCCGTAGTTTCAACCATCGGTGAGGGGCGTCACACCGGTGGACGGTGCACGCGCCCAACCGCCCCCCGGTGGAGCGTGGGTCCCCGGCAGCTCCCCGGGGTGCGCCGCCCGCAAGGGCCGGTCTCCGTTACCTTTTCGGCGCCAAGGAGCGTGTCTCGACACCCCCCCGCGCCCGGCTCCCGCCGTTGCCCCGACACCTCCTTGACAATCGACCCCCAGGGGACTATAAACCGCCGCTCAGGGGTGCCATTTGGGTCCCCAGCGGAGGTGACAGCCCGCCCCCACAGGAAGGAAGAGGAGCAAACGACGCGGGCTCCCACCGCGCTCGGGCAGCCGGTGATCTCCCGTTGGTGCAGGCTTGCATTCTGACCATCTTGTGCTAAGTTGCACGACGACCTTCATGAGAGTACGATGCGAACCGGCATCGCAAGATGCCAACCTCAATCGGTGAGGAAAGGAGAGCTGAGATGCGTAAGAGTCAGGTTTTCGTTGGTGTGTTGCTGTTGGTTGCGGCCGTCCTGGCCGTCGGCTGCGCGAAGCCGCCGCAAATGGAGATCGACGCCGTAAAGGCCGCGATGACCGCTGCTGAGCAGGCCGAGGCGCCAAAGTACGCCGCCGAGGCTTGGGACAAGGCCCAGCAGGCCATGAACGCGGTTAACGCCGAGCTGGAGGCGCAGAACGCCAAGTTCGCCCTGTTCCGGTCCTACACCAAGGCGAAGCAGCTCATCGTCGACGCCACTGCCGCCATCAGCGCCGCCAAGGATGCGGGCATTGCGGGCAAGGAAAAGGCGAAGGCCGACGCCCAGGCCGCGATTGATGCCGCCAAGGCCGCAATGGACAGCGCAGCCGCCATGTTCGCCTCGATCGAGAAGTGCCCGCGCGCGAGGGGAGCCAAGGAAGTGAAGAAGGACCTCGAGACCGTGAAGGGCAACCTCGAGGGCTACAAGAACCAGCTCACCGAGCTCGGTACCAAGTTCACGAGCGAGGACTTCTTCGGCGCCAAGGCCCAGGCCGACACGCTGAAGGGGCTGGTCGACCCGGTTGCTAAGGACCTTGAGGGCATCAAGACCAAGTTCAGGTGCAAGTAAGACTTCTCCGTTCAGACTACCGGGGAACGGCGGCGGGAAACCGCCGCCGTTCTGCTATGCGCTCGGCTGCGGCTGTTGCCCTGGTCGCGTTGCTCGGGTCCTGCTCCCGCCACCCCGTTCCGAACGTGGATGGTGCCCGGCGCGCCGCCCGAACCGCAATCAAGGTCGTGCGCCCCACCGCCCCGGCCAAGGCCAGGCTCATCGAGCAGCTGGTGGCCCTGGCCGAGGTGGCTACGGCCGGGGAGGCCGCCGCCCCCTGGTGGCAGGGGTCCGTGGGGAGGACCGAGGCGG
>Ga0214473_10008897_pt1 | contig 11878 bp, 8 predicted proteins | sample RVTome_7_FD_203509 | JGI IMG/M metagenome (GOLD analysis project Ga0214473, IMG submission 203509) | Soil microbial communities from uranium-contaminated site in the Upper Colorado River Basin, Wyoming, United States - RVT98D197 | ecosystem: Environmental > Terrestrial > Soil > Contaminated >...
CGCCGGCCAACGTCGAGGCGCTGCGGCGCCTGTGGCTCGACCGCACGCTCGTGCGCGGCGGGGACATCGGCCCCGGGAACCCGGGCGATTTCGACGACGGCGCGTGGCACAGCAGCTGCCACGTCGCGGCCGGCGGCGGGGTGCGGCGCGCTGCCGACGGGTCGCTCCTGTGGCTCGAGATCTCCCACGATCCCGCCGACGACCACTACCTCGCCAGCGTCACCGCCCAGGGCCGAACGCCACGCACGGTGAAGCTCGACAGCCCGGACGGCCGAGCCCTCCTCGAGCGGTCGCAGCTCCTGGGATTCGTGGAAGGTAACTCCAAGGGGCGCATCTCGGCGCGCGGGGTCGACGATCCACGCGACCGCTTCAACCGCTGGCGGCGCCAGGACTTCGACAAGCCTGCAGAGAACGACCGCGACAACGGCGGGAAAGTGTGGGAGCACTGGTGCACCACGCGCAACATCCGGCCGGGCAACCGATACGGAACCGCCGTCCTCCAGGCGTACGTCGCCCTGACCGCGGCGCTCACGGACGTCTTCGCCGCCGTGGTCGCGCGGGGCCGGCGAGTCTACGGCCACCCCGTTCAGCTCGCCGCCATGGTGAAGGCCGGCTTCGTGGCGGAAGCGGCTGCCCTCGTCGACATCACGCCGAGTGGGATGTCGGACGACGTCGAGGCCCTCTTCAACCGAGCCGAGCCCGCGGCAGCGCTCGAGGCTGCCTCGAAGCTCGAATGGGGGTCCGAGCCTCGGTATTACATGTTCGGCCGGAGGATCGACAGCTGGAGCAAGACGGCCGAGGTCAGGAACGACCTGCAAAGCTTCGGCTCGCGATGACGCCCGGCAAGCTCCTGTCGGGCTCGCGCGTCTATCTCTCGGGGCCGATGGACTTCGTGGCGTCCCGCGCGTACGAGAAGAAGCACGGTTGGCGCAATCGCGTCGGCGAGTTCCTCGGATGGATGGGCGTCACGGTCTTCGACCCGTGGATCAAGCCCGAGGTTCGCGGGTTCGCCGGGTACGGCTACGAGGGTGAGGCCACGACGTCGCACCGGGACGCCTGGACCTTCGCACCTGGGGCGAGGGGCGCCCGAGCCCGCGCGGCGTGCGCCGAAGCCTTCTGGCCGAGCCTGCACATCGACCTGCGGATGGTCGACGCCAGCGATTTCGTCGTGGCGTACTGCCCGACGAACATCTACAGTGTCGGCACCGTCCATGAGATCGTGGTCGCCCGACAGCAGCGCAAGCCCGTGCTGTTCGTCAGCCCGCACGTCGACTTCGAGGCCCTCGCCGACCTGAGGCGACATCTCGTTCGCGACCCTGTGGGCCGCGCGCTCTTGTCCCGGCTCGAAGCCGAGGTGCCGATCAAGCCCAACCCGACGGCGGCCCCCAGCCTCTGGTACATGCCGCTCGTCGGCACCGAGAGTTTCTTCGACGGCTTCGGCTTCGCGGCGTACAGGCGCCGCTTTCCGGACTGGAAGCCGATCGCACTCGACGACCAGGAGGAGCACCATCCTCCGAGGCGGCCGCTCCTGCCCCATCTCGAAGCGTGCGGGCGGCGCCTCCCGAAGAAGTGGGACCGTCGCCTCGGGAAGTTCGTCGCGAACGACGACTGGATGATCTTCGTTTCGGCCGTGCGGGGAAAGAGCGGCGGCAGACGCAGGAGCTGAGAGCTGGCGAGGAAGAAAGGGAATCGAGCGATGGGCCGCCAGGCGGATCCCCTCGCGCTCCTGCGGGTCGGTACCCTGCGTACGGAGCAGGAGGATCGCCTGCTGGCGGAAGCCTGCCTGCGGGCCCTCGCCGACTATCGCAGGGCAGTGGCCAACGGCAAGCCGACCCACGCGGCCACCGTGCGCGCGCGGCGGGCTTTTCTTCACCTGGGCGGGGATCCCGCGCGATCGAGCGCATCCCTCAAGGACTACGACCACGCGCGTTACGGGCCGTTCCTCGGGGTCAGCGACGAGGGCAGCGCGGCCGGTCAGATCCGCGAGGCTGCGCTCGAGTCGCCCAAGGTTCGCGCGCTGCCCAGGTCGGTGCCAAGGACAGCGCTCGTGGTCGGCGTCGCGGTCGACGCCGAACGCCTGGGCGGCATCGGCGAAGTGGCCGTGGGCCCCGACGAGTATGCCGACGTGTGGCTCGCCTGCGTGGACCGGGTGCTCATCACGACGAACATCGGCACACGCGTGAACGTGCGCGTCTTTCGGCGCGAGCCGCTCGTGCTCCTCAGGAGCGACAGCCCGCGAGCGATCGTTGCCGCGAGAAGCGAGATCACGGCCGTCTTCAAGCCGTTCGTCGAGACCCCGGACAGCCGGCCGCGTCCGCTCACCGTCTTCATCGACATTCCGCGCTACGCGAGGATGACGACGCCCAGGAAACGAGCGGCCCTCCGGAAACTCGTCAGCTACGTGGCGTCAGGCGCCGCGGCCGGGAGGCGGATGAACACCGCTCCAGCAGGGCAGGAGCTCGGGCTCGCGGTCTGGGTTGGGCTGGGCCCGCCGGGAATGCGTGAGGCGATCGCCGCGATCGATCTTGCGTCAAGCGTCGGCATCAAGGTCGTCGTGATCGAAGGGGTCAAGCGCCGAGACGCGGATCGCGCCCTGTCGTTGAGCGGCTTGCTCGACTACTTTGCGCCCGGGCTCGTGGGCCCGATCCTGCGTGCCGCGGCGAGAAGGAAGGTTCGCGTCCGCACTGCCAACCTCCCCGATACCGACACCATCGCACGCAGCACCTGGGTAGGGTTGACCACGGCGCGCAGCTACGGCGCGAACCTCGGAAAGTACGGATGCTTTCCCCTGACCCGGCTCGACATCGACCGCGTCGTCGAGCAGATCCAGAGATGGCTGCCCGACTGGTCGGCTGCGCCCGTGTTCTTCGTGGACCAGGGTCTGTTGCGCGAGGAGCACGTCGACGTCGGGCGCGACCTGTCGCGTGGTCTCGAGTCCTGGCTCGCGACCGTCGCCGCCCACCGCGTGCGCGTGGTGCTCATCGACACCATCGACAAGGCCAGCGGCAGGCGCCTGCTGAAAACGTCCTCCAGGGACGCCAGCGGGTTTCTCACTCCGACGCAGATCCGGGACACGGAGCACCTCGCGCGCCACCTGGGGATCAGGGTCTTGTGGGCCGGCGGGCTGACGCTACGAGACGCATACGAGATGGGCAAGCTCGGCGTCTTCGGCATCTACGTCACGAGCGCCGCCGCGACGACCATCGCGGTCGCTGGGAGCTATACGCGCGATCCGTCGCTCGCTGGCATGAAGGAGCCGTCGAAGCAGGCCGTGCTGCGCACCAAGATCCTCCTGGAGGCGGGCTTTCTCTCCGCGAAGCTCGACCGGGTGGCGTCCAGCCGGATCGAGCACCTGGCGCAGGCGCTCTTGGCCGCTCACCACGACAAGGATGCGGCGGGCGTGGCGGTACATACCGCGAGCCTGGCGTCCGCTTGCGCCTCCGGTTGGCGCGCGCACTGGAAGCGCTTGGCGGACGCCAGGTAGCCGCGAGGAGTGAGTACGACGAGAAACGTCATACCGCTGCAGGTTCTCAAGCCGCTCGTGAGTCCATAGCAGCTAGGAGGGATCATGACCATCAGCCGAACGCGCCGACTCTGGGCCCTGGTCGTTGCGATGCCGGCGTTCGCCCTGGCCGCGGCCTGCAAGTCCAAGGAACAGCCGGTCGCGCAGCAGACGCCGGCGCCGCCCCCCACGTTTGCCACGACCACCACCACCCTACCTCCTCCCACCACCATGGCCACGCCGCCGCCCATCTGGCGCGCGGCGCACTGGGGAATGACGAGGAAGGAGGTGCTGGCCGCGTTCCCGGGAGAAGCGGCGAAGCTGGCCACGGCGGCGAGCTTCACCCGGCCGCAGCCAGGCTCGAGCCTGCGCCCCGGATCGAGCGACGTCGGCATCCCGGCCTACGAGGCGGAGGGGAGCAGGTTCCGGGTACTCTTCGGATTCGAGGGCGACGCGCTCAATCGCATTCACCTCGTCGCCACCAGGGCCGGAGCCGCCACCTGCGGCGACCTCGAGAAGAGCCTCACCGCGCAGCACGCGATGCCCGCGCAGCGCGAGAAGACCGGCGGCTCCCTGCGGGGCGACGAGATCACGTGGACGCTGCCCGACCAGACGATCACGCTGGCCTGCGCGGGAGTGGCCAGCCTCGGCTTCCAGACCGTGACGCTCGACTACCTCGCGCCCGCCGCGAGCGTGGCGAAGAACTGAGGGCCTGCGAGACTCAGCGGGTCGCGATGCGCTCCCAGAGGCCGGTGGCCTCCAGGTGCCGGCGGGTGCTGGGGCTTCCATCGACCCATGCGCGCATCGCCTGCCCCGGAGGCCGCTCGAAGGAGTAGACGAGCGCGAAGATGTGCTTTCCCTGGAGCGGCATGCGGGCCAGCTCGTCGGGCAGGACCTGCGCGCCTGCGGTCACGTCCGGCAGCACTGCCCCGGTCTGCGGCGTGAAGCTCGTTACGTCCGTCACGACGAACGTCACCACGCGGAAGTAGCCTGGCTTTTCGAGGAACAGGTCACCCAGCAGCTCGGCCAGGTTGAACTTCGCGCGGCCGTGCGTCGTCCAGCGCGCGCGCCCCGAGAAGGGAGTTCCGCTCGCGTCGATGCGCTCGAGCCGGGCCACCAGGGCGAACCCTCCGGGCGGCCCGCTGAACAGTCCGACTTCGTAGTCGGGACTGATCTGGGCGAACACGGCCTTCAGACGGTCGAAGAGGCCCTCGGCCGTCTGTGTCGGACCGCCGAACCACGCCAGGTCCAGGGGCTCGGGAGTGCGATAGCCGGCAGGCGGCGGCCAGGGAAATGGCGGCAACGACTCGGGCGCCACTCCCCGTCCCGCTATGCAGATCATTCCCGGTGGGTAGAGATCGTCGAACGCGTTCTCGACCGACTGCTGCAGCCTGGAGCGAACGGCGTCGGACACGCTTTCCGACAGCGCGGTTGATGCCAACAGCGTCGCGTCCACATCCTGCCGGTTGGCCAGCTCCAAGGCCATCGCGCGTTCGCCGGCTGCGGGTTGAGTCAGGCTGAAGGTGATCAACTCGGCGGCGATCGGGCCATGGACCGGCGCCGCGCCCAGCAAGGGCAACGCCCGGAGTCGCTCCTCAGGTCGAAGGGCGGGCCACTGAACTCGCAAGAGACGGAGGGCCCACTCGAGCGCCCACGGCTCTGACGCGTCTCGGGGCTCCAACCACCAGGCCGCAGCGAGGGCCGACCAGGCTCGAGTCGGTCGTCCCCCGCGGGCGAGGTGCTCCACGAGCACGTCGTCAGTGAATCGGGGCATGGCGGCAACGACGGTGGCAAGCTCGGAGGATGTTCCCGTCTCGGACCGTCCCGACCCTTCCAGCTCGAAGACGCGCCGCTGACCATCGTCAGGTTGAAATGTCGGCGTTCGCCCCGCCCTCCTCGTCAACGGAGCCCATTCGCCTTCCGCCGGAGTCTGCCTGGCTGACGGTGACGGGGCGCCATCCGGCTGCGTACGATCACCCGAGTGTTCCGCCACCGGGCCGACCCAGGCAACGGCCTGCCGGACCGCTTCGTGTACGAGGTCGCGATCCAGGGCGCCAATCTTGCCAGCCATCGTCTGCACAACGGTCCCCGATCCTGCGCACGTCATGCGCGCTGTCGCCGCGCCCCGCAGGGGGCTGCCGTCACCCTCGAGCGCCAGCCAGAGAAGGAGGTCGCGCGTCCCTGCGACGGAGTCCCGGCCAAATGCCGGCAATGCTTCGAGGGCGGCACACACGACCCGGGGTGAGCGCGACGAGACGAGGCTCCGGAAAGCCTGCTCACGGCCGGTGTAGCCCTCGGGCAGCGACCGCCACTTCTCGAGATCGTGAAGGCTGGTGCGTGTGCCGGCGGCCGGGCATTTGCGGTCCGCCCTTGCTTCAACCGCCCGCAGCAGCGGGTCGATGATCGCGCTGCCGGGCAGCTCGAAGCCTCTCCAGACGCGGGCGATCAGGTCTTCATCCGCGCCGCCCCGTTCGGCCAGGCGAGTCAGCGTGCGCGCGAGCCTGCCGGCCCACTCGGCAGGCGCCGGCGGTCTTGGCGGGCCAGTGGACCTCCAGGCCAGACGCGACTGATCGATGCAGGATTCGTCGGCCGCCACCGGGTCGGGCGCATGGTCGGCCAGGAAGGCCAGCGCTGGACTCGCATCGCGCGGGTCGAGGTCGTCCAGCAAGACCACCGCGCGGTCCATCCACAGCGCCTCGCTGGCCGCGTCGAGACGGAAGAGCTCGGCGAACGCGACGTCGGCCGCCGCCTTGCGCGCCACGCCGGTGCTGGCTCGATCGGTCACGACCGTCCAGACCATCGCCGTGCCAGCCGCCAGGCGCTCGCTCTCGTCCTCGCTCAGCGAGAACGTGCCGACACCGGCCAGCCGGCCGCGCGCCAGCGTCGATGCCAGCAAGCGGGCGTTTTCTGCGTCGCTTTCCGCCCGCAACAGCGCGGACAGGCGTTCCAGCGCGGCCCTCCGTTCGGACGGCATCTCGCCCAGTTCGCGCAGTGCCCAGACCATCTCGGGCAGCGCGGCACCCTGACTGCCGACGACGGTCCACAGGGCACGTGCCTGCTCGGCCGAGGGTGCTTGCAGATCCCCGAGCAGAGCGGCATAGGGTTGCTCCGCCCCTGCTGCCTGGGCCTGGGCGGCCCGCGCCGCCGCCAGCAACGCGGCGGCCCAGGCCTGCGCACGCTGCCCGGAACCCTCCGCCTGCCGCCGTTGCCGGTAGGCGAGATCGTGCGGCGAGATCCGTCTCTCCAAGGTGAGGCTCACGAGCTGCTGCGCGAGCGCCGGCTGGGCAGGCTCGCGGGGGATCGGCAGGCCCCGCAACAGCTCTTCTGTCGGCGGGTCGCGACGAGCCTCGATCGAGGCAGTCCTGCCGTCACCGGCCTTGCCCCTGGGCGGTGCGGCTGCGAGCGCGCTCAGGGCCGCGGCCCATAGTGCGTCATCGTCATCGGCGCCTCGCGATGTCGCCGCCAGATCCATGAAGAGCCGCGCGCCTTGGCCGCGCTCGACGGCGTCACCCTGTGTCATGAATCGCTGCGCGAGGTCGAGAACGAGCGGACGGGCAAACCTCAGGCGCGCGAAGAGCTGAGCCGCACCGACGAGGTCGGACCGTGATGCGGCGTCCGCAGGTAGCGCCTGGCCCAGGAATCGGATGACGGCGTCTTTCCCTGTGGCCGCGATCCAGGGCGATTCAGGGGATACCCACCGTTGCCTGAGGGCTGCAGCGAGGTCCGCCATGGCCGACGACCGGCCACTCAGGGCGGCCGCTCGAAAGGAGGCCGCCGCGAGATCGTCGTCGCCCGCAGCGAGCGAAGACGCGAAGACGCTCTCCGGCCAGACGCTGCTCCTGGCCAATCGCAGCCGCGCCTCTCGGCCGTCCGCGCCCATTGTGGCGAGGCTCATGAGAGCCTCTCGCTCTATCGGATTGACGGCCTCCGGGCTGGACGAGCGTCGCATCGCCTCCACACCCTCGGCGATCGCGAGCGCGGCGTCGCGCCCACCGTTAGCGGCCAGGCGCAGCAGAAACTCCCGATCTTCGGGCGGCAGCGAGGGCATGGCCCGCAAAACCGCGCTGCGCGGCACGATCTTCGCGAGGGAAGCGACGACGGCGAGCCGGATCCTTGCCGACGGGTCTGCGCTCACGTAGCGGGTCCAGATCGCGTCCGCGTCGGCGTCCTGGCCGAGGGCGAGAGCGGCCGCGGCCATGTCGCCGCGAGTAGGCACGAAGGTGTCGCGGAAGCAGCCGCCGGAGTAGGTGCCGACGTGGGTGCCGCGCGCATCGTCGCCAATCCGTGCGAGCAGGGGCGCCGTGGCCGCGGGCCCGATCTTGCGAAGTGCGGCGAAGGCGTTCCAGCGTACGGCGGCCTCAGGATCGTCGAGCGCGGCGACGACGGCCGCGACGGCTGCGGCGTCCGGGGCTTCGAGGTCTCCCAGTTGGAAGACCGCGCGTTCCCGTTCCGAAGCCTGGGCGGACGAGGCCGCTCGTATCACGTCGCTCACGGCGGGCAGCGGCGGTTCCTTCGCGTCGAGCGACGGCGCCGGCTGAGACGCGGGCGTGGCCCCTGAAGAGGCGGGGGCGACGAACAACCAGGCCGCCAGCATGCGATCGGTCCGGTGCCGCATCACGTGCGTGCTCCCGTCGGTCTTCTCGCGGCCCAGGCCATGCCCGCGCGGCGGCTTATCCAGCCGATCACGTTGCGAGCGGCGAACAGGAACGCCGCGCAATTGGCGGCGGCCAGGAGGACTACCGGCCAGGTCCAGGGCCGGTCGAGGTGGCTGAGCGACTGCAGCAGCAGCAGCGGCGCGCCGACGGTGACGATGAGCGCCCCGTTGCGCAGGCTGACCAGCGGAGGAACGCCGGCCGCCGCCTGTTCGCGCAGGTAGGAGGTCGCCCGGTCGTAGGCCGCGAACGAGGCGATCGACAGCGCGAGCATGACCAGAACGAGGGCCAGGCTGTTTCGCGACAGCCGCGACCAGGCGCCCTGGCCGATGTACCGGGCGCCGACGGCCGCATGGAAGGACTCAGCCGCGCGCGCGTCGGCTCCCGCGCGGATCATCTCACCGAGCGCAAGAGCGATGGTCTCCAGTCGCGCCTCGGTGACGGGAAAACAGTCCACCCAGTTGAGGCGCGCCATCTCGTAGAGGAAGGCGCCGGATGGAAACACGTTGGCGACGCGGATCGGCACGATGCGACGCTTCTGCGCGGCCGCCACCGCCAGCTCCTTGGCTACTTCGGCGGACTTCTCGGTCGCGGGCGAGTAGACGAGCACGACTAGTCGCGCCTGCTGCATCGCGTCGACGATCGAGGCCCGCCACTCGGCGCCACCGCCGATGGCTGCGTCGTACCAGACGGACAGGCCCTGCGCCTCCAGCGCCCGGGCGAGCGCGCCGGTGAAGTCGACATCCTGCCGCGTGTAGCTGACGAAGACGTCTGCCATGCGGGGTGGACGGAGCCCGAGTGATGTGTCGGGACTATACGCTTAGCGCCGCCTTAGCAAAAAGGGATACCGTCCCCGCACGCAGTGACCAGGCCGAAGTGCGCAAAGTTACGGACCAAGGAGGAACGCCATTGCGAAGCTCGCGGGCCTTGATCGCTGCGCTGGTCACGGCGACGGCGGCGGTGTCTCTGGCGAGCGCGGGAGATGCCACCTCGACGCCTTCTCCCGCCTGGCTGACGAAGATCGACCCCTGGGTTCTCGCCATGGGGGCCGCGGGGTCCGCGGAGTTCCTGGTCTTCCTCACCGAGCAGGCGGACCTTGCGGGAGCCGAGCGTCTCCGGACGAAGGCGGCCAAGGGACGTTACGTGTTCGGCCGCCTCACGGAGACGGCGAACCGCACGCAGGGACCGCTGCTCGCGCTGCTCTCGGAGCGCGGCATCGAGCACCAGCCGTTGGAGGTGGCCAACATGATCCGGGTGCGCGGAGACCTGGCGCTGGCCGAGTGAGCTGGCCTGCCGCGAGCCATCGCGCTGCGCAACGAGTAGTCTGTCGAGCACTCCCGCCCGACTCGTCAACGGGCCGTCCCGACTCCCCGACCTCCCGCATTGATCGAAGCCGCGCTGTTGAGTGCCTCTTCCAGGATCGTCTCCGTCAGCCGGGACATCTCGCCGGCGTTGCTATTGTAGCGCAGGGCCAGATCGTTCCACTTCTCGATGGCTTTCGCGTACTCGGGGCTCTGGCTCTCGCCGGAAGCTCGTCCCTGCGAAATGCACTCCGCTCCCGACGCGAACAGCTGTTCCTGGAGTGAGCGGTTTTTGACGCCGAGCTCGTAGAACTTCTCGAAGCTCACGCTGACCTGCTTTCCCGAGAGCGCTTCGAAAGACGCGGTCTGCCTGGCGTGGGCCTCTCGCGCCGCATCCAGGAGGCGCTCGACCTCATCGAATTTCTTCTGATTCAGGCTGGTCGCGACACTGGTCAAGGACTGGGCGATGGCGTTGATGATCTCGAAGACAGCCTCGGCGTGGCTCCGGGCCGGCTCCACCTCCAGAACGAACTTCAGTGCCTCGTCGAGCTTCGCCAGTGTCTGCACGAAGTAGGCCTGGCCTCCAACGCTGTCGCTGACCGCCCTGATCTGGGCCTGGTCCTGTTCCGAGACCCCGACGCCAATGAAGCGCAGCTCGAACTTGATCGTGTGACCCGCATTCCGGTAGGCGTCGATCTCCTCCTGGATCTCCCGGACGGCTTCCTTCGAACACTGGTCGGCGTGACCGGTGAGCACCACGAGCCGCTTGGTGTTCTCCACCCGCCGGGAATAGCCGAGCGCTGACCTGACTCTCGAGGCCAGGTTGGAGTACTCGAGCCGATCGAAGTCGTCGAGCGCCGAAATGACCCCCGACACCAGGGTTGGCCTGCCGCGGGGCTGCATGCCCTTTGCGGCTTCCAGGATGCGCTCACCGCGGCCGGTGCCGAAGCTGACGAGCAGGTCGCTTCCCGGGTCCGGGCCGCATTCGCCTCCGAAGGCCCGGAGTGCGAGGCTGTGGCTGGAATGCAGGGTCCGCGTGCTTAGAGCGTCGACCGCCGCCTGGAGCTTGGTCTTTCCTTCGAACGGCGCGCCCATTCCCTCCGAGGCATCGATCACGATCTCCTGGTTCATGATGGGAGGCCTCGGGAGCCACCAGGCAGTCAGGTAGGCCGCAAGCGCAGTCAGACAGAGGGCACTGGCTGCCGAGACCCCCCAACTCCTGGGGCGCGGCGGAGGGCGCCAGCCGCGTCTCGGCGGCCGGCGCAGGGTCTTGGAAACCGCCCGGACCAGCCTGTCGATGCCCTCGGCGCGTCCGCCACGCCAGCCGGCGAGGTCGATAGCCTGCAGCGTTCCAAAGCCGAGCGGGGGAGTGACCTTGTCGACGACGACCGGTACCAGGATTTCGCGCTGGCGGCCGATCTCCGCCTCTTCCTTGACCCAGTGGCTGGTCCCCGACGACTCGGACCACACCACAACCATCGCGCGAGCCTTGCCGAGCTCCCGCTCCAACTCCCTACGCCAATCGGAGCCTTCCCTGATCTTGACGTCCCAGAAGACGGAGAAGCCGCAGCTCTCCAGCGTAGCCGCGACCGCCCGTGCCCGCGCTCGATCCTCCTTGGCGTAGCTCAGAAAGACGTCCGCCATGGTTCAGCCCCCGGCGCAGGTGAAGCCGAAGGAAGCTACGTCTATTCCGGAGACCCCGTCAAGATCCAAGGTCGAGGCCGTCGCGTGCGGGAGCGAGCCTGCACCTCGGCCGCCCTGACAGGAGCCCGCTGCTCGAGCTCGCTGGCTAGCCGAGCGTTTCTACAGTCCGACAAACGCCGTCCTCTCCTACAAGCGCCTGGCTCATGTAGAGCGGGCCTTCCGCTGCCTCAAGACCGTCGACCTCAAGCTGCGCCCCATCCATCACCATCTCGCCGATTGCGTCCGCGCACACGTCCTCATTTGCATGCTGGCCTACTACGTCGAGTGGCACATGCGCCGCGCTCTGGCCCCCATGCTCTTCGAAGACGACGACAAGGCCTCAGCGGCACGCCGCCGCCGCTCCGCTGTCGCCAAGGCGCTGCGCTCCGAGAAAGCTGAACGCAAGGCCCGAACCAAGCTCGCCGCCGACGGATCCCCGGTCCACAGTTTCCAAACGCTGCTCGCCGACCTGGCCACCCTGGCCAAGAACACCCTTCAGCCCAAGGCCGGCTCGGCCAAGCCGTTCGAAATGCTCACTACCCCGACCGCTCTGCAGCAGCGAGCCCTCGACCTGCTCGGCGTCTCCCCGCGACTGTAGTCAGTACCGGAACGTCCCCGGACTACCAGTCACCGACGGGTCAGCAACTTCCACCTACAGCCTTCGGGAACTTCCGTTTAAGGGACACACACCGACCTGCCGTTCTCGTGAGTCGGAGAACGGGCAGCAAGCTGAACTGTTG
>Ga0214473_10008898_pt1 | contig 11878 bp, 5 predicted proteins | sample RVTome_7_FD_203509 | JGI IMG/M metagenome (GOLD analysis project Ga0214473, IMG submission 203509) | Soil microbial communities from uranium-contaminated site in the Upper Colorado River Basin, Wyoming, United States - RVT98D197 | ecosystem: Environmental > Terrestrial > Soil > Contaminated >...
AGAAGTATTTCGTTTGCCCGGGCATCGTACAGATACAGCGCGATGAGGTGTGACGGCACTTCAAAAAGTGTTGCAATCTTACCCGCTGCCTGCAGGCAGAGATCGTCCAGACCCTGGGTCGAGTTTATCGCTGCCGATATTTCCAGCAGAATTTCCTTCTGTCGCTGGACGCGTTTCTTTTCTGTAATGTCCTGAAAAAAAACCGAAAGGCCCCTGTCAGCCGGATACACTCTCACATCGTACCACGCCTCGAAGCGTTCATCCTTATAGCATGTCTCGAAGCTCTGAAACTTTTTTGTGTTCATCGCAAACCGGTACATCTCCCCGAGTCGGGCTCCGGCAGCATTCGGGAAGACCTCAAAGACATCCTTCTGTATCACATCGTCTCTTGAGAGGCCTGTCCCGACTTCTGCCGCATGGTTCCAATACGTGATCCTGAAGTTTTCGTCGAGCGCGAGAAAACCATCAGTGATGCTCTCAAGGATGTTCTCGTAGATTCGATGATCAGGCATCCTTGCCTCAAGGGTTGATATCTCGGATAGCGCTTCGCAGGAATTGAAAATTATTTAGAGATTTATGAGATCAAATGCAAGAACTTTTTAAACGAAACTATTAATTCCCCTCCGCAATCTCTTTCAGGCATGTACGTTATCGGGAGAAGGAGGGCGTGGAAGATGATTGGAAGGGATCCGCCCAAGGTGGGGCTAATCGCAGGATTGGCGGATTCTACGCCAGATACAAGCTTTGCAGAGGGAGGGGCTGCCCTTTGAAAAATGAAGTCAGGGCTTTCATGATGGACTTGAGTGTCAGTTGAAGCGGTTCCAATTTTGAGTACCGCTTCGCATAGTCGTTCAGCGCTGCAACGAGGCCCACGTCCTTCCTTCCTTGCTCGCTCATGAAATACTTATGCTCCATGATTTCAACATAGAGGCTCGAAGCAGTCTTGTCGGGGAAGAATTGGAGCACACCGTGTTCGTTGAAGATTCTGCAGACCGGCTTGAAGATCTCGCGGTACCAATCTTCGGCGGCCTCGAACAAAGGCACCTCTGTGCCGCGCTTTTCGCTGATGTACCATTTGTGTTCCTGGATATGCTTCAAGAGCAGTCTGCCGTATCCCTTGGCGTCGAAATTGCCGAGGAGTTTGTCGACATCCATATGCGTCACAAGCTCGAATGACCGCATCTCCAGCTCAACAGCATAGCGCTCGTTGTATGCCTGGAGGATGTAGTGCTGGTCTTCCTGGGTAAGCACCGGATCGCGGACAATGCCGCTCGCCCTCAGGTCCGCGTCAGTCCATTGCATCGATTCGAGGAAGAACTCGATGTCTGACAGCCGTAATAAGTCCGACACCGTGGTATGAATCTCGACTGTCTCTGCATCGGCAAGAATCGCGCTGAGCTTTGTCCGTCGTCCCAGCTCAGGCACAACCTCCGTGCTGAAATTGATGAGCATGTTTGCAAGCGAGGCATCCCCCCAGAAAACACCGGAGCTGTGCATTTGTGTGAACAGGCGGATCACTGCATCCCAGATCCTCGTTCTGTTTTCTTTCGAGAAACCGCGTTTGAAGAGAAACGAATCAGGAACGACTTTCTCCAGAAGCTCCGTGACAAGGTATCCCGTATCATGCCGCTGCAGCTGCTCACCGACGTTGGTGTTCACCACGTGCATTCCGTCATCGCGACTCACAACGCCAACGGGCACGAGCGTCGGGATATCGAGCCTCTTCAAGGTCACGTAGTTCTCATATTCACGCCCTGCGCTTTCGAGGGCCGTCTCCTTGATGGCAAAGCGGCGACCTCCCGATTCAATAAAGAGCACAACATGGCGGGAGAGGCCGCTCTTCACCGGGATACTCTTCACCTTGTGTTCGTGCCATGCGTCAAGGGGGTAGCGCCAGGGAAGCGATGCCAGGCACGGATGCGTATCCGCAGGGATGAAAAAACGGACATTGTCCGTTTCCAGAGTGAGTGGGGGTATCATCCCACTATCGGGAGGAAAGGAACGGCGGGACGCTCAATGAACCTCGAGACCTGTGAGGAGCTTCAGTGCTTCCTCATATTTCAGACTTGTCGTGGTGATGATCTCTTCAGGCAGGCGGGGTCCAGGAGGTGTCTTATCCCAATTGATCGACAGAAGATAGTCCCGGACAAATTGCTTGTCAAAGCTCGGCTGCGGCCTGCCGGGCTTGTATTTGTCCAGGGGCCAGAACCGGGAAGAATCAGGCGTGAGAGCTTCATCAATCCAGGTAATGACGCCGTCTTCGCGATGCACGCCGAATTCAAATTTTGTATCAGCAATGATAATCCCTTTGGTCAGCGCATATTCAGCCGCCTGGGCGTAGAGTGAGACCGAGACATCTCGGATCGTTGATGCAATGCCATTCCCCACAGTGTTGACCACCTCCTGGAATGAAATGTTCTCATCGTGGGCCCCCATGGCAGCTTTCGTGGACGGGGTGAAAATGGCCTCAGGCAGCTTCTCGGACTCCTTGAGACCCGCAGGAAGCTTGATACCGCAAATGGATTGGTTCTTTTTATAGTCATTCCAGCCGGAGCCGGCAACATATCCGCGGACCACACATTCCACCGGCAACGGTGTCGTTTTCTTCACGAGCATACTTCTGCTCGCAAAAATTCCGGGTGCCGAGCGAAACGGTTCCGGAAATTTCGTCACGTCGACCGTGACAACATGGTTCGCGACAACATGCGCGAGCTTCTGAAACCAGAAGATGGAGATTTGGGTGAGCACCTTCCCCTTGTTGGGGATCCCGTCGGGAAGCACGACATCAAATGCCGATAGGCGATCAGTGGCAACAATCAGCAGGTTGTCATCCAGGTCATAGATGTCACGGACTTTCCCCTGCCTCGTTGGTGTGAACTTCGGCGACGCAGTCTGGGTAATCACCGACGGTTTCATTCGACGCACGACCATGGCATTCTACGGAGTTGGAACATTCTCATCGAGTTTCAATCAATTGCTGTGGTGAGAGAACCCTGGGCAAGTAAGCGAGCGGATGACACACAGACTATCGTACGAACCTTGATTGCGGGGAAATGCCTGAGCACGCGGAACATACTACTTGTCGAGAATTGTCCCTATAATCTCCTCTATTGTCCCCCGAACGATCTTCTTGTTGGGAGGTGCCGCTTCCGTAACACGGCTGATCCCCCCCAGCTTCAGTCCCTCCCACTCCGATCGCATCTTTCCCTTGACAAATTCCTCGATTGATTCCCCCGCATCCGCATCACGGGATTTTGATCCTGATGGTCTGTCTATAAAAATATCAACTTTGATTTCATCGTTTGCGATCTTCAGGGGCACAATCATGTATCCCAGTTTCCCCGATTGACGCCATTCGTAGATTCTGTTCGATGGGCTGAACGTCGAGGGAATGTGACGAAAGCTTCTTTCGTTTCTGGTGGGAACAAACGTTACTGTCACATGCTCGAACTTTTGCAGGCGTGCTGGAACCATCGACGATGTCTCCTGGAACCCTGTTCGGTTGGTGGAGGGGCTTTCATCGGCAGGCACCAGCGGGCAACCTTCCGGCTGCCCGCTCGTGTGCAGATCGTGCTTCAGTTATTTCACCACAACCATTTTCTTGATTTGCGTAAACTCGCCGGCAGTCAGTCGATAGAAATACAACCCGCTGGAGAGGTTTTCTGCTCTGAACTTCACACTATAGTACTGGCCCGCCTCCGCAACCCCATCGAACAAGGTTGCCACTTCCTGTCCTATCATATCGTAGACACGCAACGTTGCCCTGACATTGTCTTTCACGGAGAACTTTATTGAGGTCTCCGGATTGAACGGGTTGGGGTAATTCTGGGACAGCGTAAATTCGCGTGGAGCCGCGATCTCCTTGAGACCTGCGGCCACATCGACCTTGACCGGGTCGGTGTAATGAACCGCGCCGTCAACATCAACCTGTTTGATGCGATAGAACCAGACATTCGAGCCTGCAACATCGTCGGTGTATTTGTACTGCTGCGGTTTCGTCGTTGTGCCGTGTCCCGGGACGACCTGAACAGTGAGGAATCCCGTGGGCTGACCGGCAGCCCGTTGAACCTCGAATTCGGAGCTGTTCTTCTCAGTCACCGTCGCCCATGCAAGCGCGATCTTGCTCTGTCCAACGACTTTTGTCCTCAGTGAAGCAATCTCCATCGCCTGCGGTGTCGCACTCGAGAACAGTTGGGATTGCGGAATGATTTCCTTCGGCTGGCTCGGGCTTGACCAGAAGAGTCTCGCAACGGCGTGACCGGAGAGCTCAAAGTACATCATCTTTATGGGGTATTTTTGTCCGGCAATGAGCTCGATGGGCGCGCTGTGCTCGAGCGGGTAGTGCGTAGTCCAGTCGTTAATGAGAAGATCCCCGTTCACCTCAAGAGTGACGCCGTCGTCGGTGAGTGTCCACAGCCTATACTCTTCAGAGAATCGTGGCTTCAGGAAACCTGTCCACGTAACGGAGAAGTTGTCTGGTGACACAACAGGATCGGGTGAACCAAGCCCCCAATCAAAATCCACAAAGGGATCGATACGTGTGAGGACCAGTATGGGATCATCGATGAAGTACTCTCCAAAGAGTCCGTCTCCCGTTGGCTCGACCGCTTGCAGGTTGTAGGTGCATTGTGCCGTATTGCCGCACGTATCCTTGGCAATGAACGTCACAGGGAAACCGCCTACAGCGGGAGGAGTCCATGTGAAAATACTATTAACCGGGTTATCCGTGAATGGAAGCGCTGGCACCATGGATGCCCCGGGAGGAAGGCTGCTCACATTGAGTGTAACACCATCTCCGAGGTTGGGATCAACTACTCTCACGGGAAAACTGAAGGGCTGTCCAACTGTCGCGGTCAGAGTGGCCCCACAGGGTGGACTTGGTGGCACAAATACCGGTGGCGCGTTGTTAGCACATCCTCCTCCCCCGGGAAGAACATTGATCGGGTAGCCGCACTGCGTCGTATGGCCGCACGTGTCTGTCGCGATAAAATTGATGATAGTCAAGCCTGGAACCGGCGGTATCCATGAGAAAGTGCTGTTATCAGGGTTACCCGTGATCGGAAGAGGCGGCGACATGGTTGCCCCGGGAGGAAGGCCGAGCACGTTGAGTGTGACGCGATCGCCCAGGTCAGGATCAACAACTCTCACGGGAAAACTGAAGGGCAGACCCGCGACTGCGGTGAGGGGAATTCCGCATGGCGGACTCGGCAGCACAAATTCCGGCGGCTTGTTGTTGGCACATGGATCACCCACTGGAACAACATTGAGTGTGATAGAACATATTGCTTCCAGCCCGCAACTGTCTTGCCCTTTGAAAGTTAGAACCGTTATGCCGGGTGCCGGCGGAACCCACGAAAATGTGCTCAGCACCGGGTTACCACTGGCGGGCAGAGGAGGAAACATCGTGGCCCCTACGGGCAAGCCACTCACGGTGAGCTTGACGATGTCCAGCGGGTCCTGTGCCGATACTCTGACCGGGAATGTCATGAGTACTCCGACAGTTCCTGGGATCGTCGATCCGCAGAGAGGACTGGGAGGATCGAACGTGGGAACTGAGCAGCCAGGGACGATGCGGATGAGAAAGTCTTCCACAACAACAGTCTTTGGCCCGCCAATGACAATTGACGTTTTCAGAACCGACTTGACTATAGCCGTAAGCGGCAAAACAGTAGAATCGTTGTCTTCGATAAGGATCTGGCATGACCATAAGCTTCCAATAGGAAGACCAAGCGTATTCCACTTGACCACGCCAGTTACGCTGTCCACTGTCAGGGGGAAAGGTGCAAGAGGCGGACCGGGTTGGACGAAGCTGCCGTTGGAAGATGCTTCCTCCGGCTTTGCGAGCCTCCACTTGAGCAAGGTCTTCGCATCGGAGTCTGTGACCGGAATAGAGAATGTGGAATTGATTCCTCGCTGTAACTCAACGATTGGTGTGAGGGTCGTTATGACAGGAGGCTTATTTCCGGTCTCGGTTTCCACAAGCGTATGTAGTCGGAACTGCTTGTTCGGGTTGTTGACTTCACCGTTTGTCCTGCAGCAACTCGCCACTTCTGCAACCCATGGAAATATAGCGTTAGCCGGAGCTGGATACGTGTGATCAATCGTCATCTTGGTGGTGCTCCCCGGTTCCAGGGCTTGCGCGAGAATCGAGTTGTTGGGGATATCCACCGAGAGAACTTTGTAACGAAGAACCGGGGACGTTGTCAAATCTCCGAAGCTGAGAACCGTGGAACCGACGCTTTCGGTAATGATATCATTGACAGCAGGAAAGCCATCGACGGCCGTGCCGGGATACGCGTTACGACGGAAACCGTTGATGAGAGTGAACTCAACCGAACTGAGTGAGATGGCCGGCTTTGCCTGCCATGTGAGATGGCCAAAGTTGAAAATCGGCTGAGCTTCTGTCTGAACTGCGGAGGTCAGGATGAGCCCCAGCCCGACAAGCGCCAGGAACCTGAAACACCGAAGCTTCTGGAACATCATGGAGCGACGGTCTGATAAAAAAGTTGCCATGGATCATTCCCCCCTGAGATTTGTCTAACGAGAATAGAAGTATTGTCTGTAGCCGGACCGTATTGCCTGACGGAAAGAAACACCCGCATGAAAGAAGCCACAACCTCGACCGTTCACCTCATGTCAGGGTGCTGCAAGAATATCTAATCTTAAGTACAAACGAGCGGGGAGTTCAGGAGACTGGAACACCGGTCATTCGTCGGCCAGGTTCGCCATCCTGATAGTTCACACGAATCGGCGTTTACTGACTGTGCTCCGAAACAACCAGCGATCTCAAAGGTGAAAGGATGGCTGCAACTCTTGCTGGAAACAAATCTTACAGCATTCTGGGCTCCACCCTGATTCACCCTGTGCATTGTGAATATACATAACCCCCATCGGGTTGTCAAGTACGCAGATCACAAGTTTCAAGTTTCATCTTCGATTTTTGAGAAATTAGGCCAGTTTTTTTCACATTGATCTCAATATCCGGAAGATATATCTCATGCAGGCATTCCACAAGAAAGACCCCACGCCGCATCCTATGTTGCTTCAGAATTCAGCGCAGGGTCTCTCACAACTCACATCTGTTTTGCTTGCAGCTGCTCCACTCTAGAAGGTGTATCGGATTCCGATCTGCATCTGCCAGCGGGAAAAGATATTATCTGGAAGTGCAGGATCGGCCACTCCATCCCTCAGCTTGAGTCCGGCCCACTGATAACGTGGCTTCCCGTAGTCCGGCCCCGGGGTCGTTTCGAAGCTCTTGAGTGTAAGCATATTCACAGTCTGGTTGAGACCGGTGTTTCTGATCCATCCCCAATCGCTGTTCAGGAGGTTCAGAACGTTCAGGATGTCCAACGTAATTTCGATCCTGTGTTCTCCGATGGTGGGGATTTCCTGATTGATGCGAAGATCCACCTGGTGGGCCCATGGCTCACGGGGCCCAGAACGCTCAGACATTTTACCCTTGTTGTCCTTCAGGTAAGGATCGGCATCAATGAACGTCATAAGATCTGTATAGTCGCTGGCACTCTTTGCCAGCTTTGCACCGGCCGAGTTTGTCAGAATAATATCGTTTGCATCTTTCGGAATGTACACGAGGTCGTTATCACTTCTGCCATCGCCGTTGACGTCTCCCACAACCATGTACGAGAAGGGGCGTCCCGATTGGCCGTTGTAGAAGAGGCCAAGGGTTGTCGCCAATCCATTCCAATCCCACTCAAACCGGTAGGAAAGAGATGCCATAATACGATGCCGGCGATCCCACTGGGAATATGTGAGCTGCGGTGTGTTCGGATTGCCCGGCGTTGGATTGAACCGCCATTGGGAAGAGGCGGTTGTGGAATTGTTGCTGTTGATGTCCTTCGCAACTCCGTATGTATATCCCAGTATCCCATTCAATCCGACTGGAACGCTCCGCGAAAGAGAGAATGTGACATTCGCGTTGCTCCCCTGATCCGTATTCCTCACAAGAAAAACTCCCGGTGAGAATCGGGCGGCGTTCACCCATTGCACTGTGTATGTCGTCGAATCCCTCAGGATCCCCCAAACCTCTCGGTTTTCCCCGGGGATCCTGCCTCCCGGCGTGAGTGGCCCACCCGGCCTCACTGTTCCACCGCTCGTCGCGGCGTTGGCCTGCAAACCTTTCAGGTTGATGTTCTGAGTGTAGACATCGTTTTGAGTTGTTGAGAAGATCCCTTCGACTGTTGCGGTGATATCAAAAGGCAGCTTGTGGTCAATAGCAAGATTATACCGGAAGATGGATGGCGCTTTGAATTCACGATCCGACAAGTCCACCTCGGCGCTCGGAAGTGCTGAAGCCGCGGGCTTTGCCTGGTTGTTGGGATTAGGATTGAAGGATGCAGGAGCGGTTGTGAGTGTGTAGAAATCCACCCCCGTATTGCTGTACTGGTTCGATACCCAGACATACGGGAACCGTCCATAGAATATTCCCACACCGCCACGAACCTGAGTGCTTCTTTCTTCATCGATCGCATAGTTAAATCCGACACGGGGAGAGAATGCGAGAGAAGTCTTCGGAGGCTCGTCGGTCCGATAATGAACACCGTAGAAAGCAAACATTGACGAGTCCAGCGCTGCGTTGTAGTTTGGACGATCCGGGTATGTCGGTATATCGACTCTCACACCGGCTGTAAGTTTCAACATTGGGGTCACAGCGAATTCATCCTGGGCGTACAGGGCATACTGTTTTGCTCCCCAGTTTGCTTCCTGTAATGGGTTCGACGTTGCAGAGTACCTGAACGTATAGGCGCCGAAACCGGGAGCACCATTTGCCGGCTGGTCGGCCAAGAACCGGGCTATTGAACTGTATGCATACGCGCCGAAGGCATCCGCGATGAAGAGGTTCCGGAAGCTGAGGAAGTTGACCTTTGCACCGAACGTAAGTGTGTGCTGAGGCAGATACCAGGAGAAGTTGTCTGTTAATTCAAAATTCTTCTGACCCAGCTCATTGTAATGTCTGAACTCTTCCGCTCCGAGGATGAGGTTTTGAGATCGTTTGTCAGTCTTGGATGGGTCGCTCGTTGCGATATACAATGTGGGGAAAGGCTGACCGTAGTAGATGGGGTTGTCAAACTGGTCAACATATCCCATGATGAGCTCGTTCGATGCCATGTTGCCGAAAACACTTGTCAACTGCAGGGCTACAGAATGAGTTTTGTTCTGCAGCTTGTAACGGCCATTCTCGAAGTAGATGTCGGTGGTTCCGCGGCCGCGAGATGGTGAGTTGTCGTCAACAGCATGGAGGTAGTTCCACCGTGCGGTAATTTTGTGACTCTCGCTGAGGTTGTAGTCAAAGCGCAGGAAAATCTTTTCATTTTCGCTGATCGGGCTTATCGTGGCGAACGACCCCGGATCGTAGTTGTATTTCGATTTGAGATAGTCCGACAGTATTCTCAGAGAATCTGCGTTTGCCGTATAGGCGTTTGTACCGATAGTATTATTACCGAAGGTTCGTGTGAACGGCTGCTTGAACCTTGTGATCTCTCCATTCAGGAAGAAAAAGAGGTTGTTTTCGAGGATCGGTCCACCGACCCGTGCTCCAAATTGATAGTCAGTAAATCCTGCCAGCTTTGTCTTCAGGGTGTCCGGGCTCTTTCCGACAAAGCCCTCATTGCGACCGAAATAGAACGCGGATCCTTTGTACTGATTCGTTCCACTTCGCGTAATGGCATTTATGCCGGCGCCGGTGAAATCGGATTGTCGCACATCGTAGGGGGACACGACCACCTGGAACTCTTCAATGGCGTCGAGGCTGATCGGCGTGACGATCTTCGTCGTTGACTGTCCGCCCGGGGCACTCGTCGATCCGAGACCAAACAGGTCATTGTAGTTTGTGCCGTCGATCTGGATGTTGTTATACTTCGAGTTTCGTCCAAGCACGTTTCCGCTTGCACCCGTCGTCGTTGATGGGTTGAAATAGGGAGACACCTTGAGGTAGTCCTGGAAATTCCGTGCGAGAGAGGGAAGCCGGTCAATATCCTGGCGGGTGACGTTCGTCGTTGCTCCTGTATGAGAAGAGTTGAAGACGGACGCGCGCTCGCCAACCACAACAACCTCCCCTGCCTGTACTGCCTCTTCGATGAGTGAGAAATCAAGATCGAAGTTCTGTGAGAGTTGCAGATAAAGATCCTTCCGTTCCTTTTTCTGGTACCCCACAATGGAAGCTGTGATGGTGTACGGGCCGCCGACGCGGAGACCGGGCAAATCGTATCGACCGTTTTCCCGGGAACTGACGCCGTAGACCGTCCCTGACGGCTCGTGCTTTGCAGTAATATTCACCCCGGGCAAAGGTTGACCCGACTTGTCCGTAACGAGCCCGTTGATAGCTGCTGTCGTGACGCCCTGAGCGAACAGGGAACTGTTCACGAGCAACAGCGCACAACAGGCGACAACGGAATACCACGTCGTAGTCGTGGGCTTCATGCTGCGTCTCCTTATGATATTGAGATGTTGAATAGTTTGAGAGTTAAAGAACGGAATGTGGAGCCGAGTGCAGATGTTGAAGCTTTAAGCTGCGTGAACGTACGAAGGAGAATCGAAAAATACAAGAGTGCAGTGCTAAAAAATTTCTGCTTCAGATTTGTCGGTGTTGGAGCTTGCTATGACCTCTAATGCGAGAATATTTGCGTCTCTGAGGGGCACCGCGGAAATTCTCGACCATATATTATTCTCAGTTCTGCAACGCCAACTCCCAGGTTCTCCAAAGAATCATTGGCGAAGTTCGTGAAGCTCTGGTTTTCTTGGAAGAATAGGCGTAAATTGGCGATGAAGGATGGCACAAAGGTTGCCTATCATAATAGTGGAGTATTCTGTTCCTTATCCCCGTACCGCCATAGTCAGATTAATAGTGAGGTTCCTATGCACAAGAAACTCTTCATACCCGGTCCCACGGAGGTAGCACCCGAAGTTCTTGCAAAGATGTCAACCCCGATGATCGGTCACCGATCAAAGGACGCATCGACGCTGCAGCGGGAGATCTCTGATAAGCTCCGAAAGGTCATGTACACCAGCAATCCCATTCTCCTTTCCACCAGCTCCGGGTCGGGGCTTATGGAGGGCTCCATCAGATCGTTGACAGCAAAACGGGCGATCGTCTTCTCTGTCGGCGCATTTGGCAACAGGTGGTTCAAGATGGCGGAAGCCAACGGCGTCGGCGCAGACAAGCATGAGGCCGAGTGGGGACAGCCAACGACGCCGGAGACCGTCGACAAATACCTGTCCACCGGCAAGTACGACGTTATGACCGTGACACACAACGAGACCAGCACCGGCGTGATGAATCCGGTCGAGGAGATTGCCGAGGTCCGACGCAAGTACCCGGATGTGCTCTGGCTCCTCGATACGGTCAGTTCCATGGCCGGCACAAAGATTGAAGTGGACAAGCTTGGGGTGGATGTCTGCATCACCTCCACGCAGAAGGCACTGGCACTTCCTCCGGGGATGGCGATTTGCTCTGTTTCACCGCGGGCTCTCGAACACGGGAAGCAGGTGAAACAGCGGGGGTGGTACCTGGATTTGTTGGAACTGTACAAATATGTTGAAACCAAGGATTACCAGTATTCGGCAACACCTTCACTCTCACACATGTTCGCGATGAACTTTCAGCTCGATCGCATTCTTGCGGAAGGCCTCGAGGAGCGATACGCGCGCCACAAGGCGATGGCCGAGTATACCCGCGCCTGGGCGAAAAAACATTTTGCTCTCTTCCCCAATGAACGCTATGCGTCTCTCACGCTTACAACGATCACCAACACACGGAACATCTCGGTCAAAGCATTGAACGACGCGCTTGGCAAACAGTGCATGCAGATTTCCAACGGCTACGGGGACCTGAAGGAAAAAACCTTCCGGATCGCCCACATGG
>Ga0214473_10008899_pt1 | contig 11876 bp, 11 predicted proteins | sample RVTome_7_FD_203509 | JGI IMG/M metagenome (GOLD analysis project Ga0214473, IMG submission 203509) | Soil microbial communities from uranium-contaminated site in the Upper Colorado River Basin, Wyoming, United States - RVT98D197 | ecosystem: Environmental > Terrestrial > Soil > Contaminated >...
GCCTCAGTGAGGCATTATCCTGGCCCACAAAAATTCCTTGAATGTCCTTCCATATCAGAGTAGAATTCTTTTATGCAGAAAATTCCAATCCGTCTGATTGTGAACGGCCTGCCGCACACGATCCATGTCGAACCCCGCCGGACCCTCCTTGATGCCCTTCGTAAAGACCTGGGGTTCACGGGAACCAAGAAGGGTTGCGATGAGGGAACGTGTGGCGCTTGCACGGTACTACTGAACGGCAAACCCATCTACGCCTGCATGGCCCTTGCGCTCGAATGCGAAGGGATACCGGTTGAAACAATCGAAGGCATGCAAAAGGACGATAAGCTTCACCCCATTCAGGAAGCCTTTATTCAAGAAGATGCCCTCCAATGCGGTTTCTGCACCCCCGGCCAGATCATGGCCGCCAAGGCCTTGCTCGACCAAAATCCAAGACCATCGCCCGAAGAGGTCAGGAAGGCCCTTGTCGGAAACCTCTGCCGCTGCGGGACCTATCCAAAAATTCTCAAAGCCGTTCTGTCAGCGGCCGGACAGTCCCTCACCCTTCCCCTCGTGGTCGGGTCTTATCGACTCTCCCCCAAGGGGAGAGGGCGGGGTGAGGGGGATTAAGTACGTAAGAATTTGAAGATGCTGAAAGTCATTAAGACCAAAACAGAGTTCGAGGGGCGCTGGTTTGAAGAACACGTCGTCGTGGAGGGGGAAGGTCTTTCTTCCTGGCCACCCGGGGCCGATCTGAAATGGGTAGGGAAGAGAGAAACCCGGATTGACGGAAGGGAGCGCGTGACGGGCCGGGCCGCCTTTACTCATGACATCCAGTTACCAGGAATGGTTTATGGAAAGATTCTTCGCAGTCCCCATCCCCATGCCAAAATAGGAAAAATCGAGACCGGAAGGGCTGAGAACCTGGCGGGTGTTCTTGCTGTCCTGACATATAAAAATATCCCCCGGATCCCCTTCCGCGTAGGTCAGAATTTTGTTTTGAACGAGCTGGTCCGGTTTGTCGGGGATGAGGTCGCCTGTATTCTGGCAGAGGACGAGGAGGTCTGTGAAGATGCAATCGATGCGATCAAGGTTGAATACGAGCCTCTGCCCTTTGTCATCGATCCGGTCGAAGCCCTCGAGCCCGGGGCGCCCAGAGTGTGGCCGGAGGGGAATCTATTCAATGGGAGGCCCGAAGTCTACGAGCGGGGAGAGGTTCAGAAAGGTTTCGCCGAATCGGACATCCTTGTCGAGCAGGTCTTCAAAACGCAGACCGGCCTGCACAATTCAATGGAAACCCACGGAAGTGTCGCCGTCTGGGAAGGGGATCGTCTGGTTCTCTGGGATTCGACCCAGCATGTCTTTGGGGTTCGCAGGGAGATCGCCTCGCTCCTCCGCCTTCCTCTGAACAAAGTCCAGGTGATTAAGAAATATATGGGAGGGGGTTTCGGAAGCAAGAATAGTCTTGGCAAATACACCCTTCTTGCAGCCCTCGGTGCAAGAAGGATCGGCCGTCCCGTGAAGATCATGCTCGACCGCCATGAGGAGAATCTTGCTGCCGGTAACCGTCCTACCAGTATTCAGCATTTGAAGATCGGAGCCAAACGGGATGGAGCATTGACCTCCATCGATCTCAGAGCCATCTCCGGAGCAGGAGCTTACGCTGTTTACCCGGCAGCTGTCGGGGGGCCGGTCCGTCAGCTCTATGCCTGCCCGAATGTGAAAACCGAGCAATACTCCGTCTTCACCCACACGGGTCCCATGTCTCCTTTCCGGGGGCCGGGTTATGTGGAGGGCACTTTTGCTCTCGAATCTCTTATGGATGAATTGGCAAACCGGTTGGAAATGGACCCGCTGGAAATAAGATTGAGGAATGATGCGAAGCAGGATCCAATAACCGGCCAGCTCTACTCGTCGAAGGGGTTGAAGGAAGCCTATGAGCGGGGAGCGAGCGAAATTCAATGGCATGGGCGCCGCTCCTCGAACGAGGCTACAGGCTCGAAACGTTATGGCAAGGGGATGGCATCCCAGATCTGGGGCGGGAGCGGCGGACCGCCTGCTTACGCTTTTGTGAAATTGAACTCCGATGGGACGGCAACCGTGCTCACCGGCACACAGGACGTTGGGACAGGGACGAAGACTGTCCTGGCCCAGATTGCGGCTGAGGAATTGAGTCTTTCTATTGAAAGGATTTCAGTCGAGATCGGCGACACCCAGGTGGGCCCCTATTCACCGATCAGCGCCGGGAGTATGACATTGGCCAGTGTCGGCCCCGCAGTGAGGATCGCTGCTTATGAGGCCCGGGAACAACTCCTGGATGTCGCAGCCCAGGTCCTTGAGATACCGCGGGAGACCCTTACCGTGGAAGATGGAATTCTGAAAAGCCCGGCCATCAAAGAACAAGTCTCTGTGAAAGACGTTCTTTCAGAGGTCAAAAATTTTATGATCATCGGCCGGGGGGCCAGAAGCCCCAATCCCGAAGGGGTTAGCATCCATACCTTTGGCGCCCAGTTTGCCGAAGTCGAAGTGGATGCGGAAACAGGCGAAGTGAAGGTTGTCAAGATGGTTGCGGTCCATGATTCGGGAAGGGTCATCAACCCCATGACGGTATCGAGCCAGATTGAGGGGGGTGTCCTGCAGGGACTCGGATTCGGTTTGACAGAACGACGCATCATCGATCATCGGATGGGAGTAGTGCTGAACGCTGACCTGGAGAATTATGACGTCCCAACCGCCCTCGATGCCCCTGAAATTATTACTGGCATGATTGATCGTCCGGACCTCCATGTCAACAATCTTGGGGTGAAGGGGGCAGGAGAGCCGCCTATCATCCCTACGGCGGCTGCGGTCGCGAACGCTGTGGCGGATGCAATCGGTGTACGAATCAGGGAATTGCCCATGACGCGGGACAAGGTACTTAAAGCTTTATCCCAACGCGAGGTGGTCGAAACTGAATAGGGTTTTGGCAGTAGGAAAACTCGAAATCCGAATATCGGGCGAAGCGTCCGTCAAGGACCAATCCGAAACAAATCCGAAATCCAAATGTTCAAATGAACGAGACAAGAAGGTTTTGATGTTTCGAATTTCGAAAATTGGAAATTGTTTCGAATTTCGGATTTCGTGCTTCGGATTTGGAACCTGCCCAATCACTATAAAACTGATGCCGTTTTGGGCGTAGTCTTTCCCATCAGGAATTAATAGATGATGAGACCCTTTGAGCATAGGAACGCTCCTGATCTTCCCACGGCGCTGGAACTCTTGCGAGATTCCCGGACGGAGGCTTTAGCCGGCGGGACGGATCTTCTGGGTGAACTTAAAAAAAGAATTAGGGGGCCTTGCCGTCTTCTGAATCTCAAGACGATTCCCCGATTGAATGAGATTCATTTTGATGGGGATCTAAGAATGGGACCCCTTGTCACCCTGGGTGAGATTGAGCATCACTCTGAGATATCAAGTCACTTCCCTCTTCTTGAACAGGCCATTACGGTCACCTCCACGCCGCAGCTCCGCAATATGGGGACGGTCGGGGGCAATCTCTGCCAGCATCCCCGGTGCTGGTATTATCGATCCTCTTTCTTTCATTGCTGGCTCAAAAATGGCGACAGGTGTTTTGCTGCGGAGGGAGAAAACAGATACCATGCGATTTTTGGGGGGCATCCCTGCTTTGCGGTCCATCCTTCTGATCTGGCGCCAGCCCTCATCGCCCTTCGCGCCAATGTAAGAATCGTGCGGCCGGGCGGAGAGGAAGAAATTCCTCTCGAAGAATTCTATACGAGTCCGAAGGCGGATCATCGGCGAATGACGATCCTGGAACCGGGAGAATTGGTGACGGGGGTTTCCGTACCGATTCCTCCGGAAAATTCACGGGGCCTCTATCTCAAGGCGATGGAGAGAAAGAGCTGGGCCTTTGCATTGGTTAGCCTCGCTGCTTACGTGGAGTTTGATGGTAAATCCATCCGGGAATCCCGTCTCGTTTTAGGCGGGGTTGCGCCGATTCCCTGGAGGGCAAAGGAAGCAGAAAGGATTCTTAAGGGCCGGACATTCTCCGAGGAAATTGTGGAAGAAGCTGCAGAAGCCTCGGTCGCTCGTGCCCGTCCTCTGAAACATAATGAGTATAAAATCCAGCTGACCCAGGGGTTAATCCGCCAGGGATTGGCTTCTCTTGCCCGGTAACCCCCGGCAATCGGTGTTGAAAAAGGGATCACCTGTAACTCAGCCCTTCAGGGCTGATGAATCAGGGCTAAAGCCCTGAGTTACCATCGTCTGACAATTTTAGGCTTGAAAACAGAGGTGATTTAAGATAATCTTAGATGCTCAAAGGAGGTGATCGAATGGCCATTTCTGCTTATGTCTTTATTGAGTGCACGGCAGGGGCTGCCAGAGAGGTTGTGAAGGAGGTGGCCAAAATCCCGGGGGTCAAGCGGTCAAACTCGACGACCGGGCCCTATGATGTGATCGCTTTGGTGGAGGCGCCCGACATCAACATTCTGGGCGATTTTATCGTCACCAAGATTCAGGCCCTCTCAGGCGTGTTGCGAACACAAACGAATGTGATTGTCGATTAATGCGCGAATGCTTCTGACATTATCCACAGCGTTATAAGTAATTACGAATGGCTATCATTGCCGAATGGAGTCCAAAGACATGGTTCGACAGGCTCACCATGACCGGTCACCCCTTCGACCGTTCGCCCTGAGCTTGTCGAAGGGTATCATACCGTCTGCGTAAATAATTGCGTTGCCATGTACAACATCAAAAGTGAGGAGAAGAGAGAATGGGGAGCGTTGTCAAAAAAAGGCGGAAAAAAATGAGGAAGCACAAACACAAGAAGCAGCTCGACCGGGACCGTCATAAGAAGAAATAGCGAGCTCTGAAAAACTAATTTTCGCTCTCTTGGAGATTTCTGGGCTTTTTCAGAAATCTCAAATAACAGCCTCCATGCAGCGAATCTGGATTCATATTCTCCTTTTTGTGCTGACGGTGGCCTCCACTTTTTTCGTTGGAGGCGCTGCTTATTCGATCACTCTTATTCTCATTCTTTTAGGCCATGAAATGGGCCACTACTTCATGTCCCGGAAGTATGGGATTACAGCGACGCTGCCTTTTTTTCTACCCTTCCCTTTTTCTCCTTTCGGGACGCTGGGCGCCGTGATCCGGATGCGCGGTTCCCTTTCCTCCAGAAAGGCCCTCTTCGATACAGGTGTGACAGGCCCCTTGACCGGCCTCTGTCTAAGTATTCCGGCGATTGTGATCGGCTTAAGCCTTTCACAGGTTGTCCCTGTCTCACAGGTGAAGGAGGGGATGCTTCGCCTGGGAGACCCCCTTCTCTTCTCCTTGATCCAACGTCTTGTTTTTGGAGAGGTGCCGGGGAATCATGACATTCTTCTCCATCCTATAGGATACGCCGGTTGGGTAGGTCTCTTCGTCACCGCCTTAAATCTTCTGCCCATCGGGCAGTTGGATGGAGGCCATGTGGCCTATGCCCTCTTCGGACGCAGGAGCCGGGTGATTTTCCTCATCGCCATAGGGGTGATGGCCTTCATCACCATTTTTGTTAATCCCGGATGGTTTCTCCTATTAATCCTCCTTATCCTCTTCGGTTTCCGGCATCCGGCACCGCTGGACGACCAGACCCCTCTCGACAATACCAGAAAATTCCTTGGAGGGTTCACCTTTCTCATCTTTTTTCTCTCTTTCACCCCCGCTCCCTTCCCCCAGTTCGTTGACGAGATCAAACAACTCTTACGGTTTTGATTGAGGAAACGTAATGCCTCATAAGACGTGAAAAAATGGATTTGGTTCTTTCTCACGTCATTCCGGCCCCGATTTTCATCGGGATGAACTCCAGCCGGAATCCAGGATTCCCGGTGGAAACCGGGAGCCAGTGTTTAAGATGGTTCCCGACTTTCGTCGGGACAGGGACTGGACCCCGGTTTTCATCCCGCTACGAGCGGGACTGAAATTCAATTTCTTCACAGCTTCTCAGTTTCGTATGTGTAACTCAGGGCTTTAGCCCTGAGTCATCAGCCCTGAAGGGCTGAGTTACAGGTGATTCCCTCTCTTACTAATCAGTCCATAATTGTATGGACACAGAAAACGAGCCGTTCGTGCTGAGCCTGTCGAAGCATGAATGGCATAGCCACGCACCCTTCGACAAGCTCAGGGTGAACGGGGGAAAATATGTCTTCACAATTATGGACTCATTAGTAACACTTATAACTGAAGGCATTTCGGGGGAAACTTCTTATTATGTTTACAAATCCTTTGTTTAATTGTAGGATTGGTCTGGAAGCCCAGAGCGTGGGGTACCATGTCAAAATGGCTCTTAAAGAAAGGATAAAGGATGAATGAGGGAGAGCACTCATTAGCGGTTTTTATCGATTTTGAGAACCTTGCCCTTGGGTTCAAGGGGAAGAGGGATAAGCGTTTTGAGATCCGGAAGGTCTTGGAGCGCCTGGTCGAGAAGGGGAAGATCATTGTGAAGAAGGCCTATGCGGATTGGGTCGATTATGCAGATTATAAGAGGTCTCTTCACGAGGCGGCCATCGAACTAATCGATATCCCGAAACGTTCAATGAGCGGAAAAAACTCCGCTGACATTCGCCTCTGTGTCGATTCCATCGATCTCTGTTATTCCAAGGAACACATCGATACGTTCGTGATTGTCTCCGGGGACAGCGACTTCTCTCCTCTCGTCTCGAAGCTGAAAGAGAACGGAAAGAGAGTGATCGGCATGGGGATGAAGGAATCAAGCTCCCACCTTCTTATCGACAATTGTGATGAATTCATCTATTACGAGGACCTGGAGCGGCCGCTGGGAACTCCCCCAACGCTCGACATGGACCTGCCGGAGAGAAAGAAAGAGGCCTTCCAGCTCCTGGTCGATTCTGTCGTGGCTTTAGTCCGTGAGAACAAGGAGGTGCTCTGGTCTTCCATGGTGAAGGAGACGATGAAACGGAAGAAACCTTCCTTTAATGAATCGTACCATGGATACCGGACCTTCAGTGACCTTCTCGAAGATGCGGAAAAGGAGGGGATCATAGAGCTCCGAACCGATTTGCGAAGTGGCACCTATGTCATCACGGGTTTCGGCAAAGTCCAGAAGAGAAGGGAACCCGAACAGTTGAAAGAACCAACGGAACGGAAAACAGAACCCGAACGGAAAACCCAGAAGAAACGGGCCGCCCCAAAACCACACTGGCGCCCCAGGCAGAAAAGACAGCCCGCCCAGCCTCCTGCTTCTCCTCCGCCAGCTCCGGAGGAACCGATATCCGAAGGACCTGTTGCGGATGCGAGTTCCCTTAACTCCCCCGAACCAGTGGCAAGTGATTCGGGAGAAGATTCCGGAATTTAATATTGTAGAAATCCCCCCTCGCCCCCCTTTTTCTAAGGGGGGTAGTGATCTCCTCCCTTTGGCAAAGGGAGGATGGGAGGGATTTTAAGATGCTATTTTCACCATGAACCGTAGGTTAATTCATTTTTTTCTTCTCGTTTTTGTCTCCTTCGCTCTTCATATTTCCCCTGAAACCTCTTTTGCCTTCCGTCATCTTGGCACTCCTGTGAAGGAGCCGGTCAGTTGGGGAGCTCATCTTGGGCCCGGCAAGTCGGGCAAGATGGATACCATCTATGTTTCATTTGCTCAGTATGGAGCTCCACTCTTTCTCCTCGCTGTCAATCCGGATACTGGGGACATGCAGCAATTTAACGGGCCCCTCGCCTCGGAAATGGGATCTTGGGGCTACACGATCGATCATGAGAACCGGATTTATCTTGGAAGTTATTACAACGCCCACTTTCTGCGGTTTGACCCTAAGGCAGAGAAGTGGGAGGATCTCGGACAGCCTGGAGGGGAAAAGGAGTCCTTCGTCTGCAGCCTTACGACAGCGCCGGATGGAAAAATCTGGGGCGGAACATTTCCTTCGGCGAAACTCTTTTTTTACGATCCAAAGACCGGGAAGAGTCAGAATTTCGGCCGGATGGACCCGGACCAATTCTACTGTTATCCGACCGCCGGAACGGACGGGTTGATCTACTGTGCCATCCAGTTTGAAAGGAGAGACATCGTAGTCTTTGATCCGGAGAGAGGGGTGAAGACTTCCCTTATTCCTCTCGGGGATCGAGGACCCGGACGCATCCGATTGGTCAAAGGGAATGATGGAAAGATGTACGCTGGGCTAATTTCTCCGGACGGGTCAGACCAATGGTTTCATATCGAGGAGGGAAAAAGGCTGGTGAATGTTTCCAGGGGTGAAGTCCCTTTCCCCAAAACAGGCCTACCGGATGGCCGACAATTTTCTCTGGTCGAAAACAAGATCCTAAAAATACGGCACCCTGAAACGAAGGAAGAAAAAGAGATTCCCCTTCGCTATGATGCTTCAGGAGCCTATATTTTTGTCGTAGGAGAAGGACCGGACGGCCGCATCTATGGAAGCAGCATGCTTCCTCTCCGTCTCTTTGTGTACGACCCGAAGGATGGGTCTCTTGTAAATCTTGGGAAAGCGGCTCACGCCACGGGAGAGGTCTACTCGATGGGCATCTTCGATGGCCGGCTCTACCTATCCTCTTACCCGGAAGCCCGGTTGTCAGTCTATGATCCGGAGAAACCATTGCGATTCGGAGATACCGAAGAATCGAATCCGAGAGACTTAGGATCCTTGGGGGGAGATCAATACCGGCCAAGGGCCATGCTGGCCGGGCCTCAAGGAAAGGTTTATATCGGAAGTTATCCCGATTATGGCCTTATGGGCGGTGCGCTCAGTGTCTATGATCCCCGGAAGAATGAGAAGAGGGTCTACCGACACGTCATACAGAACCAGAGTATTTCTTCCCTGGCCTACGTTGAGAAATATGATCTTCTCGCAGCCGGGAGCTCTGTCCGCGGCGGGACAGGGACTCATGCCATTGAGAAAGAGGCTAAGCTGATGCTATGGGACCCAAAAGAGGAGAAAAAGGTCTTTGAAATGGTTCCGGTTCCGGAAGCGAGGACGATCCTTTCCCTTGCCTCAACTACGAATGGCTTATTGTACGGAATTACGGAAAAAGAGAGCGTCTTTGTTTTCGATGTTGAAAAGAGGGAGGTCAAGAAGACCTTTCAACTCGGCCTGAAGGAACCTATGGAGATTTCTTTCCGACGCGGATTCGATGGAAGGCTTTACGGCCTGGCCAAGGAAGCAGTCTTCGTCATTGATCCCGTGAATGATGAGGTGGCTGTTTTGGGCATTCCACCTTCGCCCATCACTTCGGGCATGGCGATACTGGGACGGAAGATCTACTATGGATCAGGAGCAAACCTCTACGAGTTCGAAATTCCGGAGGATCGAACAGATAAAGAGATGTCTCCTCCAACCCCACCCGTAACCAAGTAGGCAAAGGTAGTGGGGAAGAAGGATTCAGGCATGAATTTAGAAAAAGCTATCGGAGATTACCTGAGAGCAGGGAAGTGGACACTCGCCATTGCAGAGTCCTGCACCGGGGGACTGATAAGCGACTTAATCACCAATGTTCCCGGAAGCTCGGACTATTTTATGGGGGGGATGGTTGCTTACAGTAATGAGTCGAAAGAGAAGCACTTGGGAATTCCCCTGGCATATATAAAGAAATACGGAGCTGTGAGTCCCCAGGTGGCGAGGAGAATGGCTCAAGGAGTTCAAAAGGCTTTTAGTACAACATTTGGGATATCCAGCACGGGCGTGGCAGGACCGGCGGGCGGAACAAAAAGATCTCCCGTAGGAAGAGTTTTCATCGGTTTAGCCAGTGGAAAGAGGACATGGGTGAAGAGATTAGATTTAAAAGGCAACCGCAGAAAGATAAAAGAGCGATCAGCCGAAATAAGCCTCCAATTTTTCTATGAAATATTGGCAGAGAAAGCCGGCAATTAAAATTCTTTTGTCTGCATCCAGGATAAAATCGAGCGGAGTGGAAGTAACGGGGAAGGCCCAGATGGACCTTCCCCACGATGCTATTTCGCCTTCTTGATGCCGACAGAGAAGCTTGGCTCGTTGGGATCTGTGTTGACCACAAAAAATACCTGGCCGTCCTCGGAAACGGCACCCTTCATAACCGCGTCCACAGTCAAGATTATCCGGCCAGTGCCATCATCGCCAACCGTGTAGGTGCCTGTATTGGTCTCAAGCGAACCCCATGAGGAGTACTTCTCTGCGTATGAATAGCCCCCAGTCCCGTTGGCGGTGATGCCTGCAACGCCAGTCCAGAATCTTTCGGCGTCAACGCTATAGCCCAAATCAGTCATGATGAATTTGCCGGCAAACGCGCTGTCAGAAAAAGAAAAATCCGGCGGGGGCTGTCTTATGCCGAAGATAATCAGAAGTTTATCATCCGAGGGGTCGAGATCGGCCACTGTGAAGGTCTTGCCAGTGCTATCGACAACACCTTTAAACCCCATACTTGTCTCCACCAGTCCATCGTCTGCCACTATGTAAGTGAACGGTATGTCCCCAGTGTCGGGGCAACCGTCAATGCAGCGGACAGTAGCGTTGCCGTCACCCTCAAATGTCGCTTCCAGAAAGCCCGTGGAATTATCCTCTCCAGAAGACGATCTGAATTGGCCCATGAGGTAAGTCCCGCTGAGCACGGAGTTGCCAAGGCCGGAGGATTTCTTTATGAATAGAAGCGATTCGATCCAGCCGTCTGTGTGTCTCGTATCCGCGAGAAGGATATGGCCTGCATCGGTGGAGGCTATACCGTGGATGGGACCGTCCCCCGTGTTGACGGTCAGCTGTCCATCCGCAGCGACACTGTACGTAGTATCATCACTTTCAAGAGGAGGGCCGGAAGGGTCGGAAGGGTCCAGTATCTCATGATGAAGATTTCCTGCCCCATCCCAAGAGACGCTTATAAGGTCGGTCCCTACAGTGTTAGGAACTTCATTTGGCAGTCCGTCGATTGTAAAGGCGATGCCGTAGCACTCGCCGCTTACGCTTCCGGGAGTCATTTTGGTCACCTTTATCGTGAAATTCGGCGTGACTGCCTTGGCGACTGTTATGCCCTGATCGTCCGTGAGAATGACCCGGACCTTGCACAGCTTCGAAGTTGCGGAGAGTTGCGGGACCATCCATGTGAAGGCTTCTATGGGATCGGGATCAAAATCAAGATGGGTCATCGACTTCCATGTGAGTCCGCCGTCCGTGGTATATGAGAGATTGGCATCGGACACAGGGACCGCTGTTGAGGTATCCCATGTGACCTCGTAGATTTGGCCTGCGTCGATGGTTTCTCCAACGGTTGGGGCAGTGACACCCAGGACCGACACCGTGAAAGCACTGGATAGAACTGTCCCTACCTTGGTGGCGCCGTTAAAGCCCGCGACCTTGACGAAGCAGGTGGTCTTGGTTTTAGTAAGAGCCTTCACGGACCAATCGTAGGTCAGATCACTGACCTTCGTGGTTCCGTTTATCTTCCCCCAAGTTACCTTGTTATCATAGGAAAGATAGACATCATACGCTGTGGCACCCGAGATAGGCTCCCATGTTATAGGATATGTCGAGCCTGCGGGAACGGCTTCCCCCGGGGTCGGGGATGTAACAGCACCCCAAGCGCCGGTCGCACAAAGAGCAAAAATAGAAATTAAACCAAACACTTTAAAAAACATCTTTCCCATTGTTTACCCCCTTACAGATGATTTGAAATTCTCCCCTCACCCTGCCCTCTCCCTGAGGGGAGAGGGCAGGGTGAGGGGGGTTATACCCCCCCTGCAGATGATTTGGGCTCGGTTTTAGGCGAGCAGAATTTAAGCAATAATGTTACTTACTAACGAGTCCATAATTGAGAAGACACATTTTTTACCGTTCACCCTGAGCTTGTAGTTCGACAAGCTCACCATGATCCTTCGACAAGCTCAGGATGACCGGTCATGGTGAGCCTGTCGAACCATCGCCCTG
>Ga0214473_10008900_pt1 | contig 11875 bp, 8 predicted proteins | sample RVTome_7_FD_203509 | JGI IMG/M metagenome (GOLD analysis project Ga0214473, IMG submission 203509) | Soil microbial communities from uranium-contaminated site in the Upper Colorado River Basin, Wyoming, United States - RVT98D197 | ecosystem: Environmental > Terrestrial > Soil > Contaminated >...
CGGCGAGCCGGGTCATGAGGTTGATGTCCGCCCCGGGAAAGTCGGTGCGCCAACCCCGCCCGCCGGGCTCCCGGCGCACCGCGTCGTAATAGAGCCGGCAGAACGTGAACGCCCGGTCGGTGGGTGGCTCGGGTGGGAGTCGCGGCTCCGAACCCCAGCGCCAATCCTGGGCGGAAACCGCGTTGGCCACGACCACGGCGCCCAGCGCGACCCGCCACCCCGCGCGCCTCACCGTTCCGGGACCCGACGCATGGGCCCGGCGTCGACCAGGCGCATCGTGTCGCCATCCAGCCGCACTTGGAACGCGATCTCGAACGAGGGACAGCAGTTGGGGTCGCCCGGGGCCGCGACGGGCCACACCCCGCGCAGCGTCGCGAGGTCGAGCTGTCGCCCCTTGTGGAGCGAATGCTCCGCCGGGAGCCGGGCGTGTAGGGCCGTCACGTACGCCTGAATGACCGTGCGCCAGCGCCCCGCGGCCAGGCGCAGATAGTCCTGCGCGCAGCCGCCGGTACCGTTGAGACACACCGTCAGCTCCATGAGCAGGCCCTGCGCGGTCGGCAGGGCCACGACCGTGTCGAGAAACAGCGCCCGGCGGTCGCTGGTCCAGTGCAGCACGACCTCGGCGTCCGCGGCCCCGGGGGCGCGTCCCGCGAGCACCAGCTCGTCCAGCGGCATGGTGTCGGCCCACGCCGTGTCCTGCACCACGAGTTCCCGGAGGTACCGCACCACGTGCCACTCCCGCCCGTCTCCCGAACCCAGCGACGTGACGCTCGCCACTCGGCAAACGGAGCGGCGGACCGGTGTGACGTAGGGGTTGGCCACCGGGGTGACGCACCGGCTGGTGAGGTCCGCCCAAGTGACGCGCAAGCTGTCGCGCGCGCCGTCGGCCAGGTTCCCGGGGTCCTGCGCGCGGGCCGGCGCCGCGAGCGCCAGGAAGGCGACCGCGAACGCGACCCGGTGGCGAAGCGTGATCATACCGCAAACATCGGCAGGGACGGCGAACCCGTCCAGTTGCATTTGTTCTAGAATGTATGTAATATGGCGCCCATGGACGAACGGTTGGGTGGATTCGAGGAGCTGGTACTGCTCTCGGTCGCGAGCCTCCGGGGCTCGGGCTACGGGGTGACCATTCAGGAGCAGCTCGAAACGGAAACCGGGCAGCCCATCTCCGTGGGCGCGGTGTACGCCACGCTCGACCGGCTGGAGCGGAAGGGGTACGTGCAGTCCCGTCTGGGGCCCGCCACCGCGGAGCGGGGCGGCCGGCGCAAACGGATGTACCGGACCACCGCCGCCGGCGCCACGGCGCTCGACGCCATGCGTCGCATCCGGGGCAACCTGTGGAGCGCCATCGAGGCGCCGGCCCGCCCGTGAGCCCCGCGCTCGCCGTGGTGGTCCGCGTCCTCTGCGATCCCAGCCGGCAGGAAGAGCTGGCCGGCGACATCCAGGAGCTCTACCTGCTGCGCCGCCGGCGCTCGGGGCCGTGGGCGGCGGTGGTCCGGATGGGCCTGGACCTGGCGAGTGCCGGCCTGCGCCAGTCTCGACTCCGGGCCTGGGGACCGAGGCAGTGGGCGGTGGCCGGCGCACTGGTCGCGACCGTGCTCGCGGGCTCGGCGGCGGCCAACGGGCCGGACGGGCCCTACACCATCACCGCGACCGATGCCGCCGGCACCTTCACGCTCGAGCTTCAGCACGGCGCCGTCCTGAGCGCCACGCTCGGCGGGTTCCGCCTCCCGTCGAGTCGGGTGGTGCAGAGGGGGCCACGGCTCGTGCTGCGCGGCGCCGACGCCGGCCGCGATCTCGAGATTGCCCTCACCGCCCGGGGTGGCATCCGCTGGGAAGGACGCCGTCCACCGCCGGTCAGCCAGGACGCTCCCATCGATCTCGCGCTGGCCCACCAGTATCTGGCCGAGCTGGCGGCGGGAAGCGCGCGCGACAACGGCGCGCTCTGGGGGGTGCCGCTGTACGGTCCGATGTTCTTCGTGGATCCCGCGACGCGCTACATGGTGGCGAACGAGCCCGACAGCGCCGGACTGCTGACGCCCAGGGACGGGCTCTTCGTGGGCACGCTGCCGCCCGAAGAGAGTCCGGCCAACACCGCCATCCGGTGGAGCGGGAAACGCTGGACCATGATCATGTGGCCGCTGCCGAGCGATGGATACCGGCGGCGGCAGCTGGGCTTTCACGAGCTGTTTCACCGGGTCCAGCCCGACCTTCGCCTGGAAGGCGCCGATCCCGCCAGCGCGCACCTGGGCACGCGGGACGGCCGCCTCTGGACCCGCCTCGAGTGGAGGGCGCTGGCGGAGGCCCTGATCCGCCGAGGCGACGAGCGGGCCGCCGCCATCCAGGACGCCCTGCTGTTCCGGGCGCGGCGCCGGGCCCTCTTTCCGGCGGCGGCGGCCGACGAGCGGGCGCTGGAGATGAACGAGGGCCTGAGCGAGTACACCGGATTCCGGATGAGCGGGTTGCCCGGCTGGGTGCTCGCCGACCGCGCCGCGGTCGCGTTGATGGACCGGGAGCGCCAGGAGAGCCTGTCGCGGAGCTTCGCTTATGCCTCGGGTCCCGCCTACGGGGTTCTGCTCGACGAGCGCGGCGTGTCGTGGCGGCCGCGGGTCACGCCCCGGACGGACCTGGGCGACCTGCTGCGGGAAGCCTATCGCATCCGGTTGCCGGACGTCACCGAGGCCGACCTCGTTCGGCGGGCCGCGCGGTACGACGGTGGCCGCGTCATGACCCAGGAAACGGCGTTGGCGGAGCGGATGGCGGCCCAGGAAGCCCGCCTGCGGGCGCTGCTGATCGACGGCCCGACCGTGACGGTGCCGGTCGCCTCCCGCTTCAGCTACAGCTTCGATCCCAACGGCGCCACGCCGCTCGCGGGCGTGGGCACGTCGTACGAATCGGCCCGGGTGACGGATGAGTGGGGGATCCTCACCGTGCAGTCGGGCGGCGTGCTGATGGTGCGCGAGGGGCCGGGGATCGTGCGGGCGGTGGTTCCCGCGCCGTCCGGCACGACGTCACCGCCCATGTCGGGCGAGGGCTGGCGGCTGGAGCTACTCGGCGGCTGGATGCTTCGAGGCGCGACCAGACCCGGCAGCTGGGAGGTCGTCCGGGCTCAGTAGTCCTCACCCCCGCTACGGGACCAACAGCAACTTGCCGGTCGTCGCGCGACTCTCCAGGGCCAAATGCGCCTCGGCGGCCCGGGCCAGCGGGACCTCCCGGTCAACGCGGACCCGCAGGGTGCCATCCCGCACCCAGCCCAGCACCTCGGTCGCCCGGGCCACCAGCTCCTCCCGCGTGGTGATGTAGTGGTAGAGTGTCGGGCGGGTGAGGAACAGCGAGCCCTTCTGGTTGAGCGTTTGCGGATCGAAGGGCCCGACCGGGCCGCTCGACTGCCCGAAGAGCACCAGCATGCCGCGCGGCGCCAGGCAGTCGAGGCTGCCGTCGAACGTCTGCTTCCCCACGGAGTCATACACGACCGATACGCCGCGCCCGCCGGTCAAGCGCCTGGTCTCGGCCACGAAATCCTGCTCGGTGTAGAGCACGGTGGCGTCCGCTCCCGCCTCCCGCGCGAGCTTGGCCTTGGCCGCGGTTGACGTGGTGCCGATGACGAACGCGCCCCGCCGCTTGGCCAACTGGCAGAGCAGCAGCCCAACGCCGCCCGCCGCGGCGTGAATCAGGCAGCGGTCGCCCGAGCCCAGCGGATAGGTCGACGTGACCAGGTAGTGTGCGGTCATGCCTTGGAGCATCACGGCCGCCGCGTCGCGGGTCGTGACGCCGTCGGGCACCGGGACCACGCGGTCGGCCGCGGCGACGGCCAACTCCGCGTACGCCCCGGCGAAGTTCACCGACGCCACGCGCTGGCCCACCCGGAGGGCGGTGACGCCGGCGCCCACGGCTGCGATGGTGCCCGCGCCCTCGGCCCCGGGCGTGTAGGGCAGCGGCGTCTGGTACCAGCCGCGCCGCTGATAGACCTCGATGAAGTTGACCCCGATGCCCTCGAGCCGGACCAGCACCTGTCCGGGTCCGGGCTGGGGATCGGCGACCTCGGTGGGCTGGAGGACGTCGGCCTCGCCGGCCTGATGCACCCGGATCGCTCTCATGATCGGTTGGGTCGAGGAGAGTGGAAGTCTGCCCCCGGCGCACGTGCGCGGCATGAAGCCGCGGCTCGGCCATCTGCCGCGTGAAGCGGCGTATCACCCGTCGTCGTCGACGACTGTTGGCCGAGTCGCGGCTTTATGCCGCGGATCGCGGGTCGGTTCGTTATGGGCGCGCCGCGGTCCCGTAGTACAGGGCGTTGAAGAAGAACTTGAACGTGCCGTGCGGCTGGCCGCGGTCCAGGATCTCCGGCCCGAACAGGACGGCGCGTCCCCGGCCGAGGGGCGCTTCGACCACCGCGGCCCCGCCCTCGAGCCGCTCCTGGCCCCAGGCCCAGCCGCTCCGGAGCGGGGTCTTGGAGTCGTACCACGCCACCCGCTTCACGCCTTTCGCGGCGGCGTCGGCGCCGAGGGCGAAGACCGGGCTGCCGTCGAACACCACGTCCACCTGCGCGCCCAGGCCCGCGGCCAGCGGGTGCGCGGTGTCCACGGCGGCGCGCAGCACCGAGCCCGGGACGTAGAACCTGGTACGGGGCAGGGGCTCGCCGTTCTCGACCAGATAGCTGCTCACCGGCAAACCGAGGGCCGAGGCGACCGTGGGGGACGACCCGCCGATCGCGATCACGGTGCCGCCCTGCTCGACGAACCGCCGGATGGCGGCGAGCCCGCGGTCGGTGACGCGGCCCCGCTGATTGCGGTACTCGGGCGGGAGCGACGCCTCGATGCTGTCGTTGGCCGCGGGCGAGACGGGCTCGTCGCGGCGCCCGCCCCCCGGTCCGGCGGGCCGGTTGGGGTCGGGTACCGTGCCGTCGGGGAAGACCAGCACGTCGTACCTGGCGTTCAGGTCCCCCTGCTCCAGGCGGGGCGGGAAGGTCCGCTCGTAGCCGATGCCGAACTGCTCCAGCACCCAGCGGGTCCAGCCCGACGGCATCGAGCCGCCGTACACGTCCAGCAGGCCGATGCGCGGCGCCCGGAGCCGGAGCGCGTCGCCGGCGGGACGCGCCGCCACGCCCTCGAAGCTGACGCCGGTCTCCGCGGCCAGCCGGTCGAGACGGGCCCGGGTCGAGCCCTTGGCGGAGATGTAGAGCGCCGCCCCGGCGCCGGGCGCGGTGAGCCAGTACAGGTCCTCGCCGTCGGCCAGCAGCCGGCTCACGGCGTGGAACGCGTCGTTCATCCGGTGGCTGGTGACGTATCCGGCCGGCCGGGCGGCGCCCGTCACGGTTCCCGGCGCGGGCTTCACGTTCCAGTCGGTGATCCGCTCGAAGGGGCCAGTGAAGCCCTCGAGGATTCGGTCGAACTCCACCCCCATGGTGTAGGCCATCGTCCAGCCCGCGTTGTCGTAGGGCGGCGTGGGCGGGGCGCCGGGGTAGGGGAAGTCGTTGGGGTGGTCCTGCGGCTCGAACATGTCCATCACGTGCGGCCGGAACGCCTGGGCCGTGAACACCACGTACGAGCCGGCGGGGTAGCGCTTGCCCCCGGCCTCGAACGGCGATGTGGCGCGGTGGACGGCGACGTTCACCTCGCGCAGCGCATTTACGAACTTGGTGGCCGTGAGAAAGTCCGGCTGGCTCGACGGAATCACGTAGGCCCGGGGATCCCGCGCCGCGGGGGCGTGCAGGATCTCGGCGTACGGGTCGAACGTACCGGCGGGCGCACCCGCGCCGCCGCGCGCGGGGGGCTGGCGCTGGGCCAGCGTTTCGTTGGCCCGGGCCGCTTCACTCGACGTGACGGTCCAGGTGTCGCGGCCGCCCCGCTCGATCGAGTTCTTCCCCATGCGATAGATGTTGAACAGGAAGTTCTCCCGGTTGCGGGCCGCGAGATCCAGGATCGCCCGGTTGGCCGTGAGCGAGTATTCGATCGACTGGCGGAAATGCCATTCCTGCGGCTGGATGGGATAGGGCAGGTCGGCGCGGGGGAGCACCTTGTCGGCCACGTACGGGATCCGGACGGGTGTGGGGTTGCCGATCGTCTCGGTGAGGATCCCGACCATGTTGTGGAAGTACGCCGTGGTGCGAAGCCCGCCGTTCCACCAGGTCGAGTACCTGGCACCCGACCGCATGGTGACGCCGGGCTTGCCCTCGGCCTCGAACCGGCTGTGCATGGCGGCGGCCACCAGGTCGAGCTGGACCACGACCAACGGATCGAAGTTGTAGTTGAACGGATCGCGGAAGGGCGGCGCGAACATCACCGTGCCGGCCGGGCCGGTCTGGTGATGGTTGTACACGATCTGGGGCAGCCACTCGTGGTACATCACCCGGTTCATCGCCTCGGTTTCGGGCTGGGTGGAGCCGTAGAAGTCGCGGTTGTTGTCGTGGCCGATGTACTTCTGGTAGAGGCGCGGCAACCCGGGCGCGTTGGTCCGGCGCTCCGGCACCGGGTTCCGGTTGTACCAGTCGGCCGTGAGATCGTTGCCGTCCGGGTTGGCGTGCACGAAGAGGATGATCACCTCGTTCCGGATCCGCATGGTCTCGTCGTCGGTGCCGCTCACCATTTGCCAGATGGTCTCCGCCAGCTGCTGGGCGCCCAGCACCTCGGTGGCGTGGAGCCCGCCGTCGATCCACACCACGGCGCGGCCGTCCTTCGCCATGCGCCGGGCCTCGTCGTCCGTCAGGCCCTCGGCCAGCGCCAGGCGGCGCGAGATGTCCTGGAAGCGGTCGAGGTTGCGAATGTTCTCGGGTGACGAGACGATCGCCATCAGCATGGTGCGGCCTTCGGCCGTCCGGCCGATCTCCCGCACCTCCATCCGGTCCGACTCCTCGTCGAGCTTCCGCCAGTAGGCCGAGATCTGCTGGTAGTTGGCCAGGTGGTAGTCGTCGCCCAGGTTGAAGCCGAAGAACTCTCTGGGGCTGGTGAGCTGGGCCTGGGCGGCCAGCGACCCGGTGGCGACGGCGAGAGCAACGAGACAGCAGAGCGCGCGAGCGGCCGTGCGCAGCGTGGTCATGAACGTCTCCGGCGGTGAACGGCGTGAACGGCGGGTGACCCCACGATACTCGGGTTGCGTCTCACTTTCTACGGGCGGCGCGGGGCCCGCGTTGACCCGTCCTCGCTCCCGCCGAGCGGAACCACCCGCATCCGGCCATCCGGCCGGACCTCGCAGCGGTATGCCGAGAGCGCCACCCCGGGCCCCATCCCGCTCTCCAGCAGCTCGTGCGCGTCGCGCTCCTGTTCGGCGCGAATCGCCTCGGCCGAACCGCCGGGCAGCTTGCGACGGTAGTCGAGGCAGACGGCCTCATCCGGCCCGCCCGGGGCCGGACCGTGGAACAGCAGCACCACGTGCCGGGTGGCGTGCGCGGCGATCATCCCGCGGCACTGGGCCGAGAGGTCGTACGCCCGGAGGAAGTCGGACCCGGAGGACGCCAGCGCGCCGGCGCCCCCGGGCAGGTAGAGGCGATCGTAGTGGGAGATGCCGAGCCGGGCCGCGAGGAACTCGTCAATCTCCATCTGGAGACGGCCATCGGAGCAGGCAACGACCAGGGTCTCGGGACGGCCGGGGTTCCAGGGGCGGTCGGTCTCGAAGATGGGAACGGCGGCCGGCGCCGGCGGCTCCATGGCCCGCTATAGCGCAGCGGTCGGAAGGAACCCCGGCGCGCGCCGGTGCTTGGTCGCCTGCTCGAACCCGTAGGCCAGCTTGATCAAGGTCGCCTCGCTCCAGGCCCGCCCGATGAACGTGATGCCGACCGGAAGGCCCCGCGCGTAGCCCGCGGGCACCGACACGTGCGGGTATCCCGCCACCGCGCCCGGCGTCGAGCTCGAGCCGATGTAGTGGTCGCCGTTCACGAGATCGGTGGGCCAGGGCGGGCTGCCGGTGGGCGCCACCAGCGCGTCCAGCCGGTGCTGGCTCATCACGGCGTCGATCCCTTCGGCGCGCGACAGGCGCTGGTTCTTGGTCAGCGCATCGAGGTACGCCTGGTCGGTGAGCGGGCCCTTCTCCTGCGCGGCCAGGAAGATCTCCTGCCCGAAGTACGGCATCTCGCGGTCGCGCTCCCGCTCGTTGAACGCGATCAGGTCGGCCAGGCTCCGGGCGGGCGCCGCCGGCGTCCACTCGGGGAGAAAGGCGTTGAGGTCGGCCTTGAACTCGTAGAGCAGTACGTCGTACTCGCTGCCGTCGTACTCGCCCGCGTTGGGCAGCTCGGCCGGGTCCACCAGCACGGCGCCCGCGTCCCGCATGGCGGCCAGCGCCGCCTCGCACAGCCGGTCGGCCTCGGTGCTGTAGCCCCAGAACCGCGAGCGCGGGACGCCGATCCGGGCCCCGCGGAGGCCGTTGGGATCGAGGGAGGCGGCGTAGTCAGGGGCGACGGGCGCGACGGACGCGACGGGCCCGTTGAGCGCGGGGTCGGCCGGATCCCGGCCCTGGAGGGCGGCGAGCAGGATGGCGGCGTCGGTCACCGTGCGGGCCATGGGCCCGGCGGTGTCCTGGCTGTGCGCGATGGGGACGATCCCGGCGCGGCTCACCAACCCCACGGTCGGCTTGATTCCCACCAGCCCGCACGCATTGGACGGGCAGACGATCGAGCCGTCGGTCTCGGTCCCGATGCCCACGACGGCCAGGTTGGCCGAGATCGCGGCGCCGGTGCCGGAGCTCGAGCCGCACGGATTGCGGTCGAGGGCGTACGGGTTCTTGCACTGACCGCCCACGCCGCTCCAGCCGGACGACGACCGCGTGGAACGGAAATTGGCCCACTCGGAGAGGTTGGTCTTCCCCAGGATCACGGCGCCGGCCGCCCGGAGCCGTTGGACGATGAACGCATCCCGCGCCGCGATCACGCCCGCGAGCGCGAGCGAGCCCGCGGTGGTGGCCATGCGGTCGTGGGTCGCGACGTTGTCCTTGATGAGCACGGGGATGCCGTGCATCGGTCCCCGCACCCGGCCGGCCCTCCGCTCGGCATCCAGGGTATCGGCGAGGGCGAGGGCGTCGGGATTGGTGGTAATGACCGAGCGCAGCGTGGGGCCGGCCCGGTCGATCGCCTCGATCCGCGCGAGATACGCGGCCGTGATGGATCGCGCGGTGCGCCGGCCGGCGGCCAGGTCGGCCTGGAGGGCGGCGATGGTGGTTTCGTCGAGATCTGATTGGGGGAGTGGTCGGGTGGGGAGTGGTTCGTTTCGGTGAGGCGCTGGCGCTCCGTGCACCGGGCCAAGGGTGACAGCGGCGGCGCCGAGGGCGGTGGCCTGCACGAAGTCACGTCGTTTCACGTTTCACCTTTCACGTTTCACGATCAGCCACCACACGCTCGTGGCCCCGGTCCCGGCCGCAGCCAGGACGGCTCCGGCACCGCGAAGTACTCGTCGAACCGCTCGTCCGCGTCGTCCGGGACGTACTCGCCCGAGGTGCGCTGGTGGTACCGGCCCTGATACTCGCCGCGGGCGACGCGCTCCAGCATCTCGGCCAAACGGTCGACGTCTTCGATGGTGTTGTAGCAGCCGAAGCTGGCCCGCACCATGCCCGGCATGTTGGAATGGTCCCCGCGGGCGACCTGGGCGCGCCACGCCGCCGCGTCCGCCTCGGACAGCCGGAGCAGGTGCACCACGTAGGGATGGGCGCAGAAACAGCCGTGCCGCACGCCGATGCCGCCCTCGTAGCCCAGGATCGCCCCGACCAGCGCGTGGGGCACCTGGCCCACGTTGAACGGGATGACGCCCACCTTGTCGCGCGCGCGGGCCGGGTCGGTTTCGCCGTAGACGGTGAGGCCGGGCACCCGGGCCAGCCGTTCGAGCCCGTGGACCACCAGCTCGTTCTCGTGCTCGGCCACGGCGTCCATCCCGATCTCCATGAGCGCGTGGGCCGCCGCGGCCATGGCCACCGCGCCGATCACGTTGGGACTGCCGGCTTCTTCCCGGTCGGGCATGCCAGCCCAGATCACGTCGTCGAGGGTCACGGCGTCCACGGTGCCGCCGCCGCGGTACTCGGGCGGCGTCTCGAGAAACAGCGCCTTGGGACCGATCAGCGCGCCGGTGCCGAAGGGAGCGTACATCTTGTGGGCCGAGAGCACGACGAAGTCGAGATGCTCGGGATGATCGTCCGCCAGCATGTCCACCCGCCGGTGGGGCGCCAGCTGCGCCGCGTCCACCAGGATCCGGGCCCCGGCGGCGTGCGCCTTCCGGGCGAGCCGGTGGATGGGCTGCACGAACCCGCTCACGTTGGAGGCCCCGGCCACCGCCACCAGCGCCACTTGGGCCCCGTGGCGGGCGAGCTGCCGGTCGAAGTCGGCCTCGTCCAGCCGGCCGTCCGGCAGGGCGCGGACGTGGACCACGCGGGCGCACCGGCGCCAGGGCAGGTCGTTGGAGTGGTGCTCGAGCTGGGTGGAGATCACCACCTGCTCCGGGTCGAGGCCCAGCCGATACGACAGCTTGTTCACCGCTTCGGTGGTGTTCTTGCCGAACACCACGGCATGGCGATCGGGGTCCGCGCCGACGAACCCGCCCACCACGCGGTGGGCCCGGTCGTAGGCCTCGGTGGAGAGCCGCGACTTGAAGCCGGTGCCGCGATGCACGCTGGAGTACCAGGGCAGGAACCGCTCGACCGCGTCCATCACGTCCCGGAGGGCGGGCGTGCTGGCGGCGTTGTCGAGATTGAGGTACGGGGCCTCAGTGCCGTCGAGCAGCGGGACCAGGCGGTCGTGCCCGACGATGCGCGTCCTGAGGGTGGCGGTGGGGCTCATTCGGCGAATGTAACCCGGCGCCGGACGGCGCGGAATGCGGCGGCGGTCAGGCCGGCGACCGGGCCGCCATGGCCCGGCGGATGGCGCTGGTCAGGTCTTCCAGCCGGAACGGCTTGCGCACGAATTCCGCCGCGCCGCGGTCTAGCAGGTCGCGGGCGGCGCCGTCCAGCTCGTACCCGCTACAGAGCACAATGCGGGCCCCCGGTTGGGCGGCCGCCAGCGGCTCGAACGCGTCCACGCCCGAGAGGCCGGGCATCCGAAGGTCCAGCAGGATCACGTCGATGGGCGTGTGCGCGTTGCGGGCGATCTGGATGGCGTCGTGCCCGTTCTCCGCCGTGAGGACTTGGTAGCCCGAGGCCTCGAGCAGCCGGCGCGTGGCGGAGAGGATGGCGACCTCGTCGTCCACGAAGAGGACGCTCACCGGCCGGCCCGCCCCGGGCGCGGGCGACATCACCGGAGGCACGGCCCGTGCCGACGCGGGCAGGTACACGGTGAACACGGTGCCGCCGCCCGGCGAGCTCTGGACGTCGATCTGGCCGCCGTGATGAGCCACGATGCCGTAGGTGGCGGCGAGGCCCATGCCCCGCCCGCCGGTCTTGGTCGTGAAGAACGGCTCGAAGATCCGGGCCCGCGTGTCCTCGGTCATGCCGGGCCCGCTGTCGGCCACGGAGAACGAGACGTAGCCGCCGTCGGGCAGGTCGGTCAAGGCCGGCGGACGGGCGCCGTCCGGGGGCACGTTGCGGGTGGTGATCGTGATCGTGCCCGTGCCGCCCAGGGCCTCGACCGCGTTCCGGTGCAGGTTGCTCACCACCTGGTTCAACTGCGTGGGGTCGGCCTCGACCGGCCGGAGGTCGTCGGCCAGCGCGGTCAGGAGTGTGATGCCGCCGCCCAGCGTGTGGGCTTCGACCCGCAGGGTGTCGCGCACGATCGCGTTCAGATCCACCACGGCGGGCTGGTACTTGCCGCCGCGGGCGAACGCCAGCAGCTGCTGCGCCAGGCGTCCGCCCCGGTCGGCGCACTCGATGATGGTGCGCAGGGTGTCCAGCGCCTGGGGATCGGCCGCGAGGTCGCGCCGGAGCAGCTCGCTGTTGGCCATGACGCCGGTCATGAGGTTGTTGAAGTCGTGCG
>Ga0214473_10008901_pt1 | contig 11875 bp, 9 predicted proteins | sample RVTome_7_FD_203509 | JGI IMG/M metagenome (GOLD analysis project Ga0214473, IMG submission 203509) | Soil microbial communities from uranium-contaminated site in the Upper Colorado River Basin, Wyoming, United States - RVT98D197 | ecosystem: Environmental > Terrestrial > Soil > Contaminated >...
CGACCGAGAGCGACGCCGCGCGGCCGCGCTCGGGCCCCGCGCCGTCGTTGCAGTTCAACAGCGAGAACGCGGCCGCTCCGGCCGCGGCGGCGACTGCCAGTCGGACTACGGCTCGGCTTCGCAGACGAATCTCCCGGCGTAACGGGTTTTGAGCGGCGAGGAATGTGCGGCTCCCCGGACGCGCCCGCCAGGGTGGGCGCGCGGGGCAACGACGCCGCGATGAGGGTCAGCTACCTGGGGAGATGCTCCAACGCGGCGCGGACACGCAACACCGCACCGTCCAGTACCCGCAGGCCCGGCTCGTCGAGGTCGCCCTCTTCAGCCACACGGGCCAGCAAATCCAGTGCCGTCGCGAGCTGCTCGCGCGGGGTGAGGGTCGAGAGCCGCCGATCGGCCGCCCGCCGGTCCACCGCCTGGCGCCGTTCGATCGGGAACGGCACCAGGGAGACCCGCCGTTCGGCCCCGCTGCGTCGGTCCCGACCCCGGGGCTCCACCCTAGGCCGCCCGGGCCGTCCGGAAGCTGACCAGCCGGCCCGACTGCTCGTCCCAGAGGGCCAGCCGCAGGCACTTGACCCCGTCCCACAGGGTGATGCGGGTGACGTGCTGGAACACGGGCTCCCGCCGGTAGCACTCCGGGAGCCGGTAGTTGGGGATCCGGCTGTTCACGTGGTGGATGTGGTGGAGCCCGATGTTCGCGGTGAACCACTGCAACACCCTGGGCAGCACCAGGTACGAGCTGCCCTGGAGGCCCGCCGCGTGGAAGTCCCATTCGGGATGCTCGCGCCAGTAGGTGTCCTCGAACTGGTGCTGCACGTAGAACAGGAACACGCCGATCGAGCCCGCGATCAGCGAGATGGGGAGCTGCACCCGCAGGAAATCCCCCAGGCCGACGGTGCGCCAGGCCAGCAACACCAGCGCCGCCAGCCCGAGGTTGGTGAGCAGCACGCTGGTCCACTCGCGCTTCCACGACCAGGGCACGTCGAGCGGCAGCCGGTGCTTGAGGAAGAACTGGTACACCGGCCCGATCCCCAGCAGCACCAGCGGGTGCCGGTACATCCGGTAGCCGAGGCGGCCCATGAACGACAACGCCCGGTACTCGCGCACGGTCAGCGTGCTGATGTCGCCGAAGCTCCGGTAGTCGAGATCGCCGGAGGTCTTGTGATGGATGGCGTGCGTCTTCCGCCAGTAGCGATACGGCACCAGCGTGAAGACCCCGATGACCCCGCCCACCAGGTCGTTCAGCTTGTGGGAGGGGAAGAAGGCGCCGTGGCCGCAGTCGTGCTGGATCATGAACAGGCGCATGACGAATCCCGCCGCCAGCACGGCGAACGCCAGGGTGAGCCAGTAGCTCACCTCGAGCGCCAGCAGGGCGGCCGTCCAGGCCAGGGCGAACGGGATGGCGGACGTCGCCAGCTGCAGCAGGCCCCGGGCGAAGGACGGAGTGCGGTACCGGTTCACGATGTCGGCCAGGGTGCGCGCGTCGGGGATAGCCGGAGCTGATGCCAAAAGCGGCCTCGTTAGGGTATGCCTGCATTCAAGTTAACCCCTTCGCCCGTCTTGCTCTAGCCGTGGGCTATCCGGCCCGCCGCAGCAGGTCCGCCAGCTCGGCCGCCGTCTGGATCCGGTCCTCGGGCCGCTTGGCCAGCAGCCGGAGGATCAGCGCGGACAAAGCGGGCGGAAGATCGGGGGTCAGGTCTCCGGGCGGGATCGGTTCCTGGCTCAGCAGTCGGGCGATCATGGCCACCGGGGTGGCGGCCTCGAACGGGAGCCGGCCGGTGACGCACTCGTACAGCACCACGCCCGCGGCGTAGAGATCGCTGCGCGCGTCCACCGCCTCCGACAGGAGCTGCTCGGGCGGCATGTACGCCGGCGTGCCCACCACCAGGCCCGCCTCGGTGAGTGTGCTGGTGCGCTCGGCCAGGCGGGCGACCCCGAAATCCATGACCTTGAGCACGCCCGCATCGTCCAGCAGCAGGTTCTGGGGCTTGATGTCCCGGTGGATGACGCCCTGGGCGTGCGCCACCGCCAGCGAATCGGCGAGCTGGGTGCCGATGGCCAGGGCCGAGGGAGCCTGGAGCCGCCCGCGTCGCTCGATCAGCTCCCGGACCGTGATCCCCTCCACGTACTCCATGGTGAGGTAGTAGACCCCGCGCCACTCACCGAAATCGTGGGTGCGCACCACGTTGGGGTGCGAGATGCGGCGGGCCAGCCGAATCTCGCTCTTGAACCGCTCGAGCAGCGCGCCGTCGGTCAGGAGCTCGGGGCGGAGGGTCTTGATGGCGACCTCTTCGTCCAGCTCGCGGTCGCGGGCGCGATACACCGTGCCCATCCCGCCCCGGCCCACGGTGCCGATGATCTCGTACCGGTCGCCGAACATGCCGCCGGTCTCGAGCGCGTCGCCGTCCAGCACGGCCGACGGCTGGGCCGAGGTCCGCGCCATGCCGATGTCGGCCTTGAGGTCGCGCAGCCGGGCCTTGAGCCGCTCCTCGCGGGCCTCGACCTCGGCCGCCATGCCGTCGAACACCCGGGCCAGCCGCCCCAGCTCGTCCGGCCGCGCCGCGAGGTCGGCCAGGGACCCGGACCGGTACCCGCCCTGCTCCACGGCGGTCGCCGCCTCGATCACCCGGCCCACCTGGCGGATGTACTCCAGCTCCAGATCGTGGAGCCGCTTCTTCTCCAGGGACGCGCTGATCCGCGCCCGGAGCAGCACCGGGTCGAACGGCTTGGTGAGGAAATCCTCGGCCCCGCGCTCGATACAGCGGACCACGGCCGCCATGTCGTCCAGCGCCGAAATCACGATCACCGGGATGTCGCGGGTGGCCGGCGCGTCCTTGAGCCGGGCCAGCACTTCGTATCCGTCCAGCTCCGGCATCAGCACGTCCAGCAGCACCAGGTCGAACGACTCGGCCGCCACGCGAGCCAGCGCCCGCCGGCCGTCCTCGGCGCACTCCGCCCGGTAGCCTTCGCGCTCCAGCCGGCGCCGCAGGACCTCGCGGTTCTCGGCATCGTCGTCCACGATGAGGAGGCGGGCGGGGCCGGAGGTGGCGGTGGGGGTGACGGAGCGGGCGGACTCGACGGGCACGACGGGCGCGACGGGCACGTTGGCCGGTGTCGGCACCAGCTTCTCGGCGGCGTGCAGGATCTTCCGGAGGTCGTCCAGCTCGGCGTCGCCGGCCGGCGCATCGGCCGCGGCCAGCAGGCCCTCGATGATTCGGACGATCTTCCGCTGCGGCTCCCGCAGCGAGGCGTAGAGCGCGTCCAGCGCCTCCGAGCCCACGGTCGCCTGGGTGGGCACCAGGGTCCGGTTGATCAGGTTGAGCACTTCGCGGGCCGCCCCCAGCGTCTCCTCCAGCGCGCGGCGCCGCTCGGCCGCGCCGGCCGCCTGGGCGTCCTCCAGCAGCATCTCGGCGTAGCCCACGATGTGGTTCACCGGCGTGCGCAGCTCGTGCCGCAGCTCGGCCGCCAGCTCGGGCGTGAGCGGGCCGGTGATCGTGGTGAAGTCGGTCATCCCACCCGGCCGAGCAGCGCCTCGATCTTGCCCAGCAGCCGGGCCAGCTCGATGGGCTTGGTGTCGTAGTCGTCGCACCCGGCCTCGAGCGCCTTCTCGCGGTCGCCGGCCATGGCGTGGGCGGTGAGCGCGATGATCGGGACCCGCGGGCCGCCGGCGGCGCGGATCTGCCGGGTGGCCTCCCAGCCGTCGATCTCCGGCAGGCTCATGTCCATCAGGATGAGGTCGTAGACGCCGGCGCCCGCCCTGGCGACCCCCTCGCGGCCGTCCACCGCCATGGCCACCTCGTAGCCCTTCCGCGCCAGCCGGCGGGACAGCATGTCGCGGTTCATCTCGTTGTCCTCGACCAGGAGAATCCGTGCCGCCATGCGCTCCTCGGAGTCAGTGCGTTTCGGGCTGCCCGCCCGCGCCGGCCCGCGCGGGGAGCTGGATGGTGAAGGTGCTGCCCTCGCCCGGCGCGCTCGCCACGGTCACGTCGCCCCCCATCAGGTGCGCGAACCGCTTGGTGATGGCGAGCCCCAGGCCGGTGCCGCCGTACTTGCTGGTGGTGGAGGCGTCCGCCTGGGCGAACGCCTCGAACAGCCGGTCCATCTGCTCGCCGGTCATGCCGATCCCGGTGTCATGCACCACGAACGTCACGCTGCCCGGGTCGCGCTCCACCGCCAGGGTGATGGTACCCCCGGAGGTGAACTTGCACGCGTTCGACAGCAGGTTGAGCAGCATCTGCCGCACCTTGGTCAGGTCGGCGTGGAGGGTGCCGGCGTCACCCGGCACCCGGAGCTCCAGCGCGTTGGCGTTCTTCGCCGCCAGCGGCCGGACCGTGGTGACGACCTCCTCGAGCATCGGCCCGATGGGGAACGTCTCGAGGTGGAGCTGCATCTTCCCCGCCTCGATCTTGGACAGGTCGAGGATGTCGTTGATCAGCGCCAGCAGGTGACGCCCCGCCGTATTGATCTTGGACAGGTCGGTCACCAGCTGGGGTTGTCCCATGGCGTCCACTTCCTCCTGCACCATCTCGCTGTAGCCGATGATGGCGTTGAGCGGGGTTCGGAGCTCGTGGCTCATGCTGGCCAGGAACTGGCTCTTGGCGCTGTTGGCCGCCTCCGCGTCGCGCCGCGCCCGCAGCAGCTCGGTGATGTCGTGGTAGAGGCCCATGAGGCCCACCCGCTCGCCGTCCACGATCACCGGCACGCCCAGGATCTCGACGTCCACCAGGGTGCCGTCCTTCCGCCGCCGGCGCCCGAACCCGTGCACCGGGCGGTCGAGCGCGTCGCGAGTGTACTGCTCGGCCTCTTCCCGGGTCGCCTCCGGGGCGATCAGCTCGTCCAGGTTCCGGCCCGACGCCTCCGGCTGCGCGTAGCCGAACAGCGTCGCGAACGCCGGGTTGCACTCCACCACCCGGTACTTGTCGTTCAGCGTGACGATGGCCACCGGGCTGTTGCGCACCAGCTCGCCGAAGTATTGGCGCTGCCGCTGGGCCGCGGTGTAGAGCCGGGCGTTCTCGATCGCGATGGCGGCCTGCGGGGCGAACAGGTTCAAGAGGCGCAGGTCTTCCTGGTTGAACACGCGGGCGGGATCCGAGTGGACCGTGGCGATGGCGCCCACCAGCCGCCGGCCGATCAGCAGCGGGGCCGCCATCACCGAATGGACCGTGACGTCGGCGTATTTGGGCGACTGGCCCAGCCACTCGTGATAGGACGGGATGATCAGCGGCTCGAGGGTCCGGGCCACGGTGCCCATCGCGCCCTCGCCCAGCCGGAGCCGGGTGCCGGTGGACTCCTTCCCGATCCGCTCGCTGGCCACCACCACCAGCTCGCGCGCCTCCTCCTCGTAGATCGCGACCTCACCGCCCGTCACCCCCAGCAGGGTCACCGCCCGGGCGAGCACCGCCTGGAGCACGCGCGGCAGCTCCAGCTCGGACGAGAGGTCGGCCATGGTGTCGAGCAGCGCCTTGTGCTCGTCGGCCCGGCGGCGTTCGGCCTCCAGCAGGCGGGCCCGCGCGATAGCGATGCCCGCCTGGTTGGCCGCGGCCTGGAGGATCTCGAAGTCCTCGTCGCCGAAGGCGTTGGGCTCGGCGCTCTCCACCACCAGCACCCCGATGGTGCGGCCGTCCATCCGGAGCGGTACGTCCACCTCGGAGCCGGACGCCAGGCTGGGCAGGTACTTCGACTCGCGGCGGACGTCGGGGGTGTAGTGAAGCTTGCCGTCCTCCATCGCCTGGTCGCTCAGGCCTTCGCCCCGGTGGACCCGCATGGCGGCCGGCACGTCGGGCCAGCCCACGCTGGCCTGGAGCACGCGGTCGCCGGTGGCGGGATCCAGCAGGAAGACGCCGAGGAAGTTGTAGCCCAGGGCTTCGTCGTGGAGCCCGCTCACCACGCTCCGGTAGATGGCCTCCTCGTTGTGCGCCGCCGCGATGGCGGTGCCCAGGCGAAGCAGGGCGGCCTGCCGGCGCGCCACCGCCCCGCGCGGGCGGCGCTCGGTCCGGACGCGGCGACGGGGGCCGAGTCCCACCCGCTAACTCCCGGCCCGCGCGCCGCCGCGCGCCGCTACGAGATCGCCGATCGCCGCGAGCAGGTCGTCCCGGCCGTGAGCGCCCTTCTGCAATACGTCCTGCACGCCGCCGTTCAGCCGCCGCCGGTCGTCGTCGGTGAGGTCCTTGGCCGTCACCACGATCACCGGCAGCGCGCGCAGCTCCGGCCGCCGCCGGAGGGCATCCAGGAACTCGAACCCGTCCATTTCCGGCATCATCAGGTCGAGCAGCACCAGGCGGGGGACGTGTTGCCCCAGCCGCTCGAGCGCCACCCGTCCGTTCTCGGCCTCCGCCACCTCCCAGCCGGCCCGCTCCAGCGTGCGGCGCATCATGGCGCGGGTCTCGGCGTCGTCCTCCACCAGCAGGACGCCCCGGCCGCCGGACTTGTCGGCGCACCGCTCCAGCGCGGCCAGCAGGCGCGGGCGATCGATGGGCTTGGTCAGGTAGTCGGATGCCCCCAGCGCGAAGCCCATGCGCTGCTCGTCCAGAATGGTCAGCATGATTACCGGCACGTCGGCCACGGCCGGGTCCGCCTTGAGCGCCGTCAGCACGGCCCACCCGTCCATGCCAGGCATCATGACGTCCAGCGTGATCACGTCGGGCGGCGCCGCCCGGGCTCGCGCCAGCCCGGTCTTGCCGTCTTCCGCCTCTTCCACCCGGTAGCCGGCCTTGCCGAGGTGACGCCGCATCAGCGCCCGGGCGTTGGGGTCGTCGTCGATCACCAGCACCGTGCCGGCCCGCCCGTCGCCCGTGGCGGTGACGGCGGGCTCCGCATCCGGTGCCGGGGGGACGAGCACCGCGGGCAGCCGGACGGTGAACGTCGAACCCTGGCCGGGCACGCTCTCCGCCGCGATGTCCCCGCCCATCATCCGGCAGAACGTGCGGCTGATGGTAAGCCCCAGTCCGGTTCCGCCGTAGCGCCGCGAGGTGGTGGCCTCGGCCTGAGTGAAGGCCTCGAACAACCGGCCCAGCTGCTCGGGCGTCATGCCGATCCCGGTGTCCCGCACCTGGAACTCCAGGGCCGGTCGTCCGGCGTCGCCCGTCCGGTGCACGGCGAGGGTGATGGTCCCGCGCTCGGTGAACTTGGACGCGTTGGACAGTAGGTTCAGCAGGACCTGGCGCACCCGGGTGAGGTCGGTATGCATCGTGCCGGGGTCGCCGGGGCAGTCCAGCGCGAGGGCGTTCCCGTTCCGGGTCACGAGCGGCTGCACCGTGGTCAGCACGTCGTCCAGCATGGCCCGCACCGCGAAGGTCTCCGGGATCAGCTCCATCTTGCCGGCTTCGATCTTGGACAGATCGAGCACGTCGTTGATCAGCGACAGGAGGTGCCGCCCCGCGCCGTGGATCTTCCGGATGTCGGCCAGCAGGCCGTCGCCGCCCCGCTCCTCGACCTCCTCTTCCAGCATCTCGCTGTAGCCGATGATGGCGTTGAGCGGCGTGCGCAGCTCGTGACTCATGCTGGCCAGGAACTGGCTCTTGGCGCTGTTGGCCGTCTCCGCGGCCAGCCGAGCGCTCAGCAGCTCGGTCACGTCGTGATAGAGCCCCATCATGCCCACCCGCCGGCCTTTCACCACCACCGGCACGGCCAGGACCTCGACGTCCACCATGGTGCCGTCGCGCCGCCGCCGCCGTCCGATCCCGGTGACGGCGTGCTCGCCCGCTCTGCGGGTGTAGCCTTCGGCCTCGGCCCGGGTTTCGGGCGTGGTGATGAGATCGTCCAGGTTCCGGCCCGCCACCTCCGCGCCGGTGTAGCCGTAGAGCCGCTCGAACGCGGGGTTGCACGAGACGACGTTGTGGTCCACGTCCAGCGTGACGATGGCTACGGGGCTGTTCCGGACCAGCTCCTCGAAGTACTGGCGCTGCTCTTCCGCCGCGGTGAACAGGCGGGCGTTCTCGATGGCGATGGCGGCCTGGGGCGCGAACAGCCTGAGGAGGGCGAGGTCCGATTCGCGGAAGACGCGCGACTGGTCGTCCATCCACACGCTGAAGGCGCCCACCCGCCGCTGGCCGATGAGCAGCGGCGCCACCAGCACGCTCCGGACCTCGACGCCGGCGTACTGGGCCGAGCGGCCGGCCCACTCGCGGTAGTCCGCGATGATGAGCGGCTCGCCGGTCTCGGCCACGCGGCCCATGGCGCCCTCGCCCAGGGCCAGGCGCGTCCCCTTGGCCACGCCGTCGGCCGCGCTGGTCGCCACGATCTCGAGATCCTGCCGTGCCCGGTCGACGATGGCCAGCTCGCCCGCGGTGGCGCCCAGGAGCTGGATGGCGCGGGCCAGCACCGCGTCGAGCAGGGCGGACAGCTCCAGCTCCGCCGACAGGGCGGTCAGGGTCTCGAGCAGCGCCCGCTGGCGGTCCGCCTCATGCTGTTGGGCGGCCTCGAGCCGCGCCCGCCCGATGGCGATGCTCGCGAGGTTGGCCGCCGCCGTGAGAATCTCGAGGTCGTCCGGGTCAAAGGCGTTGGGTCGCTCGCTCTCGACCACCAGGACCCCGGCCGGCTGGCCGTGGATCAGCAGCGGGATGTCGAGCTCCGACCCCGAGCTCAGCCCCGGGATGTACCCGGGCTCCTTGGTCACGTCCTTGGTGTAGTGGAGGCGCCCGTCGGTCAGGGGGCGGGCGCTCAGCCCCTGACCGCGCGGCAGCCGCAGGTCGGCGGGGATGTCGGTCCAGCCCACGCCGGCGCGCATGACGCGGTCGCCGGTGTCCGGATCCACCAGGAAGACGCCCACGAAGTCGTAGCCCAGGGCCTCATCGTGCAGCCCCTCCACCACGGCGCGGCAAATGGCGTCCTCGGCCGGCGCGCCGGCGATGCCGGTGCTCAGCCGGAGGAGGGCCGACTGCCGGTGGGCGAGCGCCGAGAACCGCCGCTTGGGCGGCCGGGCGCGGGGTGGGCGACGGGCTGGCGTCATTCGGGCGGGGTAGCATATGGCGGGGGGTACTCGATAGCTAGACTCCCGCTTGACGCGCGCTTTACTCTTCCCTCACACTCGGCTCAATGCCGGAGCCCGCATGCCCACCGACCGTCGAGAGTTCGTGAAACGCGGAGCCGCCGCCCTCGGAGCGCTGGGGCTCGGCCTTCCTGGGTTGCGCCCCGCAGCGCGCCGCGGAGCACCGCTTCGGGTCCTGATCCTCGGCGGCACCAACTTCCTCGGGCCCCACCAGGTCCGGGTCCTGCTGGAGCGCGGGCACCAGGTCTCGATCTTCACCCGGGGCCAGCGGGAGCCGGTCATGTTCCCCGAGCTGTTCGAGCGGGTGGAGCACCTGGTGGGCGACCGGAACGGCGACCTGAAGGCGCTCGATGGCCGCACTTGGGACGCGGTGATCGACAACTCCGGCCAGCAGGTGAAGTGGGCTCAGGAGTCGGCCGCACTGCTCCGGAGCTCCGGCCTGTACCTCTTCGTCTCGTCCACCGGCGTCTTCTATCCGTACCTCACCACCGACATCCGCGAGGACGGCCCAGTGCTGCTGGCCGACGACCCGCCCCGTGAGCAGCCCACCTACGGCGTCATGAAGGCCCTGTCCGAGCGGGCCGTGCGGGACGTGTTCGGCGACCGCGCCATCCTGGTGCGGCCCGGGTACATCGTGGGCCCGGGTGACTCGAGCGACCGGTTCCCCTACTGGCCCCAGCGGATCCACCAGGGCGGCACCGTGCTGGTGCCGGGCAAGCCGGACGACCCGGTGCAGCTCATCGACGTGCGCGACCTGACCGAGTGGATGGTCCGGCTGATCGAGCACAAGGCGGGCGGCACCTACAATGCGGTGGGCCCGCTGGCCCCGCTCACCATGGCGGAATTCGTGTACGGCGCGCGGGCGACGGTGTCGGCGGCCGTCTCCTGGGTCTGGGTGGACGACTACGACTTCCTCGAAGCCAACCGTCTGCGGTACGCCATTCCGTGGATTCTCCCGCGCGGCGACGAGCTGGGCTCCATGCGGATCAACCACGACCGCGCGGTCGCGGCCGGGCTCACCTACCGGCCGCTGGCCGAGACGGTGCGGGATACGATCGCGTGGTGGTACTCGGACGCCGTGACCGAGGAGCGCCGGAAGAACGCCCGCTTCGCGGTCACGGCCCAGCGGGAGGCTGAGATTCTCGAGGCGTGGCGCGCCCGGTAGCGGAGGTTGACCCGAAGTCCCCCCTCTCCGCGTGGCGGAGAGGGGGACAGGGGGTGAGGACCGAGTGGGGACAGGGGGTGAGGACCATGGGCTATCGGCGTTTCCAGGATCGCGAAGGCACCACGTGGGAAATCCGCGACTTGTCGGACGTGGCGTGGGAGTTCGAGCCCGTGTCACACCCTGGGGAGCGCACCCTGCGAGTGCCGGCTCCCGGGCATCAGAAGGATCCGTTCGACCTGAGCGTCGAGGAGCTGCAGCGGCTGCTGGATGGGGTCCGGGGCGCCGCGCCACCGCGCTCCGCGCCCCGCAAGTCGCCGTTCGGCGACTAACTGGCCGTCGGCGCCGGCGCCGGCGCGCCGCCGGTCGCGGTGCCGCGGGCCCGCTCTTCCTGCCGCCGGCCCAGCTTGACGCCGAGCGCGGCCCAGAGGGCCGTGAGCGGCGCCGCGACGAGCGCGATGGCGCTGATCGTGAGCCCCAGCGCCGACATCCCGGCATAGATCCAGCCGCTCACCAGGTCGCCGCCCCGGTAGATGGCCGCGTCCAGGAACGCCTTCGACTTGTACTTCTCCTCGCGGCTCACCACGGTCCACAGGACTTCGCGGGCCGGCTTGGCCAGCCCATAGCGGACCCCGCGGTCGATCACCTGCTGGATCACCAGCACGGTCACCACCGGCATGAGGCCCAGCCAGAGGAATCCGACGCCGGCGATGATGGGCAGGATGGCCAGGCAGAATCCCACCCCCAACCACTTGATGATCCGGGCCGACAGGTACACCTGGAGCACGATGGTCAGCACGTTGGCCCAGAGGTCGATCCGCGCGAGCAGCGCGGTACGCGCCGCCCGGTCGCTGATCGCCGCCCCCACCAGGTCCGCCTGGACGAAGTACATCACGGTGGACGCGTAGGTCATGAGCGCGATGTAGCCGGCGATGGTGAGCAGATAGGGCGAGCCGAACACCACGCGGATGCCGCTCCACGCCGTCCCGCCCAGGGGCTGGGTGGCCGGCCGTCCTAGTTCCGCGCCGCCGAACCGCCGGTGCAGCACGGCCACGCACCAGGAGGCCGCTTCCAGCGGCGCACAGGCCACCAGCAGGAGCGTGAAGGCCGGCAGCCGCTCCACCAGCGACGACGTGATGGTCGACCCCACGATGCCGCCCAGCGAGCTGCCCACCGCGATGAATCCGAACAGCCGCCGCCCCTGCTCGTTCCGGAACAGGTCGGCCATGAACCCCCAGAACACCGTCACCACGAACAGCGCGAACACGCTGGCCCACACGTAGAACGCGCGGTCGATCCAGGGGCGCGCGCTCTCGGGCAGGAACGTGAGCGCGAGATAGAAGAGCACCAGGTTCAGGATGAAGAACCGGTTGGCCAGGGGCACGAACACCCCGCGCTGGTAGCGGGACGCCACCCACGAGTAGGCGGGCACCGCGACCAGCATGACCAGGAAGACCACGGTCCAGAGGATCTGCAGGTTGCCGCGATTGGTGGTGCTGATCTCGTCCCGGACGGCGCGCAGGATGTAATAGGCGCCCTGGATGGCAAAGCCGTAGGCCGTGGCCCAGAGCATGGGCGCCAGCTCGTCGTCGCGCGCTGAAACGAATCTCAGAATGAGAGACTTGAACACGACCCGGCTCCCGCGCTCGAGGGCACCTGTTGAATACGGCGTTACGGTGGCGCTCGTTGGAGAGAGGACGCCACCCTCGGCGCGTGATGCGCGGCATGAA
>Ga0214473_10008902_pt1 | contig 11875 bp, 11 predicted proteins | sample RVTome_7_FD_203509 | JGI IMG/M metagenome (GOLD analysis project Ga0214473, IMG submission 203509) | Soil microbial communities from uranium-contaminated site in the Upper Colorado River Basin, Wyoming, United States - RVT98D197 | ecosystem: Environmental > Terrestrial > Soil > Contaminated >...
GTACTTATGGGGGAATTCATCCAGATAAATATGTCGAATGGTTTATGCCTATCGCAAATGAACTACAGCGCGTACTAAAACCCTCCGGATCTTTTGTTCTGAACATTAAGGAACGAACTTATAATGGCGAGAAACATACCTATGTTTTGGAATTGATATTAGAAATGAAAAAGAATGGTTGGTTATGGGTTGAAGAATATTGTTGGCACAAAAAAAATTGTTATCCTGGCAAATGGAAATATCGTTTTCGAGATGCCTGGGAAAGATGTCTTCATTTTACAAAGACTCACGATTTCAAAATGTTTCAAGACGCAGTTAGAATACCTGTAGGAGATTGGGCGCAAAAAAGATTGGCGCGCCTTTCCGCAACAGATAAAACGAGAGATGCTTCAAAAACAAATAGCGGTTTTGGCAAGAAGATTGAAAATTGGGTAGGAAGAGATACAGTATATCCTACGAATGTCTTACACTTAGCAACAGAATGCTCTTATAAAAATCACAGTGCCGTATTCCCGGTACAATTGCCGGAATGGTTCATCAAGCTATTTACTGCGGAAGGAGATATAGTTTTAGATCCATTCATTGGTTCCGGCACGACCGCTGTTGCGGCAAAAAATCTTAACAGGCAATACATTGGTATCGAAATATTACCCGAGTATTATGAAATCGCGTGCAAAACAATGCAATCTATAAATGATACTCTTTTTACAGCCGTGAAAACATGAAAATCGCATCCAGTGATCTAAGCGATTTAATACTGTCCTGCCTTAAAGATTTCCATAAGAGAAGGCTTGAAAGACTCAACACTTTAAGGCTAAAACAGGTTCTTAGGCGAAAGAATCCGTACCTCTTTAAAGCGGTCGGCACTCAGAGCGCTCCCGAAATAGTAGGAAGTCTCTTATCAGCGTATATTAGCTCGTCTGATGAGGGGATTTTTGGGGATGCATTCTTTGAGCCAATAGCAAAAGCGGTTTCAGGGGGTGTTGTATCTCCAAATGAGGGCGTCGATATCGCGATTGAAACGAAAACGAAATACTTGGCTATCGCCGTTAAATCCGGTCCAAACCAATACAACGCCAGTCAAAAGAAGCGTCAGAATGACGAGTTCAACGCATTAAGAAGTCGTTTGATGAAACTAAAAAAGCAATTTGATGCCTTGCTGGGTCATTGTTACGGGCAATTGAGCACTGAACCTTCAAAGTCAAGAATTTATCGAGATCGGTCGGGGCAGGAATTTTGGTATGAAATCACTGGCGATAAGAATTTCTATCTTAAATTAATCGAATTAATGAATGACGATGTTATTAATACGCATAAACATGATTATAAAGATGCTTGGGAACAAGCAGTAAACAGATATTTACGAGAATTCACAAACGATTTCTGTTTGGAAAGCGGTGCCATTAATTGGGAAAAGCTGGTGCAATTTAACAGTGGTTCTAAATCTATTAAAGCCGCGGTTTCCAAAAAGAAGCGATAAGTTTAAAAAAGCAAATTGCCCCTCCTGCTCGTAAAATCTCCCAAAAAAATGCAGGCGCTGGCTGAGTCGTTTCGGGCCGACGGCAAGATTATCGGCCTGGTGCCGACCATGGGGGCGTTGCACGAAGGGCATCTCAAGCTGGTCGATATAGCGTCGAAAAAAGCGGATATCGTGATCGTCTCGATATTCGTCAACCCGGCCCAGTTCGCCCCCGGCGAGGATTTCGGCAAATACCCGCGGTCGTTCAAATCCGATTGCGATAAGTTGGAAAAGCGCGGCGCCCACCTAGTCTTTCATCCGTCCGTCGATGATATTTATCCAGCCGGATATCTGACCTATATCGATGTTGAAAAGATCAGCGATATTCTCGAAGGGGCCAGGCGGCCGGGGCATTTCAGGGGAGTGGCTACTATCTGCGCCAAGCTGTTTAATATAACCAAACCGCATTTCGCCGTGTTCGGGCAGAAGGACGGCCAGCAGCTGGCGGTTATCAAACGGATGGTCCGCGATCTGGATTTCGATCTGGAAATAATCAAAGCCCCAATCGTGCGCAGGGAAACCGGCCTGGCGCTATCCTCGCGGCATGCCTACTTATCGGCGGAGGGGCTCGATAAGGCCAAGGTAATCGGCCAATCCCTTAAACTGGCGCAGGAGATGATTAATAAAGGAGAACGGAATCCCCTTGTGATTGAAAACCGCATGAGGGATTTGATACAATCAATTCCCGGAGCGAATGTGGAATATATCGCCTTCAACCGCTGGGACGATCTGGAACCTATACCCACCCGTTGGGTGGGGCACGGCGAGCAAGCGAAATTGTCGGGGCAGGTCATGATATCGCTGGTGGTGGTGATAGAAGGCGTGAGATTGCTGGATAATGTAATATTGAAAATCGGGAGGCGGTCGCAATAAAAGTGACACGCGGCGGAATGTAGGTTGCCGGCTTGTCCATGCGATCCGTTAGGACTGGCAACAAATCGGTTATAGTAATTATATCAATGCGGGCAGCAAGTCCATACGGATCCGTAGGACTGCCCGCCTACAATAAAGATTGATCCTCACTTATGACCCAGCCTCAGGCGACCGGACTTCAGAAATGGTTTTATTTATTCTTCCCCTTCGCTTTCTGCTTTTCCGTCTTGGCGGCGGCTTTCGTGCTCGCCGGAGCTTTACCCTGGCCCTTGGCGTGTTTCACCTTGCCGTTTATTTTCACGAAACTTTCGCCGTTGGAACGCATTTTTATTACCTCGTTAGGAGAGTACCCGTAATACGAGGAGATAAAACCAAGATTGACGAAATTCACGATATCGGAGTCGGATAACCTGATATTTTTCCATTCTTTTCTCGGCTTGTTTTTAAAATAACCATAGGCTTTGCCGTAGGGCGGACCGGGATCCTCTTTTACGTCGACATAAAAAATATCGGCCGTCAAACCGTAATGCAGGGAAATATCCATCCACGATTTGCCGTCCAGGCGAAGATCGATTATGACGCCCGGCTGCACTCCCGCCCGGCGCGCCAGAAAATAGACCACGGGAAGATCGTCGTCGGGCATGCCCCTCTTTTTCACCACCATTATTTCCTGCTCGGGGGCGCTGTAATGATCGCCGATAGCCAGATAAAATTCCTTTATCCCGCTGTCGTCGGCTTTCAAGCCGATCTCCACCTCGGCGCTGATCCCGTTGCCCGGGTTGACAGCGAGCAGAATTAAGGCTGTTAAAATCACCGTTTTGTTTATCATTTCCGTTCTCCTTTTACCATTTGTTCCTTTTATATTATCGGATTCGCGCCGGAGTTCATGAAGATGGAGATTTTGTTTGCCGATTTTATCGGGGCATTGATAATGATGCAAACAAGGCTATCGGAGCGGCTACCGTTTTTCAAAGGTCACGAGCGCCCGGCCGTCTGATTTGATAGGCCAGGATCTGGTCTGCCGATCGCGCGTCCCGGAACCGGTGACCGTGCCCTCGAATTCCATTTCGATTTCCGAGCTCATCGGCAATCCGCTCCGCTCATCCACTTTTATGGTTCCCCTCTGGCCGCCGGCGATATCATAAGCGACACTGAATTCCCCCATTTCAATCCGACCCTCTTCGGGATCGGAGGTTATATCCGACTCTACCGCGATTTCGGCGATGCCGTTGTTGCGCGAAACAAGAGTGTAATGGCTGACAGTCCGCATGGGGAAGCCGGAAGCCGCCGCCGCAGTCTCGAATTCCCAGCTATCCCCGATAGCCACAGGTTTCAAAGGGTAGAACGACGTTATCTGCTGAATAGCGCCTCGCAGAGCCTCCTCGCCAAATTGTCTTCTGATTTCCGAGATTATCCGTTCTTTGTTTTGAGAATCGGGGATCTTGAGACTTGAGATCACGCGATCCGAGAGGATATCGGCCCCGCTCAGCGCCAATACATTCCCTTTCGGATCGATCCCGACCTGAAGCTCGGCTCCGATCAGGGCGCCGTAGCCTCTAAGAGATGGTTCTATATATGACGGGGGATTATCGGAATCGTATTCCGCCTTCTGAAAACCGAAATCCTGCAGGATGCGAATCCGCTCATAAGTCATTCGCAGCGCCATGATACCGTCGCTATCTCTGTTCATGACCTCATAATGCCAGTAGATCGATATCGATTGGTTCAATTGCTGATCGGCGTCATCTATCGTCTGGACGACGTTTCGGGTCATTTCCATGAAGCATAGATAACTATCGCCCTGATTCAGATCCAGATACAGCTCCAGAGGCGCCTGAGCAGGGGAAAGCGAAACAAAGGCCAAAACGATCGAGACAACTATTCCGGTAACGGTTTTTCTAATTCGATTATCCCTGATCATGAGCAGTAACCTGTTTCATCTGAAAAAATATAGCCCTAATCAGGAGACAAGTCAATCGATACCGCAGGAAGGAGTTTTCGCTAAATTTTTCCTAAATATCAGGGCCTGCATGGTTTTTGTCGTGGTAAAAATACACTGCGTATTCCTTAAACGTGCTTATTATACACAACGGGACATTACGGCCGTTTCGTAACCTGTTTTATTTCAACACGATCCGAATTGTAATTCCTGGCATTGTCTTTGCTCTTAGAGCTAATCGGAATATGAAAAAGGAGAGATCATGAGTTTGAAAAGAGAGATTTTCTGGGGAATGATCTGGGGCGTATCGGCGGCGACTTTGATATGTTTGCTCATGTTCGCTGACGGATGGTCGCGGGAAGCTTTGACGGACGACGGCGATATTGATATCTCGATTTCCGCCGACACCGTCAAGATCGAAATGGAAAAAGACGGAGAAATAAAGAAGATCGCCGTGGATCGCGAAAGCTACGCCAAGACCCCGACCGGTATTACCGTGGAAAACGAAATCCTGATTGAGGACGGCAAAATTTTTATCGACGGCGTAGAGATGACCGAAGAAGAACTCGATCGTCTCTCGATTGACAGCGAGGAAGAAACGAGGGGTTTGAGCATAGGCATCGGCGATCGCAATAAACATGTCTTAAAACGCAGGCGTCTGGCCACCGTATATACCGATACGGACGCCGACGTGGTCAAATTCCATGACATCGTGATCGAAAGCGACAGGCGGGTCAGGGGCGACGTGGTATCTATCGGCGGCGACGTGACGGTCTACGGGGAGATCGACGGAGATGTCGTGTCGGTATTCGGCGATATCAATCTGAAAGAAAACGCCAATGTCGACGGCGACGTGGTCGCCCCGTTCGGCAAAATCACCGAAGACGAGGGCGTTTATATCAGAGGCGACAAATCGTCAACCAGAATTCGAGGCAAAAGACAGGAAGCCTCATTCGGCATGGGCGTCCGATTCAACCGGGTGGAAGGCCCGGCCGTATTGCCGAGCGTGAAATACGAAAGCAAATACGGCGATTATCCGACGCTGGAGCTCGATGTCGCCTACGCCTTCACGCTCAAGCGCTGGGAATATGATTTTCAGGTGCGGCACAAATTCGGGCAGGTTTGGGGGCCGCGATTCTTCGGCTCGATGTATCGGATCGTGCAATCGTCCGACCGCTGGCTGATCCCCTGGCAGGAGGAGAATTCCATCGCCGCGTTGCTATTCAAAGAGGATTTTCTCGATTACTACTGGATGAGAGGATTCACGGGCGGAGGGGGCGTCTGGTACGGAGATAATCTCGATTTCAGCCTGAGTTATACCGGGGCGAAAATCGAAACGCTGGAAAAAACGGCTGAGAAAGCTCTGTTCGGCGGCAAGAAAAAATTCCGCGAGAACTGGTCGACCGTGCTGCCGGATTCCGCGGCCATACTGGGCATGGAAGGAAATCTCAAAGAAATCAACGTTATCGCGGGCTATGATACCAGGGACGACAAAAATGACGCTACCTCCGGCATCCTGGCTCAACTTTCCCTGGCGCAGACGATTGATTCCGATTCCTCGGATTTCGATTATCGCGCGGTCGACGGCGAATTCAAGTGGTATTATCCCCTGGCGCATGACCAGACCTTTTTCACGCGTCTAAGAGGGGGTTTTTCCGATGATGACCTGCCGCTTTTCCGCAGATATTTCATCGGCGGCCTGGGTTCTTTGAGAGGTTACGATTACAAGGAATTCGAGGGTAACCGCTACGTGTTGTTTAACGCTGATTATATCTGGCGGTTTTACAGAAGCGATTTCGGGGCCGGGCTCTTTTTTGACGCGGGGAAAGCCGGGTTTGACAAAAACGGGTTCGATTCAACCGATCTCAAATCGGGCGCGGGCTTGTCATTTATAGTCAGCGACGTGCTTCGCGTGGATCTGGCCCAGCGGCTCGACGATATAGACCAGCCGCCGGTATTCTCGATCAGAGGCAAGATACTGTTTTAATACAGAGTGATCGCGGCCAGCCGTGAAGACCCACGTCGTATTTCGGAAGTTGTTGCAATATACGCCGGGGGCGATTATAAATCGCTTGTGAACGACAATAAGCCGAAATCGCCGGAGAAGGGAAAATCCTCGTTTAAGCGGATCAAACGAACTGTCGCGCCCTTTTTAGCCTTGTGGCTGTCTCTGGCGTATTCGGAGGCGGCCGCCCTGGAGATCTGGTTCGAGCATATCGAAGCCCTGAGCGATTCCGTAGGCGCCGAGTTGGCGATTGTCGATTCCCTGCCCGATAAAATTGTCCGGTATATCGACAAAGGGATGCCGGTCGGCATAGAATACCGGATCGAACTCTGGAGGGTTCGGGCAGGATGGTTCGACAGCCGGACGGCGTTTGTAAATATCAGCTATAGAGTTCGATATGATACATGGTCGAGGGAATTCAGCGTATTCAAGCTCGAACCGGACGTCGCGGTCGAATATACCCTCTCCGGCCGACGCGAGACATTCGATCTTATCTTATCCAGCGACAGAATATCGTTGCCTCTTGACGATTCATCCGATACTTACTACCTGGTGGGCAAACTGGCGGTGAAGGTCATGACTCTCTCGAATTTCAAAGAGGTGGAATCGTGGCTGAAAGGAGAGATCTCCGAAGCCGAAAAGCCGAACATACGCGAAGCCCCGGACAAACTCGGCGAATTTTTCTTCAACACCGCTCTAAAAGTTACGGGGTTGGAAAATGCCTCCAGGGATATTAAGACGGATATCTTCCGTCTGAAAGACCTGCCCATGGAAATCGGGGATACGCCCGAATAGCCTCGCGTTTGGATATCGTAAATTGGCTTTTCCAATCAATTCGTTTCTCTTATAATCGGCTTATGCCGATCGAATCGATAATATCCCGTCTCGATATGGTTCAACTCTTGGCGGGGACAGCTCTTTCTATCATCCTCGCGTTTCTTTCCGTAAGATTCAGGGCGCTCTCGCGCTCGGGCGGATTGGGGGTGGTCATAATCGGGGCTGTTGTCTTCGGTCTTGGCGGGATGACTTTCGCCATACCGATGATTTTCTTTTTTGTCGCGTCCAGCCTTTTGACGTTCATGACCTCGCCGGCCAAACGGGTGGCCATGATCGCGTTCGATAAGACCGGTCCACGTGATATCAGACAGGTTTTAGCCAACGGCGGGGTGGGCGCGATTTGTGTTATCATATATTTTGTAACCGGTAAATTCGTCTGGCTTTTCCCCTACCTGGCCTCGTTGTGCGCGGCGGCGGCGGATACCTGGGCTACCGAGCTCGGAACTCTATCAAAACAATACCCTGTATCGATTATCACATTTAAGAAGATCGAGCCGGGAAGATCCGGGGGAGTTACGATTCCCGGCCTTCTGGCGGCCGCCGCGGGATCATTGATGGTCACGCTCTCCGGGTATGCTGCCGTCATAATAACTCAGGGCGCCGTGGCCGCGGGGATGTGGCTGGCGGCATTCAACGCCGGTTTCGCCGGCTCGATTCTCGATTCCATCCTCGGCGGATCGATTCAGGCTATGTACCGCTGTCCTTTATGCAACCGGATCACCGAGCGCAAGACTCATTGCGGCGATTCCACAAGGACGATAAGCGGATTATGGTTTGTCGATAACGACATGGTCAATTTTATCAGCGTCCTGTTCGCGGCGGCGGCGGTGGCGCTCATGTTTTTGATATGAGCCCGGCCTCATAGGTTTATAGTTTGCCGTCGGTAACAACTATGGCCGGTATCCTACAGAAATCCCGCGTTACCGTACTACGTCATCGTGAGTCCCTCCCCGCCCGAAGGGCAGGGGCGGGACGTAACGATCCATGCGTGGGGCCTTTAGATCGTCACGTCGTCTCGTTTCACTCGACTCCTCACGATGACGCGTAGTTGTCAGGAATCCTTCCTGACAACAATTCTTTGACTGTGGTGTTTAGGAAACTGTGATTCCCGAAACTATCGATTTGCAGGTTGGTGGACATCTAGGCTGATTTTTCGATTGCTTTTTTGCTTTTTGCAGCGTAGAATACGGCAGGCTGATCGGTTTCCGGCGAAGGGGATTTTGATATGATGTTTATGAACGTGATTTATTATACCAACGAGGCCAGCTGGCTGCGCGTGGGATGGAGGTAGGAACCTATGAACTTATTTAGATGCTCGATAATATGGTTGGCCCTGACCGCTATGGCCTCGGCGCAGCCGGTCATCACGCCCACCAATTTCCTCGATACCAACGAGCCGCCCCGTATGTGCGCCGGCTATATCGCCAGCGAGTTCGGGGCTGACGTAATGCTTATGGTCCAGCCGTCGGGAGGGGCGCCGGTAAAAGTCGATTTGCAGCATAGTGTTCGTCTGCTCTACATTTTCTGCGATCAGACTTTTAACCGGCTTGTCATATTTACAGTGATAGAGCAGGCGGGGATGAGAACGCCCGCGGGTCCAATCAGAGCCTACGGGCTCGACTTAGAACCGGCTCATTTTCGTATACCAGAGACTTTCGGATCATTTCGAATACCTTACCGGGGACAGGCTGAAAAAGAACACTTCTCACAGCCGGTCGATATCGCCGTTTCTTCAGCCAACAGATATTACGATCCGGTAACCGACTTTATTTATGTGATCGACCAGGGAAATATGAGGATAGTCAAGCTCCGCTATGATGTCGATTTAGATTCTCTCGTCTGGGTCGACTCGTTCGGCTCGGATATCCTTAACATGCCCACCGCTATCGATTACGCCGACTACGCTGATTCCGATTTCGATAATGACGATGTTTATGTCGCCGACGGTTTGCGCTCGAAGATATTCAGATTCACGCGCCACGGTTTTCTCGAAATGTCTTATGGAGGATGGAATTCGGCGTTCGGCGGTATAGGGTACCCCACGGGTATCTCGGTGTCGGCAAACGACTCTCTGTCGGACGTAATCTATATCACCGATTCCAAAAAGAACCGAATCATGCGTCTGCGCTCGTCTACCAGCGGCCCTATAGAACCGGAATTATGGTACGAGTTATCTCTGGATTCTCATCGATACGTCAAGGCTGTAGATACAGATACCTCGGGACGGGTCTATGTTATTGATGATTTCACCAACGACGTTACGGTTTTCACTCCGGATCTGGGGAAGATCCTGACAACCTATGGGGGATTCGGCCATGAACCCGGATTGTTCGATCATCCCCATGATATTTATATCGACAATGACGAGATACAGCTGTGTGAGAAATGGGCGCAAAAATCGGGTATCCAATCTCTGAAGATCCAGTTCGCCCGACCCGCTCAATCAGTTGAGGCGCTCCCCGGCCGATTCTTTCTCTATCAGAATTATCCCAACCCCTTCAATTCCACGACCACCATGAAATTTGATCTTCCCGGAAAAGCCAAAATCCGTTTGGCTCTCTATAATATGCTCGGCCAAGAAGTAGTTGTTTTGGTAGATCAGACTTTAGAGGCCGGGCCTCATAATGTCGTGTGGGACGGTCGGAATGCAGCAGGAAACCTGATTTCCAGCGGTATTTATGTCTATAAAATCGTCTCAAACGAGCTTCAATCCGCGAGAAAGCTTTTGCTTTTAAAATAATCAGACAAAATAAGCGTCACGGCAAAAATAGATCGACATATCCCATATTCGTAAATTATGAATTTGGATGGCTGGGTCTATAATCTTCGAATACATGACGTCTCTGTTCAATGATGCCTGGCGGGCTCGCAGACGCTCTTTGCCATTCTCTGAAAATCATTGCACAAGATTGCGGTTCAAGGCGGTAGAGGTCGATTCGCCGATAATAAAATACGTCCCTGTCAACAATTCTTAATTGACAACGAACGCTCGTTCTATTATCATTGCGGGCAATTATTATTGCGGAGGGTAATTTGACTAATTATCCGGAATGTTTGAAGTGTTCTAAGGGAGTTTTGGTGCCGCTTTCGGACTACGGAAGAGAAGGTTCGGAGATCAGATTCAAAGCCTGGGTCTGCACCAACCCGGATTGCGGGCATAATATTCGGATCGACAACGGCGAAGTCTCCATCGGCAGAATAATTAAGCACTCCGACAAATAACCGTGAGGCTTAAAGAGATTTTATTAAAAAACATAGGGTGGAAGATCGGCGGCCTGGTCCTGGCGCTGACCCTGTGGTTTCATCTGGCCACGGAGAGAACTTACGAAAAGAACTTTCCGGCGTCATTTGAAATAATCGGCTTATCCGAGAACCTGAAGGTGGAGAAGATTGTCCCTCCCGAAGGGCATGTCACCATCACGGGCACCGGCAAACAGCTTTTGAAGCTTTCCTTTTCCGCGCATCTCAAACTTGTGGTCAATCTCTCCGCGACCCGGAGCGCCGGCGTGGTGGAACACAGATTCGACATCGCCGATCTATTGCCTATCGATCCGTCGCAATATCGGCGGGTAACGTTTTCCGGCGACGGCATCTATAAAATCTATATCGTAGACAAGATATAACGTCATAATGATTGTACTCGGAGTTGAGACCTCCTGCGACGAAACCTCCGCGGGGATTGTCACGGACGGCGACCGGATCTTATCCAACGTTATCCTCTCGCAGGAGATCCATAAGGAATACGGCGGGGTGGTGCCCGAAATTGCCTCCAGATTACATACTACCGAGCTGGTCGGCATCATTCATAAAGCGCTCGAAAGGGCGAATTTGACCATTGATCGGATCGATGGCCTGGCCGTCACCCACGGCCCCGGGCTGGTCGGATGTCTTCTTGTGGGGCTCTCATTCGTCAAATCGGTTCACCTGGCCAGAGGTATACCGTACATAGGGATCAATCATCTGGAAGGACACTTATTTGCCGGCAAGATGGATCACCCTGATCTGGAAACTCCGCATATCGCCCTGGTGGCCTCCGGCGGTCATGCCAACCTTTACCTCGTGCGAAGCTGGGGGGACTACCGGCTCTTGGGGGAAACCAGAGATGACGCCCCCGGAGAGGCATTCGATAAGGTAGCCAAGCTGCTGGGGCTCGGGTATCCTGGAGGCCCGGAAATTGAGAAGGCCGCTATGCGGGGCGATCCGGGATTTATCAAATTCCCCCGGGCTAAAATGGGGCCGGAAAGCCTGGAATTCTCCTTTTCCGGCGTCAAAACTGCGGTCTCGGTATATCTACGCGAGAAAACGGATGATTTTATTAAAGACCATCTTTTCGATCTGGCCGCATCTTTCCAGGAGGCCGTGGCGGAAATTCTGGCTGTTAAGACCCTTCATGCGGCCCTGCGATGCGGCCTGCACCAGATATCGGTTAGCGGAGGCGTGGCCAGAAACAGGCGACTTAGAAACCTGTTTAAATCATTGAAGCCTGACGGAATGGAGGTATTTTTCCCCGGCCCGGAACTCTGCACCGATAACGGGGCCATGATCGCCGCCTGCGGACATTTTCATTTGACAAAGGGCGAGTCCAGCGATATTTCCCTGAATGCCGTCCCCTATTTGGAATTGTAAACGGGCCTTTTCAATCGTATATTTTCACTATGCCTGTGTTTTTTAAAATGACTCCAGCCGCCCGCATAGTCGCCTG
>Ga0214473_10008903_pt1 | contig 11874 bp, 12 predicted proteins | sample RVTome_7_FD_203509 | JGI IMG/M metagenome (GOLD analysis project Ga0214473, IMG submission 203509) | Soil microbial communities from uranium-contaminated site in the Upper Colorado River Basin, Wyoming, United States - RVT98D197 | ecosystem: Environmental > Terrestrial > Soil > Contaminated >...
GCGCTTCTGCGCGCGCCTCGGCGAGGCCGGCGCGAGAGGCTTCATCGTCGCGGATCTCCCCCCCGAGGAGGCCAGGGCCCTCAACGCGGTGGCACGCGCCAAGGACCTCGATCCGATCCTCCTCATGACCCCCACGAACTCGCCGTCGCGCCTCGCGGAGATCGGCCGGCAGGCGTCGGGCTTCGTCTACTGCGTCGCCCGGAAGGGCGTGACGGGCAAGAGGACGGACCTCGCGCAGGGCGTCGAGGCGCTCGTCGCACGGTGTCGCGGGGCGACCGCGCTGCCGCTCGCGGTCGGCTTCGGAATCAAGACGCGTGCCGACGTCCGCGAGCTCCGCGGCGTCGCCGATATCGCGATCGTCGGCACGGCGTGCCTCGAGGCGTGGGAGCAGCGCGGCCCATCCGGCTACGGCGAGTTCTTGAAGGAGCTCGCGGCCGAGACGACGTGAGCTCGCCGCAGACTCCGGGGTGAACGGCGGCTCCACGTCGTCCCCGATGACGACGCTCCCGACCGGCGGGACCTTGTGCCGACGGCCCACGTCATGGCTTCACGAAGGCCACGAGGTCGTCGGCGAAGCGCTGGGGGTACTCCCAGTGCGGGGCGTGCACGTCAGCTCATAGTGTCGGAAAGCGCAATGTCCAGGTTACGCCATCGGGAGAGCTAACGATGGTGCCGTTCCCTCCCACCGCCGCGAAAATCGCGCCAGACCACGCAACTCCCGCGAGCCTATTGATGGTGCCCGAGGTTCTCGGCGTCCAGCCGGGCCCCATGCTCATGACCCAGCACCCCGAGATCTTCTGGGGCGTCATCGCCAGCATGTACGTCGGCAACGTCATCCTGCTCGTCCTGAACCTCCCCCTCATCGGCATCTGGGTGCAGTTCCTCCGGATCCCGTACCGGATCCTCTTCCCGCTCATCCTCCTGCTCGCCGTCGTGGGCACCTACGCGGCCAACCTGAACATCTTCGACGTCTGGGTGATGATCGCCTTCGGGGTCCTCGGCTACCTGCTCGTGAAGCTCGGGTACGAGCTCGCTCCCTTCATCCTGGCCCTGGTGCTAGGGCCGCTGTTCGAGCAGTCGCTGCGCCAGTCGCTGATCATGTCGTCGGACAATGGGCTCATCTTCTTCACACGCCCCATCTCGGCCGGGCTCCTCGGGCTCGCCGTCCTGCTGCTGGTCCTCTTCTTCCGGGGCGAGTGGAAGAAGCGGCGGCGGGCGCTCCCGGAGCCGGCGGATGGGAGGGAGGCACTCAAGCCATGACAAGGATCCTCGCAGTGGTGGGCGCCCTGGTGATCACGGTCGGGATCGCGGGCGGAGCGGCGGCGCAGGGCGACCCGAAGGCCAGGCTCCAGGCCCTCCGGCCCAAGGACTACCCGACCCAGCCTATCGAGTTCACGGTGGTGTACCCGGCCGGCGGGGGCATGGACGTCACCGCCCGCCTGCTCGGCAAGTACGTCGAGAAGTACATCGACAGCCGCGTGATCGTGGTGAACAAGACGGGCGGCGCCGGGCTCATCGGCCACACATACCTGGCCACGCAGGCCCAGAACGACGGCTACACCGTCGGTATCCTCGCCAACCCCTTCTGGGCCGAGGACGAGCTGATCCGGGCCAAGGGCCGATGGACGATCAAGGACATGACGCCGGTCGGGTTCATCAACTACGACCCGGTGACGTGGATCGTCTCGACCGACGGGCCGTACAAGGACAAGTCGGTCAAGGAGCTGATCGCGCTCGCCAAGGACAAGCCGGGCACCGTGAAGATCTCCATCGCCCCCGACGGGGCCTTCCAGTTCCTCGCCGAGGGGGTGGAGGCGGCCACCGGGGCCAAGCTCGTCAAGGTGCCCTTCCAGGGCGGCGCCCCCGGGGTGACCGCGCTCGTGGGCGGCCACGTGGACATCGCCACGGCGTTCCTCGCCGAGTACCGCGGTCATCTCGACGCGGGCAAGGTGCGGGTGGTCGCCGTCGCCGGCCAGGAGCGCTCCGTGTTCTTCCCGCAGGTGGCGACGTTCAACGAGGCGCTCTCCACCGACGCCCTCGTCTGGCTGGCCTGGCGGTTCGCCGCGGTGCCCAAGGGCGTGGCGGCGGACCGGCTCCGGTTCCTGGAGGCGGCCATCGACACCGCGATGCACGACCGGGAGCTGATCGAGGAGTACTGGAAGATGGGGGTGATCGCCGGCACCCGGTACCTCACGGGCAAGGAGACCGCCGCCGAGATCGAGCGCTTCCACGCCGCCCACAAGGACTTCCTGACGAAGAGCGGGCGGATCGGCAAGTGAGGCGGGGCCCTGCCCCCTGCCCCCACGGGCGAGCCCGAGTGGCTGTTCCCCAACGATGAGGGGAAGCCCCACGACGAGGCGGGAGTGCGGAAGGTGTTTGAGCGGGCCCTCGCGAAGGCGAAGCTCCGCCAGCATCTCGGCCTGGCAACGCTCGATCGCGCGCTCGCGGCCGCGGCCGAAGGTGTCGAGGTGCAAAGCTCGGGCCGGGGCAGTGCAGCGCAACCGCGCACCCGATACCCGGCGCGTCCGAAGAGGCGAAAGCCGACCGCCTAGGCTTACTGGATCACCTCATCCGCCCGCACCAGCAGCGATTGCGGGATCGTGAGCCCAAGGGCCTTAGCGGTGCGCAGGTTGAGCACCAGCCGGAAAGTCGTCGGCTGCTCGACCGGCAGATCGGCGGGCTTCTTGCCACGGAACAACTGGTCGGCATAGATCGCCATGCGGGCATAGCGTCCGTCGAGGCTCGTGCCATACGCGATGAGGCCGCCGTCGCGCACCTGCTCGGGCCATTCGTAGACGGCCGGCAGCCGATGCTTCGCTGCCAGCGCGATGATGGGCTTGCGGTCCCGCATGAAGTAGGCGTGTGCGCCGACGACCAAGGCGTCGGGCCGTCGGCTGCTGATGGCCGCAAAGGCGCCGTTGTAGTCGCCGCCATGCACTTCCACGGCCTCGAGTTCGACCTTGAGCGCTGCCGCGGCCTTTTGCGTTTCCTGGAGTTGCAGTCGGAAGTTCGGGTCGTCGGGTGCGAGCACGGCGATGCGCGCAGCGCGTGGCGCCAGCTCGCGCAGCAGCTCGAGCCGTTTGCCCGCCAGCGTGCCGTCGGCCGAGATCAGGACGCCGGTCACATTGGCCTCGGGCCGCGCGAGGTTCGTCACCAGCCCGCTGGCGACCGGGTCGAAGTTACCGAACATGATGATTGGGATCGTCGACGTGGCCTCGCGGCACGCGCGCACCGCCTGCCCGCTGACACACAAGATAGCATCCATCCGCTGCTGCACCAGCTCGCGTGCCAGCCCAGCCAGCCGGTCGGGCTGGCCGCTCGCATAGCGCCGCTCGATGACGAGGTTGCGTCCTTCGGTGTAGCCGAGGTCTCGCAGCGTGTCCACCAGCGCGGGCGACGGGTCCGGCGCGGGCGCTGTGGAGCGCAGGACGCCCAGGCGGTAGATGCGGCCTGCCGATTGCGCAGCGCTTGGAATCGGCGCCATGAGCCAGATCGCGCCCGCGGCGATGAGGAAGTTGCGTCGGTCGGTCATTCAATCACCTTGTCCGCGCGCACCAGGATCGACTGCGGGATCGTCAGTCCGAGCGCCTTCGCGGTTTTCAGGTTGATGGCCAGCTCGAAACGCGCAGGTCGCTCGATGGGCATTTCGCCGGGCCGGCCACCTTGCAGGACTCTCTCCATGAAGCCTCCTGCCTGCCGGAACATGCTCGTGAGGTGCGGCCCGTATGCCATCAACCCGCCGTCGACGGCAAAATCGGGAAAGGGCATGATGGTCGGCATTCGGTGCTTTACCGCCAGCTCCGCGATCTCCTTCCGGGCGGAGTTGAACACAGGTGAACCCAGCGCCAGAAGCGCTTGCGCCTTCTGCGTTGGAGCGTAGGCAACACTACCACCCTCCGGTGGCGGTCGCCCCGTCCGGGGGTCTCGTCACCGTGACATAATCTCCCAGACTCGGACGTTGGCCGCCAGGGGAGCCGATGCCACAGCTCCTCGTGCAGGGCCCGCGCGAACACCTCGAGGAAGCCCTCGATCTCCGCGTCGCCGATCGGCGTCGAGAGACAGCCGAGCCCCGTCGTGGACAGAAGGGCGCCGTGGTCCAGGAGGAAGCGCACGATCCGGTCGAGGTGGGTGGCCTCCTCCGGCACGACGATCCAGCACCATTACCCCTCGGCCGCGTAGGGCGGATACGGGGCCATGTACACCGTGGTGCGGGAGTTGCCGCTGGGCATCCTCCTCTCAGGCCTCGTCGACCTCGACGATCAGCTCGACCTCGAGCGATACGTTCGACGGCAAGGAGCCGGCCGCACAGCGAGGCCGTGGGGCTCTCGCTCAGCTCTCCCGACGGGCCTGTTCCAGCGCGACACGCCCGAACGCGCGGAAATCGTCGAGTCGCTCGAGGATGATGGCCTTCACGATGTCGAGGTTCAGGCGCTGGTAGTCGTGCACGGCCACATTGCGGAAGCCCACCATTCTGGCCATGCGTGCGGCCAGCGCCGCGTCGAGCAGGCCGGCGTCCTGCAGCAACTCGAATGCGTGTCGGCTCTCTTGCGGCGGTCCCAGGCGGTGGACCTTGATGAGCGCCATCGCGAGATCGATGGACGCCTCGCAGGCGCGCTGCAGGTTCAGGATGATCGAGTCCTGCCGCGTGAGATTGTCGCGCAAGTTCCGTTCGTCACCGCCGTACTCCTCGCCTACCCGCGCCAGACAGCGCTCGATGGTCGCGACCTTGTTGACGATGACGTCATCGACCATACACGGTGCGCTCCTCGGCGATCTGCTCGAGGATGGCGCGGCGCTCCTCGTTGAGTCGCGCGTACGAGGCGTAGGTGTGGATCTCGAATCGCTCCCGCTCGATGGCATCACCGACCGCCACGGCCACGCCCGAGGCGACCACCTGCATGCGCAGCACCGTCGAGGCGCGGCGCAGATCGACGAGGTCCACTGAGCGGCGCAGCGCGCGGGCCACGTCCTCTTGAAGCTCGAAGCGCTCGACCGCCTCGAGCGGGCGGGTCGCCAGGACGGCATAGTCGATGTCGCTCTCCCCGCGGAGTCCGCCCGCCACGGACGATCCAAACCGGTAGAGGACGATCGGGTCCCCGATGCGGCCGCGCAGGAGGCGGAGCACCACCGCGTCCGCCGCGTGCATGCGGCCACTGTCCGCCGTGCCGATCTCTGTCATCTCGCGCGCTCCCCGCCCACCATATCACGGGATCACGCCTCGCCTGCACGCGCCATCGGCCCGCCGGGGAGGCCTCAGGCCTCGTCGACCTCGACGGTCAGCTCGACCTCGACCGACACGTTCGACGGGAGCGCGTGGACGCCGATGGAGCGGGCGTGACGCCCCACTTCGCCGAAGAGCGCCACGAGCAGATCGGAGGCGCCGTTGATCGCCGCCGGCTGCTCGCCGTAGCCCGGCACGCAGTTCACGAAGCCGAGCATCTTCACCACCCGCGTGACCCGGTCGAGGTTCCCCACCGCCTGCTTGACGCAGGCCAGGCAGTTCAGCACGGCGTCCCGGGCCGAGAGATAGGCCTCAGGAACTCTTCAGTGGCCTGGAAAAGGAAACGAGTGATGATCAAGGCGCTGGAGTGAAGCGCATGGAACCGGAGCTCTATGTCTTCGAACAGTGGCTTCGCAGGCGGGGCGCCGATCTACGGGCGGCCGCCCGTCATACGCACTCGAGTGAGGCGAAGGAGGCGGACATGGAGAGCAGGACACCGACCGACCGTGGAGAGCGCTGGAAGGACATCGCGGCCTCGTTTCTCAAGCTGGGCGCGACCTCCTATGGGGGGCCCGCCATCATGGGTATCATGCAAGCCGAGCTGCAGCAGAAGCGGCAGTGGGTGTCGAAGGAGCGGTTCGTCGAGGGACTCTCGGTCGTGAACATGCTGCCCGGTGCGACCGCGGTACAACTCGGCATCTTCCTCGGGTACGCACGCGGCGGATGGTGGGGCGGGCTGCTCGGGGGACTCTGCTTCGTGCTGCCGGCGTTTTTTGTCATGCTCCTGCTGACGATTGCCTACGCAAGTCTGGGAGTGAGCCCCATCGCGCGCGGCGCCCTCTACGGCCTTGGGCCGGTCGTCCTCGCGATCTTCACGGTCGCCGTGTATCGCCTCGGCCGTTCCGCAGCGGGTACCGTGCCCCAGGCGGCGATCGCCGTCGTCGCCGCTGCGGCAACGATCGGCACACCGCTCGGGATCGCGGGCGTCCTCGCGCTGGCGGGCGGTGTGGGCGTGCTCGTCTTTCACTCCCGGAAGCCGCGCGCCATCCTCGCCGTCTGTACGGTCGCCCTCCTCGCCGTCATCTCGGCGGTCGGGTGGTCGCCGGCCTTATCCGCATCCCCGGTCTCTCGTGGCATACCGGAGAGCCTTGCGGAAATCGGGGCATACTTCTTCAAGGTCGGGGCCTTCACCGTCGGCGGCGGCTTGACGATGATCGCGTTCATGGAGGAGCAAGTCGTCGGGCAGTTCCACTGGCTGACGCCGCGCGAGTTCATCGACGGGCTGGCCCTCGGCCAATTCACGCCGGGCCCCCTCCTCATGGTCGCGGCGTACGTCGGCTACAAAGTGGCGGGGATCGCCGGAGCCACGGTGGCGGCGGCCGCCACGTTCCTGCCGTCATTCATCCTCATGCTGGCGATCCTTCCCGTGCTTGACCGCGTGAGGAAGGTCGCGTGGATGAGGGCCGCGATGAAGGGGATGGGCCCGGCGGTGATCGGAATCCTCGCCGTTTCCCTCGTGAAGCTCGCCCCGCATGCGCTTCCCGACCCGTTTGCGATCGTGATCTTGATCGCGACGCTCGCCGCGCTCCTCTACTCGAAGATCGGCACCGTGAAGCTCATCCTCGCGGGCGGGGTTCTGGGCGTCCTCCGGAGCCGCGTGTCTTCGATCCCTGGAGTGAAGGCGGCGGCGGGTTTTGTTTCTCCGTGATCGGAGGCGGTCTCCACCTCACCGCCAGGGGAGCGCGTCCAAGAGATGCGTGCCCGTAGGTGCGGCACTTCCCGGAGCCGGCTCCTCGGTCACGGCAATCGCACGGACGTCATCGAGCGTAGCCGGGACAGTCACCTTCGCCCACGCGCGGCCGCTCGCGTCGACGCCGAACGTGGCCCCGGATACGGCGGGCGATCCGGTCCGTACGAACCACAGCTGGTAAGTGCGGTCACGGGGAAGGGAGGCGAGACCGCTCACCGCGAGATGCCCGCCGCCGTCCACGGCGACGAAGATACGCCCGCTCGCTCCCTGCGTCCCGGTTCCTTGGAGGATCACGATCCGACCGGGGCGGCGCGACAGTGCCTCGACCTCGGGTCCTGGCGCCGGGCCGGGGGCGCGGCGAGTGAGCTCGCGCTGGAGCGTCACGTTCCAGACGACGAGGAGAGCGACGAGCGCCGCGACCGCCGGCCACCTCGCGACTCGGAGCCACTCCGGCAGAGAGGCCGGCCACGCCCACCGTGATGCGCGGGGCCGCCGCTCGCGCGCGCCCGCTCGGATGGCGACCCACGCCGCGGGCGGTGGCGCGACCGGGGTGAGGCCCATCGGCAGGGCGCCGACGACCGCTCGGTACTCCTCGAGACGGCGTGCGCACGCCGCGCAGGTCGCGACGTGGGCGGCGACGCGCGCGCGCGCGAATCCCTCGAGGGATTCTAGGACGTACGCGGCCAAGTCATCGACGATGTGCTCGTGCTCGTCAGTCACGGCGTTACCACGCCTCCCCTTGCGGCTCCATGAACGGCCCGAGCAGCTCACGGAGACGGTCCATGGCCTCGCGGGTCCGGCTCTTGATGGTCCCCAGCGGCTGGCGGAGCCGCTCGGCGACTTCGGCCTGGGTGAGCCCGCCGTAGTAGGCCAACTCGATAGCCTCGCGCTGGACGGTCGACAACCCCTGGAGCGCATTCGTGACGGCCCGGCGCAGGCCCACAGCATCCGCGGGGTCCCGGTGTGGGTCGGACTCGCGCGCGCGCGTATCGACCGTCAGCGGCTCCTGCTCGCGCAGGCGGGCCTGATGGGACCGGCTCCGCAAGAGGTCGATGGCGCGGTTGCGGGCGATGCCCATGAGCCACCAGGGCACCCGTCCGCGTTCGGGGTCGTACGCCTCCCGGCCGCTCCAGGAGCGCAGGAAGGTATCCTGCAGTACCTCTCGAGCCAGCTCAGGGTCGCCCACGATGCGGAGCGCCAGGGAATAGACGAGACCCCCGTAGCGCGCGTACAGCGCTTCCAGCGCGGACTCGTCGCCGAGCCGCATCCCGCGAAGCAACTCGGGATCGGCGGGCTCCTCGGGGCCGGTGCCCGACGGCGACCGTCGGCGTCGCCGCAGGAAGTTGCCCACGCCTAGCCGCTCGACTCGGAGCGGATGTCCACGGTGGTCCCCGCCCTCATGTTAATGCCTACGGAGTCGCGACCGCGGGCGGATCACTCGGGCCGCCTCCGTCCACGGACGGAGGTGACTCCGTAGGCAGAAGTGACGGTGGCCGCGACTTCGACACGACTCAAGGAGGGAATCACGCTCACCATGTGCGCCGAACCCGACCCCATCCATCAACCAAAGGCTTTCAGGAGGCCAACCATGAAACTGCTCACGCTCATGCGTCTCTGGCTGCACGCGTCGTGTGCCGCACTGCCGGTGGTCCTCGTGTGTGCGACGGCATCCGACGTTCACGCTCAGGTCGGGACCGGAGTGGGCTTGGTCACTGCCGTTGACGTTGAAGGTCCTCGTGGTCGTGATTCACCCGAAGGGTGAGCCCCCCGCGGTGCCTGTACAGTAGCGAACGCCCCTGCTTCGCCGGGAGCCCACGAGCGCAGCTTGACTTCCCGGTGGATGACACCCTATTCTCGTGGGGTTGGTGACTTGGCCGGCCTCGGTGGAGGAGGCATGCTCCTGGAACGGGCTCTTGTACACCCTCTCGCTCCGTCGTCGACCAAACCAGTGGTTGGCGGAGGCTTCAACCTGATCAGCTGGGCGCTAACTTCGGACAATGCGCATGATGCGAAACCAGAAGTGGAGGCATCCCGTGAGTGACCTCGTCACCTTCGACAAGCAGGGCGGCGTCGGCGTCATCACTGTCAACAACCCACATAACAATAGCTCCATCGCGTCACGGGTTCGTGCGGTCTGCTTGGGGTTCGCCCTGCTTGGGCTGAGCAGCGCCGCCGCGCAGGCCCAGGTCGTCACCGAATTCAGCACCGGTATCACCGCCGGCGCACAGCCTTACGGCATCGCGGCCGGCCCCGATGGCAACCTGTGGTTCACGGAACGTAGCGGCAACCGGATCGGGCGGATTACCCCGCTCGGCGTCGTCACCGAGTTCAGCGCCGGCATTACCGCCGGTGCGCAGCCTTACGGCATCACGGCCGGCCCCGATGGCAACCTGTGGTTCACGGAACGTAACGGCGACCGGATCGGGCGGATTACCCCGCTCGGGGTCGTCACCGAGTTCAGCGCCGGCATTACCGCCGGTGCGCAACCTCTCGGCATCACGGCCGGCCCCGATGGCAACCTGTGGTTCACGGAAGAATTAATCGACCGGATCGGGCGGATTACCCCGCTCGGGGTCGTCACGGAATTCAGCGCCGGCATCACCGCCGGCGCGTTGCCTCAAGGCATCACGGCCGGTCCCGATGGCAACTTGTGGTTCACGGAAGCTAGCGACCGGATCGGGCGGATTACCCCGCTCGGCGTCGTCACCGAGTTCAGCGCTGGCATCACCGCTCTGGCGTTCCCTTTCGGCATCACGGCCGGCCCCGATGGTAACCTGTGGTTCACGGAAGACGGCGGCAACCGGATCGGGCGGATTACCCCGCTCGGCGTTGTCACCGAGTTCAGCACCGGCATCACCGCCGGCGCGTTCCCTGGAGACATCACGGCCGGCCCCGATGGCAACCTGTGGTTCACGGAAATTCTCGGCAACCGGATCGGGCGGATTACCCCGCTCGGGGTCGTCACCGAATTCAGCGCCGGCATCACCGCCGGCGCGTCGCCTCAAGGCATCACGGCCGGCCCCGATGGCAACCTGTGGTTCACGGAATTCCACTTCACTAACGGTAACCGGATCGGGCGCATCACCACTGAGGATGTCACGACGCCCGTCCCGACGCTGTCCGAGTGGGGCATGATCCTGCTCGCGCTCTCGCTGCTCGCCCTGGGCACGTGGCAGTTGACGGGCCGACCCGCACTGCTGGGGGTCGCAACAACCGCCGCCGGCGCTATGGTGCTCATACCGTCGCGGCACCTGCTCAGGTCGGCGCTCGTTGGGCAGATGGTCGCCGGAATGGGGCTCGTGCTGTATGGGCGGCTGATCGAGCCGGTGGCGGCGCACGATGTCTTCGGCGCGGTCCTCGCGGGGATCCTGCTTGGGGCGATGATCGAGTGCTACCGGCGCAGCCGGGAACGCTGAACCACAGGCACGTGACGACATAAAGCCTATTCGGCCAGTACCTCTCGGTCACTTTAGAATGGCGCTAACTTCGGACAATGGGCGTGGTGCGAAATCTCGGGAATCGCAAGCCTTTCCGACTCGATCCAATCGAGCTCCGAGACTAAGCGGAAGCAGCGACAGGGCGTTAGAGCCGGCGGTAACCTGTTTCACCGAACGGGGATCTTGAGGGGAACCTCGACGAGGATGGGCTCGATCTCGGCTATGCGCATCGGCGTACCCAAGGAGGCCGCGGCAAGAGGATAGCACGGGGCCGATCTCTCGGGCAGAGCACTGGATTGAGTCGCCCGTGGCTCGGAGGTAGTGTGCGGCAGACGATGAATGCCGAGCGGCGAGTGACGGGTTTCCTTGGGCGACAGCGCGAGGGTGTCCGTTTCTGCGCCCTGTTCGTCCTGTTCACGGTGGCGGTGTTCGCCCTCCTCTACGCGGCTCAGAACGTGCTCGTCGGTCCGCTGAACCGCCACCTGGCCTGGGTGACCGAGCAGTGCCTGCGGCTCGTCGGGGCCCCCGCGTTCGCGTCAGGGCCGGTCGTCGCCCTCGGCGGCTTCGCCGCCGAGATCAAGAACAACTGCAACGCGATCTACGAGACCGGCCTCTACGCGGCCGCCGTCTGGGCCTTCCCGGCCTCGCTCCGCGACCGGCTGATCGGCACGCTGGTGGGGGCGGCCGTGCTCTACGTGGTCAACCTCATCCGCATCATCACCCTGCTCCTCCTCGGCCTCGTGCAGCGCTCGTGGTTCGAGTCGGCTCACCTCTATGCATGGCAAGTTCTCTTCCTCCTCGTGGTCGCCACCTGCTGGGTCGCGTGGGTTAGCCGGCTTCGCCCGGTCGCTTAGGGCGGCCTGGCCGCGCGTCCTCCTCCGGCTCCTGGGGTGGCTGGTCGTGGTCTCGCTGCTCTGGGTGGCGGCGGCCCCGGTTTACGCGCGCGGCCTCGGCGTGATCGGCCGCGCGCTGATTCCCGTGCTCGAGGCCGCGCCCGACACCCGGTATGTGGTGGAGGGGGGTCGCCTGCTGGCCCACCGGCCGATCTGGCTCCCGAAGCGGCAGCGGATGGCCCCGCTCATCCAGCCGCTCTGGGTCGCCGAGGCGAATTACGGTGTCCCGCTCCTGGTCGCCCTGATCCTGGCCACTCCGGGCTGGACCTGGCGCCGGCGCGGCCGGGCGCTCGCCTGGGGTCTCGGGCTTCTCACGCTGAGCCAGGTCGCGTTCGTCCTGGTCACCGTCGTGGCCACCCAGCAAAGCCCCGTCATGGGTCCGGAGGGACCGGTCCGGCCCGCGGGCTTCTCGCCGATCAAGCAGCCCGTCTTCTACGCCCTCTACTACTTCTTCGAGCTCATGGGGCGGGGCTTCTTCGCGCTCTTGATCTACCTGGGGCTCATCGCGGTCGGCTGGAGAGCGCCCGCGGCCGGCGGCGCCGTTCCTGCCCGCGCCATCGGCCGCAATGACCC
>Ga0214473_10008904_pt1 | contig 11874 bp, 9 predicted proteins | sample RVTome_7_FD_203509 | JGI IMG/M metagenome (GOLD analysis project Ga0214473, IMG submission 203509) | Soil microbial communities from uranium-contaminated site in the Upper Colorado River Basin, Wyoming, United States - RVT98D197 | ecosystem: Environmental > Terrestrial > Soil > Contaminated >...
CGGGGGCCGGGGGGGCGCTTAGCCCCCCGTAAGTTCAGTCCAGAAACCCCTGGCCCCTTTTCCGTTCCCTGATGTTGTCCGTCCCTGGTTGCTGCGCCTCGTTCTAGACCAGATATAGCGACGGTGCGCGGCGACGGTCGGTCTCGCGGCGATCGACGACGTAGGCGACCGGCCGCCCGTGATCGCTCTCGTCCTCGTGGTCGCCGCGCCGCTCGTGGGCGCGACGGTCGACCACGATCGCGATCTCCGGGGCTCCCCGCAGCAGCGTCTGCAGCACGGGGATCGCCTCGGCGCGGCGCGGGCTCACGACGAGTACCGGCGCATCGTCGAGCGAGTCACGCTCGATGCAGCTGCCGCAGATTCCGTGGCTGACGGCGGGGTTGTGGAAGGGCTCCATCGAGCCCATGTACTTCTGGCACCACGCGCAAACAGTGACCATAGGACCTCGTCCTTGGAGGGACGCTCCTTGTACGCCGACGTAAACGCGATCCTAGCGCACCTCGGCCGGGAGGGGAAGCCCCTTTCGGAGCGCCCAGGCGAGCCATGCACCTGAGGCCACGGCCGCGCTGGCGAGCGCCGCTCCCGCGGACGGAGCCAGCGGGACGAGCGGAACCAGGAGCGCGAGCAGGGCCAGGCGGGCCGCCTCGACCGCCACGGCCCACGGACGCCGGTCGAGGAGGCCGCCGAGGCTGGTGAGGCTCCAGGCGAGCGCCACGGCGCCCGCGACGCGAGCCGTCGGGGAGAGCGCCTCGCTCTGCCGCAGGTACAAGGTCGCCGCCACCAGCACCGCGGCGAACTGCCCGAGCGCGTAGAGCTTCACCGCCCGCGCCAGGGGGACGTCGAACTTGACGTAGCTCTCGCGAAAGACCTCGGTCGGGACGACCGGGCCGCCCAGGTCGTTCGGCCGCCAGCCCGGCCGCATCCAGAGCACCCGCAGCCGGTCGAGCGGGCGGCGCGCCCGCCGCGCCACGTCCCACATCTCGGCCCAGTAGTGGACGTTGGCCCAGAGCGGGTTGAAGCTCGCGAGCGGCCTCGTGATGCCGTAGACGGGCTCGTCCTCCTCGCGGGCGAAGGTTCCGAACAGGCGGTCCCAGACGATCAGCGTGCCGCCGTGGTTGCGGTCGATGTAGCGCGGGTTGCGCGCGTGGTGGACGCGGTGGTGCGACGGTGTATTGAGCACCCACTCGAGCGGACCCAGCCGGCCGACGAGGCGGGTGTGGATCCAGAACTGGTAGAGCGTGTCGATCGACGACACCGCGAGGAACATCACGGGCGGGAAACCCAAGACGGCGAGCGGCAGGTAGAACACCCACGAGACCGCCGGCTGCAAGGCGCCCTGGCGCAGCGCGACGGCCAGGTTGTACTCCTCGCTCTGGTGGTGCACCACGTGCGCGGCCCAGCCGGCGTTCACCTCGTGGCTCGCGCGGTGGAACCAGTAGTAGAGGAAATCGTGGCCCAGGTAGCACAGCGCCCAGGCCCACGCGGCGTCCATCGGCACCTCGAACAGGCGGTAGCCCGCGTAGATGAGGGCGTAGCCGGCGAAGAGGGCGGTCTTCAAGAACACACCGCCCAACTGCTGGAGCACGCCGCACGAAAGGTCGGCTATCGAGTCATTCAGGCGGTAGCCGTCGCGCTCGAGGACCCGGGCGAGCGTGAGCTCGATGCCGATCAGCAGGAAGAAGACGGGGATCGCGAGCTGGATGTAGTCCACGGCCGCTGCCCATCGTAACCCGCTTGCGGCAGCCTGCAGGCCATGTCAACGAGCAACGGGCTGCGAGCGAAGCCCGATTCACTCGGGCGAAGATTCAGATCATCGGCTCGGGCTTGCGGGCCGGCAGGGTCCGAGGCTGGATCGCGGCCGGGCGCGTCGGACGCTCCTGGCTCGCGCGCCACGCGCGCAGGACTGCCGGCAGGTGCCCGGGGAAGGCGAGCGACTGCGGCAACTCATCCGCGGCGAACCAGCAGATCTCCGCGAGCTCGTTCGGGTCGCTGCGCACCGGGGCCTCTCCCGGCGCCACGGCGTGAAAGTAGATGTTGAGCGTGACCTTGTCGGCTCCCGGCCCGTCGGGCGCATAGCTGTCGATCCACATCCCGAGGACCGCGCCCACCTCGACCTCGAGGGCCGTCTCCTCGCGGACGTCACGCAGGGCCGCCTCCCGGGGATGCTCGCGCGGGCCGCAGAAGCCCCCCGGCACGTCCCACGCTCCCTTCCAGGGCTCGTGGGCGCGGCGCACCAGCAGCAGCTTTCCGGCGCGGCTCACGAGGGCACCCGCGCAGGGCTTGGCGTCCTGCCAGTGGCTGGTGTCGCACGCCCGGCACGTGACGGGCGGCGGCGCGGGCAGGGGCGCTCCACATTCGGAGCAGAACCGCGGCATGGCCTGGGGCCCTCCTCGGTTGACGTGGCCCTACTATACGCCCCGCCCCTCGCCGCGCAAGGAGCCCGGCGCGGCGTCCCGCAGCAGCCGCACGAGCCACAGGGCGCACACGACCAGGCTCCCGACGCTGCCCAGTAGCCAGAGGCCTCCCGCCGTCCGCAACGCCTCGCCCTCGAGCGGCCCGTGGAGCACGCCGGGGGCAAGAAAGAGGTAGAAGCCGACGAGCCCGATCGTGGCGGCCGCGGCGTGCGCCGCTGCGGCCCGCTCCGGGCGCAGCAGCGCCACCGGCACCAGCCACAGCAGGTACTGCGCGCTTTGCAGGCCGTAGAGGACGGCGAACGCGAGCAGCACCGCGAGCACGCCGCGCTGTGGCGCAAGCTCGAGGCGACGCGCCCGCACGGCGAGCGCGAGCGCGGCCCAGCCGGCCAGGAACGCGAGCTTCGAAGCCGCGGCCGCGGCGGGCCAGAAGCGGGCTTCGCTGCGGGGCAGCACGCCGGTCAGCAGCCACTCGACGCCGCGCGCCACTCCCGCCCAGCCGAAATCGGCGATCCCGCCGTAGGCGATGAGCTCGCGCCACAGCGCGGCGGCGTCCGCCACGGCGAAGGGCGCGAGCAGCAGCGCGCCCGGCGCGAGCGCCGTCGCAGCGTAGCGGATCGCCGCGCGCGGGGAGGCGCCGCCGGCGAACGCCAGGAACGGCAGCGCGAGCACGGGGAACGACTTCGTGGCGATCCCGGCGCCGAGCGCGAGCGCGGACGAGGACGCCCGGCCGCGCTCCGCGAGCAGCACCGCGAGCAGCAGGAAGCCGAGCGGGATCGCGTCGAACTGCCCGTGCGCGCCGGTGATCAGCAGGCTCACCGGGTGGAGCGCAAAAAGCCACGCGGCGAACGGCGCGGCGAGGCCGAGAGCGGCAGCGCGCGCGAGCAGCGCCACGATCCCGAGGTCGGCCGCGAGCACCGGCAGCTTGACGTTGACCGCAAACGACCCGATGCCCGCGCGCTCGAGCCCGAGTGCCGTGGCCTCGATGGCCGCCCAGGGCGGCGGGTAGGGATAGAGCCGCTCGGTCGCGTAGGGGTTCCACGACTGGTCGAGCAGGTGGCGAGCCACCCGCTCGTAGCGCGCCACGTCCGCGACGCTGGCGTCGAACGCCAGGATGACGGCAAGCCGCAGCGCGAGCGCGACGAGCACCGGCAGAAGCGCCGCGCGGGTCACCGCAGCGGCTCGCGCGGGTCGCGCGCGAAGACGACGGGAACCGCCCAGTCGATGCGCGAGGCGCCCAGCTCGGCCGAGACCGCGATGCGCGCCTCCCGCGCGGCGTCGCCGAGCGCCTTGCCCGCGGCGAGCAGCGAGTAGAGCTCGCGCGCGAACAGCGTCGCCGCCGCGTCCAGGACCGCGTACTGGTTGGCGACCACGGCCGGCACGCCGGCCGCCACGAGCGCGGGCGCCGCGCCGCGGGTCCAGTCGCTGCGCCCGCCGCGCGCCGTCTCGCACGCGTTCAGGAACACGAGGCTCAGGCCTCGCTGGCACACCACCTGGCGCAGCGCCTCGGCGCCGAGCGGGCGCGGGCTGCCGCGCTCGTCCTCCAGCACCAGGAAGCCCTCGCGCTCGGCCTCGTCGAAATGGCCGTGGCCGACGAAGTGAAGCACGTCCACGTCGCCCGCCGCCAGCCGTCGCTGCAGAGCAGAGGCCGTGGGACGCGTCACGACCTCGATCTCGGCGCGCCCCGCCTCCACGAGCGAACGGAACGCCTTGCGGATGTCGCTCGTCTCCGCGCGGGAGTCGAGCGGCTCCGAGCCGCGCGGCCGCGAGACCACCACCAGCACGCGCAGCCGGCCGCGGCGGCGGGCCTTCGAATCCGCCGGCACCGCGGTGTGGGCGTTGCGGACGAAGTTGACCGACGAGGTGGCGAGGAACTCGCGACGCGAGGGGTCGAAGGCGAGCTCCCAGGGCTTGTCCGCCACCCAGTCGAGCATCGAGGTGAACACGACGTCGAGCGGACCCCGCTTCCGGCGCGCGCGAGCCACGTCATAGAGGCGCCTCAGGTCGCCCGGCAGCAGCGTCTCGAACAGATCGCGGCCGAACGCCCGCAGCTCGACGCCCTGGGGAAGCGAGCGGCCGCGTCCGCGCCCGTCGAGCACGGCGAGCGTGCGCTCGTGGAGCCGGATGATCCGGCGCCAGCGCTCTCCGTCCTTGCCCCCGCGCCGCGGAAACGGCGCCAGCACGCGCGCGCCGCGGTAGGTCGCCAGGATCGCGGCTTTCTCCCCGGCGGGGTCCGGCGCCAGCACCAAGAGCTCGAAGAGGTCGGCCGGGGCTCGCGCTCTCGCCACCTTGCTTAGCGCCGCGGTCGCTCGGGCCGGTCGCGTCCCTCGCGGCGCTCGCGGCGCGGCCGCTCCGGCCGCGGGGCCGCGGCGCGCCTCGGGTCCGGGCGCGGGCGCTCGTCCAAGAAGCGGCGGCAGGCGTGCTCGAAGCGCTCCACGAGCGCGCGGCCCTCGGCCCCCGGCAACGGCCCGAGGCGCTTCCACGCGTTCTGCGCGGTCTCGATCTCGGTGGCGGCCGCGTTCCAGCGCTGCTCGACGGCCTCCCGGCCTCCGATCGTGTTCGACGCGAGCGCGTCGCGCAGGCGCGCGGCGAGGTCGGTGGCGCTCTCGGCCGCGCTCGCTGCCTTCGGGGGCGCGAGGCTCTCGAGCAGGCCCTCGACGCGCGCCGCGAGCTTCTCGGCTCGCCGCCGGCTGGCCTCGGGATCGAGCTCGCTGCCCTGGAACGCGAGCGGGTACAGCTTGAGCAGGCGGTCGCGCACGCCGAAGAAGCGCTCGTCGAGCGCTTTCAGCTCGTCCTGCGGCAGGCCACCCGCCTGGCGCCACGCCGTTTGTGCGGCCTGCACGCGGGCGACGATGTCGTCGGGCGGCTCCTCTACCGGGCCGTCCGCCGGGGCGAGCGCCTCGAGCTCCGCGCAGATCTGCTCGCGAGCCTGGCGGGCGGCTTCACGCGCGTGCGCGTCGCGATTCTTGTAGCGGTCGAAGAACAGGTCGCAGGCGTCGCGGAAGCGCTTGTACACGGCCTCGGTGCGGCTCTTCTTGACGGGGCCGATCGTGCGCCACTCCGACTGGAGCTGCTTGATTCCGGCCGCGGCCTCCTCCCACAGCGTCGACGCGGCGAGCGCCTCGGCTTTCTCCGAGAGCGCTTCTTTCTTGGCGAGGTTCTGCTCCCACTCGTGGCTGCGCTCGGCGCGGTGCTCCTGGAAGCGCGTGAAGAAGCGGTCGCACGGCTTGCGGAAGCGTTCCCAGACCCGCTGCGACACGGCCCGCGGCACCTGGCCGATCGCCTTCCACTCGGTCTGCAGCACCCGCAGCGCCTCGGCGGTCTTCACCCAGTCGCTCGACTCCGCGAGCGCCTCGGCCTTCTCGCACAGGGCTTCCTTCTTCGCGAGGTTCTGGGCGTGCTGCTCGGCCTGCTTCGCGAGGTACGCGTCGACCTTCGCCTTGACCTGGTCGCGCGCCGCCTTGAAGCGCATCCAGAGCGCCTCGCCCTTGTCCTTGGGAGCCTCCTTCGCCAGCTTCCAGCGCCGGTCGAGCTCGTGGAGCACGCTCGCGGCGCGCTCGAGGTTCGGCTCCGCCACGAGCGCCTCGGCGCGCGCCGCGAGCTCCTCCTGCACCGACACGTTCGCGAAACGCTTCCACTCCACGTCCTCGCGCAGCTGCTGCAGCAGGGGGTAGAGCTGGCGCCGCGCGGTTTCGAGCCGAGCCAGGAGCTGCTCGCGCTCGCGCCGGGACGGAAAGTGTCCGGGGTGCGCGAGTGCATCCTTGATCTCGCGCAGGGCGTGGTCCGTGTCGCGCAGCGACGCCTGGCCGCCGCTCGCGAGCACGGCCTCGGCGCGGCTCGCGAGTGCTTCGAGCGCATCCACGTGCGCGCGTTCTCTCGCGACGAGCTTCGCGCGTTCCGCCTCGGTGCGCGAGCGCAGTCCAGAAGCGACCGCCTCCCACCGCTCGCGCAGCTCCGGGAACTCGACCCCCGTTTGTGCTTCGCGCCAGCGCGGCGCGAGCTCGCGCAAGCCCGTTTGCGCGGCGGCCGGCTCCAGGACGGCGAGCGCCTCGGCTTGCGCGACGAGTGCCGCGAGCGCCTCGCGCCGGGCCACGAGCGCCTGGTCCAGCTCGCCGCGCGCCTGCGTCTCGCGCGCGGCGAGGGCCGCGGCCTCGCGCTCTCGCGCCGCCGCGGCGTCCCGCTCCAGCGCGGCGCGCGCCTCTTCGTAGGCGCGCCGCTCGGCCTCGTCGTCCCCAGCTGCCGGGACGGCCCGCGCCACGGCCGGCGGCACGGGGGGTTCGCCGGTCTCGATGCGCGCGCGGGCGCGGCGAGACGCGGCCGGCACGCGAGCCTTCGCGGCTACGGCCTTGAGCGCGTCGGGGTCGGAAAGCCGGTCGACCGCCGCCACGGCCAGCGCCTTCTGCTCGAGGTTCTGCGCGAGGCCCAGCAGCGTCGCGGCGTCCTCGAGCCGGCCGAGCGCCACCAGCCGCGTCCTCGGGTCAGCCGCCTCGCGCACCACGCCCGCGAGCGATTTCGGGTCGGCGAGTGCGTGGATCGCGGCCTCGCGCACGCTCGCGTGCGCGGCCCCTTTCGCCACGCTCGCGAGGTGCTTGGCCTCGCGCAAGCCGAGGACGGCCGCGCGCGCCGAGGCCTCGTCCGGCTCGTGGATCGCAGCGTGGACGAGCTGGCCCGCCGCCTCCTCGCGCACGCCGAGGTCGGCATCGGCGCCTGCGATCTCCGCGAGAACGGCGACCTCGGAGAGCCGTTTGACGGCGGCCCGCCGCACGCGGGCATCCGTGTCCTCGCGCGCGAGCGCCAGCACCAGCTCGTGATCCGACGCCGGCAGTCGCAGCACCGCCTCCGCGCGTACGGCGGGGTCGGCGTGCTGCCACTCGGGCCGGCCGCGAAACCGGTCGATGAGGGTCTTGAGGGTCGTCTCCGCCACGCCTGCCTCCGGGCACCCGACTATATCCCAACGGCCCGTTGCGCTTCACGAAACGGAACGGACGAACGAGCGACGAACAACGGATCAGAGAACCAAGCAAACAACGGACGAAGCAACGAGGGACCACGGACGAAGAAAGTGGGCGGGAAGCTCTGGACTGAGCTATCGGGGGGCTCGAGCGCCCCCCGCATCCCCGCTAGCGAGACTCGATAGTTGCCGTCGAGGCGGGGCGCGTCTTCTGGAGACGCCGGGCGACGTCCTCGGCCTGGCGCATCACCCGCAGGACGTTGCCGTTCGCGAGCCGGGCGAGGTCCTCGTCGCTCCAGCCCCGCCGCACCAGCTCGGCGAACAGCCGCGGGTAGCCGGACACGTCCTCGAGTCCCTCGGGCCACTCGTCGTTGCCGTCGTAGTCACCGCCGAGGCCCACGTGCTCGACCCCCGCGACCTTGCGCACGTGGTCGACGTGGTCGGCCACTTGGGCGATCGTGACCTTGATCTTCGGCATGCGCGCCTGGAGCTCGAGCCTGAGCCGCTGCCTGGCCGCCGGGTCGGCGAGGCCCTGCGAGCGCTCGGCCCACTCCTTCCACAGGGGCGCGCTCGCGCGGGCGAACTCGCCCGACACGAACGCGTTCACGAACGTGACCATCACGACCCCGCCGTTCGCCTCGAGCGCCGACAGGACCGCGTCGGGCACGTTGCGCGGGTGGTCGCACAGAGCGCGCGCCGAGGAGTGCGAGAAGATCACCGGGGCCTCGCTCACGCGCAGCGCGTCCTCCATGGTGGCCGGCGAGACGTGCGAGAGGTCCACCAGCATCCCCAGCCGGTTCATCTCGCGCACGACCTCCTCGCCGAAGCGCGTGAGGCCCCCGTGGCGCGCCTCATCGGTGGCGGAGTCGGCCCAGTCGAGCGTCTTCGAGTGCGTGAGCGTCATGTAGCGGACGCCGAGGTCGTAGAAGGCGCGCAGCGCCCCGAGCGAGTTCTCGATCGCGTGGCCGCCCTCCATGCCGAGGAGCGACGCGACGCGTCCTCCTCGCATCGCCCGCTCGACCTCGTCGGCGCTCGCGGCGAAGGCGAGCCCGTCCGGATAGCGGGCGACCACGCGCCGGGCGATGTCGATCTGCTCGAGCTGGGTGCGCGCGGCCACGCGCTCGAAGGGGACGTAGACGGACCAGAACTGCCCGCCCACGCCGCCCTCGCGCAGGCGCTCGAGGTCGGTGTGGCCCGCGGTGCGCCGCCGCAGGTCGTAGGCCACCACGTCCCGTGGCGCGGTGGCGCTCTCGCGGATGGCCCACGGCAGGTCGTTGTGCCCGTCGATGACGGGATGGCGCGCGAGGATCGCCTTGGCTCGCTCGAGCGGGTCGTCCGCCGCGCGGCAGGGGAGGCCAGGGAAGCTCACGAGCAGCGCGAGGCCGCAGAAGATTGCCGAGCGATTGAACGAGAGTGGTCTATTCTGCGTCTTAACCATACAAGGCGCAGTCTAGCCGACGAGGGACACTTGGTGCAGCGCGCGTCCAACTCGTTGAACGAATCTCCAGAAGGACGACTGCTCGCGCTGCGCTTTGGACCTTTCGAGCTCGATGTTCGCAGCGGCGAGCTGCGTCGCAACGGCACGACCGTGCGTCTCCAGCCCCAGCCGCTCAAGGTCCTGCTGCTCCTCGCCGGGCGGCCCGGCGAGGTGGTGACACGCGAGGAGATCCAGAGCGCGATCTGGCCCGCCGGCACCTTCGTCGACTTCGAGCAGTCGCTCAACTTCTGCGTCCGCCAGATCCGCGCGGCGCTGCGCGACGACGCCAACGCGCCCCGCTACGTCGAGACGCTGCCGCGGCGAGGCTACCGCTGGGTGGCCGGCCCGGTGCAGTCGGAGACGGCGCCCGCCGTGGTGCGCGAATGGCCACGGCCGCTCGGCTCGGAGCCTGCCGCGCGGCCGGTCGACGCCAGCTCCGGCGAGACGCCTGCGGCCGCAGCCCCGTCCGCCTTCCCCGCGCGCCGGCGCGTGACAGGCGCCCTCGCGGCGCTCGTTCTCCTGGCGCTCGGCGGGCTCGCGGCGTTCGCGCTCCGCGACCGCAGGCCGCCCGCTCCCCAGGCATCGCCCGTATTCCAGCGGATCACCTTCCGCCGTGGAGCGGTGAACTCGGCCCGCTTTGGGCCCGACGGCCAAGTCGTGTACTCCGCGGACTGGGACGGCGCGGGCCGGGCGCTCCACGTGGCGCGCTCCAACCCGAGGGACTCGAGCGCGCTCGAGATCAAGGACGCGACGGTGACGGGAGTCTCCGCGGCCGGCGAAGTGGCTTTCCTGCGGGCGGGCGTGCTCGCGCGCGCGCCGCTTGCCGGCGGGCCCGCCAAGGACATGTTGAGCGACATCCTCGCGGCCGACTGGAGCAAAGACGCCAGCGACTTCGCGGTGGCGCGCGTCGAGGGCGGGCGTTTCAGGATCGAGTTTCCGGCCGGCCGCCTGCTGGCCGAGACCGCGACGCACCCGGGCCGGCTGCGGATCTCGCCCGACGCACGCCACGTCGCCGTCACCGAACACCCCGTGCTGAACGACGACCGGGGCCGGGTCGTGATCCTGGACCGCGCCGGCCGGCGCGTCGCGACGACTCCCGAGTGGGCGAGCCTGGAGGGCCTGGCCTGGTCCCCGAGCGGGGCCGAGGTGCTGTTCACGGCCTGCGAGGCCGGCGCCGACAACTCGCTGCGGGGCCTCTCGCTCGAGGGCCGGGTGCGCGTGGTGCTGTCGAGCACGGGCCGGCTGGTGCTGCACGACGTGGCGTCCGACGGGCGCGTGCTGCTCGAGCGGGCGACGGTTCGCTCCGAGGTCGTCTTTCATCGTGCCGCCGCGAACGAGGACCGGGACCTCTCCTGGCTCGACTACTCGGCGGTCGCCGGGATCAGCCCGAGCGGCGACACCGTGCTCTTCTACGAGAGCGGCGAGGGCGGCGGCCCCGAGTACACCACCTTCCTGCGCCGCAGCGACGGCTCGCCGCCGGTGCGCGTCGGCATGGGACGCGCGCTCGATCTCTCGCCCGACGGCCGCCTGGTGCTGTCGGTCGACATCCGCAACGCCACCGCGCTGGACCTGACGCCCACGGGTCCCGGCGAGATCCGCAAGATCAAAGTCCCCGGCTTCGTCGCGCACGACGACGCCGGCTTCCTCGCCGACAGCCGGCGAATCTTCGTCACCGGGCGTGACGCTTCGGGGCGGCGGGCGACATGGCTCACGGACATCTACGGGAAGGACCCGCGCGCGCTGCCGCTGCCGGAGGGTCGTTTCCTCCGGCAGAGCACGTTCTCGAGCGACGGCTCGCGCTTCGTCGCCTCATGCCCCGGGGCGGGCGGCTCTTGCAGCTATGACAGCCTGTCGGGCCGGCCGACACCGATTCCCGGGACGCAGAAGGGCTGGGTGGCCGTCGGCATCGACGCACGCGACCGGATCTACTATCGGGGTCGGAAGGCCGGCCAGTCGGACCGGCTGCTGAGGCTCGAGCCGGCCACGGGCCGCGCGAGCGAGCTCGCCGAGCTCGCTCCACGCGATCGCGCCGGAGCGTTCGGCGTGTTGGACGTGACGGTCGCGGCGAGCGGCGAGGCGTGGGCGTACACGCTGCTGCGCCGGTTGTCCGATCTGCACGTCGTGACGGGCCTCCAGTAGCGCTTCGTTCAATCCCCAGGCTGTTCGTTCAACCCCGTGGAGCGCGCATCGACGCGCGCCACACCCGCCTCCTCGTCCTCCCCCTCACAACTCCCGGCAAGCCGCTGCGTGGGCTCGCGTTCGCGGCTCATCGCAAGATCGCCTCCGCCTGTGCCCAACTCAGGCAACTGCGCCGTCCCGCCCGCCGTCTCCTCGTGCAGCAACAAGCCGTCACAGCCGTCGAAGGCGGGCGATGCGGGGGACACGTCGCCGCCGTGAGGAGGACGCCATGCTGCGCAGGATCGTGCTGGCAGTCGCCGGGCTCGCGATGACCACGGTCGCGTTCGCCTCGGAGGTCCCCGTCGCCGAGCTCCCCTCCACGCCGTTCGCAAGCGGGTCGGAGGCGGCCGCGCCGGCGGCGCGCCTGGTGTGGCTCGATCCGGCGAGCGCGGCTTTGGGCACCGAAGCAATGGTGAGGCCGGAGGTGACGCGCCTGCTGCGCGCCATGGGTGTGACGGCGTCCTGGCGCCGCGGCGAAGCGCAGGAGCTGGCCCGGCCGGGTGAGCTCCGCATCATCTTCCTGAACCGCGCCGCGGAGCGCGCGCACAGAGTGCCCGTGCTGGGCGCGACGCCCTCGAGCTTCCAGGGCGAGAGATTCGTCTGGGTCCACGTGCCGAGCGTGCGTGCGGCGGCGGGTGTCTCCGACCAAAGGAGCGGACCGAGCCTCGACCTCCATTTGGCGCGTCGGCTCGGGCTCGCGCTCGCGCGCGTCATCGCGCACGAGGTCGTCCACGCGCTGGCGCCCGAGCTGCCGCACGGCCGCGGCCTCATGTCGGCGCGGCTCGACCGCGGCCTGCTGACGGCCGCGAGCATCGCGATCGACCCGCAGGTGGGCGTCGCGGTTCGCATGGCTCTCG